>Ga0068856_100002044_pt1 | contig 20933 bp, 21 predicted proteins | sample KBSCornC62_FD_66595 | JGI IMG/M metagenome (GOLD analysis project Ga0068856, IMG submission 66595) | Corn rhizosphere microbial communities from Kellogg Biological Station, Michigan, USA - KBS Corn C6-2 | ecosystem: Host-associated > Plants > Roots > Rhizosphere > Soil ... | reverse complement strand
AACTTTGCAGCCGGTAATGTCGCTTACACAAGATTTCTCCTCGTTCCTCGTCGAAATGACAAGTTTATTATAGATTGACTATCAATGTGTTACAATCACGTCATTATAAGCGCAGCGAAGGATCTTGAACAAACAGGTTAGCGAGCTGCACATAAGCCACCCGAAACAGGCAGGCAAATGGCCTTCCGTGCGCTTTTAACCTACGGCGCCTTTAACCCCAATGCCTCAATATAACCCCTATTTGGGCGGCAATGCTCAAACCTGCTGTTGCGCACAAAATCAAACAAAGCTTTTTTTACCAGTTCGCGGTCCTTCGGCGCAGCCTTGCGTATCTGCTCAAAATCCGCGCGGGGCAATTCCGTGTATGCGATCAGTTGATCATATCCTGCCGGGACATCAAACGTTACGACGCCCGCGGTATTATCCATCTTTTTATAGGGCCAGTAGTGCCAGCCAATATTGTTTTCTTCCAGCGTTTTACGGAAGGCTTCACACCACTCGTCCTTATTTTCACCCGTCTCACCGCAGTAGATGGGTACGTTGTACTTATCCCTGAAGTCGATATAGTCCTGTATTACCTCCTTGCCGGTGGTTTTGGTCCAGTATTTATGAAACTGGTAGATCAGCTTTTTATCAAACGGCGGACCGAAGGGCTTGAAGTTACTGTCCCATTGCGCGCCGCCCAAAATGATGATATGGTTTTTATCAACCGAGCGCACTGCTTTGGTGATCAGCTTATAAACCGGCTCAAGCGACGGGTTAAACTCATCGGCATTAAAATAAGTGGCAATGGGCTCGTTCAGCAGGTCGTAACCCAGTATGGCGGTTTCATTTTTATAATGATCGGCTATCCGGCGCCATATCTTTGCCGTTAGCTGCTGCATTCCGGCGTTTTTAAATAAAAACGGGTAGCCATAGCCGTCGTCGATATTATCGCCGGTTTGCCCGCCCGGGGCGCAATGCATATCCAAAACGACGTAGATTCCTTCCTTTTTGCACCAGCCAATCACCCTGTCCAACAATACAAAACCGCGGTTGGGGTCATTTTGACCGCAATAGCTTTCGGTGGTGAACAACCGGTAGTTAAAAGGTATCCGGATCGAATTCATGCCCGACTCCTTCAAAAAATGAATATCGCCGGCAGTGATGTAGCTGTCCTGGTACAGCTTCCAAAATTTGGTGGTTTCTTCAGGCCCTAGTAATTCCTCAAAAGCTTCATTGATCAGCCTGCCCGAGTTTACGCTTTTGAACTTAAACATATACCCTTCGGGAACCAGCCAGTTACCCAAACTGGTGCCTTTCATCAGGAACGGCCTGCCATTTACGCCGATGACGTCTTTTCCGCGGATAGTGATAAACTTAGCGGTTTGTGCATAAGCGCCAAACGGCAGCGCCAGCAGGAGAAGGCAGCGAAAGATTATATTTTTCATCTGTTCCATTTTTACCATACATAAGTAGCCACCGACCCTGCGGCCAGCGTACTGGTTACTATTTTATTTTTAAACTGGATATTAAACGTTTGGGGCGAGCCGGCGCTATTGAGCACGATGAGCACTTTTGACCCGTCGGTATTTTTAAACGCAACGTTGGGGAGGTTGGTCCCGTCAGGCGTGGCTATCCTTACCGCGCCGGGGCGAACAAACTTGGATGCGTGTGCAATAATATAGTAGGAAACATTGCGGGTGACGGCAGATCCATTAATGGTTAATGCTCCCTGGCAAACACTGCAGCCGCCATTGGTATGGGGCCCAAAAGAGCCGTCGGTAGCCAGGTTCCACTCCAAAACATTCCGGCTCCAGTTTTTAGTAGCGCCGACGATCAGGTTGGTCACATGCCAATTCAGATCACCCGCAAAGGTGCCGCTGCTGGCGGTGTATTGCTCGGTAAAATAAACGTTTTTGTTAGGATAGGCATTGTGCACCGGGGTAAGCGCCGTAATATTGCCTGCATAAAGGTGAAAGGCCGATCCATCCACAAAATTGCTTGCAGCCGCGTCGGCCAGTATATCCAGGGGGTAATCGGTGCGGTCGGTATTATGGTCGTAGATGATTATTTTGGTTGAAAGGCCCGCCGCCTGGAGTTGCGGCCCCAGGTTGTTTTTTATAAAATTATCTTCTTCGGCCGGCTGCATCACCATGGCGGGGTTGTTATTGGCGTTAAGTGGTTCATTTTGGGGCGTAACCGCATCTATTGAGATGCCCTGGGCGGCCATCGCCTGCAGGTACTTCACAAAATATTTGGCGTAGGCGTCATAATAGGCCGTATTTAAACTGCCGCCGGTAAAACCGTTATTCCCGGTGGTGGATAATTTCATCCAAACAGGCGCCGTCCAGGGGGTAGCTAATATCTTAATGCCCGGATTAAGGGCAATGATCTTTTTCAGCACCGGGATCAGGTCGGTTTTTTCCATATCAATGCTGAAGTGATCCAGGTTAACATCTGTGCCCGATGCCATATCGTCATAGGTAAAATCCTGTGCGCTCATATCGGATGCCCCGATGCTGATCCTCAGGTAGCTGATACCGATATGGGTGCTGTCGGTCAAAAACAACTCCTTCAGCAGGGCATCGGCTTTAGCAGCCGGCAACGCGTTGATGACCGTAGCGCTTCCGCCCGTTAAACAAAAGCCAAAACCATCAATGCTTTGGTAAGTGGTTGTAGTATCGACGGTAATGGTTTGGTTACCGTTAGTACCTGCTGCAAAGTTGAGGCTGATATCCTGTTTGCTGAGCAACTGCGACTGGTTGGCATTGGTTAACCACATGGCCACGTCCGATTTGGTTGGCTTTACCGGCGTTACCGGAGCGCCGCCACCGTTATCGGTTTTTTTACTGCAGCTTTGGGCGGCCATGAAAATGACACAAAAAAATGGCAGCAATACCATCACGTAAGCTGTTTTTTTCATCATAGGGGTAGATTTTGTACGAGAGCCGGTTAAAATAATTGGTTAAAAATCGAAAACAACAGGCTAATATAGTGTAATAACTACACTCATCAGTTTTTTTGATAAAGATTTTCGCTAAGTCGAATCACTTATTAAAATAGTTTAACAACAAATGTATATTAGTGCCATATTATTATGCCATCGTAAGATATTTACCCCTATGAAACGCGTACAGGTAATTTTCGCCGTTTTAGTGCTTTTATCAGGCCAGGCTTTCGCGCAGCGGATAAAAGTGGCGGCAGCCGCTAACTTGCAGTCGGTTGTAAAGGCACTGGGAGCAAACTTTAAACAGAAGACCGGCATCACGATAGAGCCGATCCTCGGCGCATCGGGCAACTTAACAACACAAATAAAAAACGGGGCGCCGTTTGATGTATTCCTCTCGGCCGATATGAATTTTCCCCAAACACTTTTTAAAGAGGGTTTCAGCGTGAAAAAACCGGTAGTTTATGCGCGGGGCAGCCTCATCATCTGCAGCCGCCAAAACATCGGCTTCGAAAACTGGGAGCGGGTGCTGCTCACGCCGCGGGTAAACAAGATCGCTATAGCCAACGCCGCCATTGCCCCGTACGGCAAGGCTGCAAACGAGGTATTGAAAATGAAGGGGATATTGGATGATGTGCAGCCAAAAATCGTTACCGGCGAAAGCATCTCGCAGGTTAACACCTATATCACCACCGGCGTTGCCGATGTGGGTTTTACCACGCAGGCATTAGTAAAGGATCCGAACAACAAAATTAAACTTTACTGGCAGGTGATCGACCCGAAATCCTACGCGCCTATTGAGCAGGGAATGGTGATATTAAAACATGGGGCGGCCAACGCCGATGCCCAAAAATTTTATGATTATATGACGAGCGCGGCGGCCAAAAAAATATTGGAAGATTTTGGCTATCGCGAATAACCCGGCGGCAATGGATCTGACTCCCATCTGGCTTACGCTAAAACTTGCCGCAATTACCACCGCGCTGTTGCTGGTAATCGGCTTACCTATAGCCTGGTGGCTGTCAAAAGGGAGGTCAATTATCAAGGTGGTTTTAGAGGCGCTGATTACCATGCCGCTGGTTTTGCCGCCTTCGGTGCTTGGGTTTTATTTATTACTGGCCTTCAGTCCGCGGCATGGGCTGGGCAGCTGGCTGCAGCATGTTTTTAACGTACAGTTTGTCTTTTCTTTCCAGGGTTTGGTGCTTGCTTCGGTTATTTACAGCATGCCCTTTATGATGGGGCCCATAAAGTCGGCCTTACAGCAATTGCCGGCTTCGCTGTCGCAGGCATCCTGTTCGCTGGGCAAAAGTAAGTGGCAAACCTTTACGCATGTCCTGGTTCCCAACATCAGGCCCTCACTGCTGACCGCCATCGTGCTGACCTTCGCCCATACCCTGGGCGAATTTGGCGTGGTGCTGATGATCGGCGGTAATATCCCCGGCGTAACCCGTGTGGCATCCATTGCCGTGTACGACTCGGTGGAGCAAATGGATTATTCCACCGCTAATGCCTATTCCCTTATCCTGTTTGCTATTACTTTTGTTTTGGTTATTTCGGTGTTCATCTTTAACAAATACCGCCTAAAAAGTCCATTGGAATGATCAGCGTCGACATCGAAAAAAAACTGAAGGCTTATGAAGGCGTACGCACGTTAAAAATGACGGCTGACTTTCCGGCAGGCAGCATAACGCATATTTATGGCCCGTCCGGTGCGGGTAAATCAACGCTGTTAAAAATCATTGCCGGGTTCATTCAGCCCGAAAAAGGAAAGATCATTGTTGATGGCACCACCTGGCTGGATACATCGTCCAAAATAAATTTCCCCCCGCAAAAACGGATGGCCGGTTTTGTTTTCCAGGATTATGCGTTGTTCCCTAACATGTCCGTTCAACAACACCTGGAATACGCCACGAAAGATAAGGCCTGGATAGAGCGGTTACTTGCCATCGGAAAATTGGGAACGCTAAGTACGCATAAGCCCGAACATTTGTCGGGCGGTCAGCAACAGCGGCTTGCAATTTTAAGGGCGCTGGCCATAAAACCTAAATTATTGCTAATGGACGAGCCTTTTTCGGCGCTGGATACAGAGATGAAATCGGGATTGATAGGCGACTTAAAGTCTATTTTTAACGACTATGCTACAACCGTTTTGATCGTAAGCCACAACCGAAACGAATTGGAAGGCTTAACCGGGCGCGAACTAAAAATAGGTGATTCGAATTGAGTGACACGAATTTCACAAATAAAAACCGAATTTTCGCAAATCGTGGTAGCGAAATGCACATTTATTATTGCTTAAGCATCTTTCCGGGTTGACGGTACTATTAGTGTCCAGTCGCCCTTTATGAGTGAGATTTGTGCCAATTAATTTTTCTTTAGCTCGTCCTCAATTTTTTCCTGCAGCTCTTTTTTAAAGGTTTCGTCAAGTTTTACACCGGGCTGCATGGCACTTCGAAAAAGTTCACGCACCATTTTACTTATTGCCTGGCTTTGCCTGCCATACAGGCGGCAAAATGAGCAGCCGATTAAATGTATCCGCAACTCAATATGTTCGCGCAGGCTGATGCCAGTCACCTCCTTTTTGTCGATCAGGAAGGTTGCTTTTTTACAGTTATGCACAATTTTTTTTAAATAGCTCATGGTACGATGCTTTAGATCCAATTTTTTTGAAGACACGCCCGCAGGTTAAGCTTGGCCCGATGAATGATCACCCAAAAGTTTGACGGAGATACCTTTAGCTCTGAACAAATCGTATCAGTAAGCTCTTCGTCGATAAGCTTCATCGTAAAAACCGCATTCCATAATGCAGGCAGCTTTTGCAGGCAGCTTTTCAATACCTGTTCAAATTCCTTACTCACCAGGGGGTCTTTATCCTCTATGCCTATTGCAACCGGGGCATTGGCCTTCAGCCAGTGTCCGCTCTCATCATCAAAAAATGCATCTTGTTCATGTTCCGCTTCTTTTACCTCCGCATGCCGCAAACCAGATGACTTTTTACGGTAAACATCAACGATCTTGTTTTTAAGGATCGCCGTCAGCCACGTTCGTTCAGTGCTGCGGCCCTCAAAACCCGCTGTCTTTTGCAGGGCGGCCAGAAAAGTTTCCTGCACCAGGTCCTTCGCCTGCTCTTCGTCGTTAACGCGGGTTATGGCATAGGCATACAGGTAATCGGCGTGAGTGGCGACCCATTGATGGGGGTTTAGCAGATGGCTCATGGATATATTGATGTAAAGTAGTGTCTTTTTGTCGCGCAAACAGTAAAATCCTTACAATTATTCATTCCGTAAATCGTCTTATCTATACAGGGCCGATACAAGTTGGTACAAGTTGATTCATTTTGGGGGCCTGCAATAAAAAGATTTAGTTTTATTGTAAGGTTGTGAAGCCAGTTGCGTCTAACCCTGTAAACAACCATAAATTTAAATCATAAAATGATGAAACAGGTTAAAACTTTTGCCTTTATGGCTATGCTGACCGCAGCTGCCCTGGGTACAAGCGCATTCATTAACGTAAAACTATTGAATAAAATAACTACAGGCGATAAAGGCTTTGCATTAGTTGAGCTGTTTACGTCCGAGGGGTGTTCCAGCTGCCCGCCCGCCGACCAACTGGTGGCAAAGATTGAAAAAGAAGTAAAGGACAGGCCTGTCTATATCCTGGCCTATCACGTTGATTACTGGAATAACCCGAGTTGGAAAGACGCGTTCAGCAGCGCAGATTATTCCAAACGCCAGCGGGAATATGCCTCTTTCCTGCATGTTCAGTCGGTTTATACGCCGCAGATCGTGGTGAACGGACGAATGGAGTTTGTAGGGTCTGAGGAATCGGTGCTTCGCGGCGCAATTACCGGCAATCTTAAAAAGGAACAGGGTACGCAATTTAATCTGAATATCGCGTCAGACAGCAAGGACCAGGCAACTGTAAAATATACTACCGGAAAAATCGATAAAAATACCGTGCTCTACATCGCAGTCGTGCAAAAGAATGCACAAACCAAGGTTGGAGGGGGTGAAAACGGAGGACATACCCTTTCGCACGTACAAATTGTCAGGAAATTACAAAGGATCAGCTTAAAAGGCGATAGCGGCGATACTAAGCTTGCGCTGCCCAAAGGCTTTGATAAACAGAACTGGGAGATCATCGGCTTTTTGCAAAACGCAACCACCGGGGAGGTGACCGGTGCAGTGAAAGCCACTATTACAGAGTAACCTAACTGTGTTGGATATGTTCGCACCGTGGCTATGGGTTTAAAACCATGGCACGGCTTGCCCTGATTTAACTAAATAAACTTAACCAACATAACAAACTATTCAACCAAAAAAATACGTACTTTCACTAAAACTTTTGCCGTGCCTCCAACTAAAGTTATCAAAGAGAAACACTCCCTGGCAATGCGCTGGTGCCACTGGGTCAACTTCCCGATACTCACCATTATGATATGGAGCGGTATGCTGATCTATTGGGCCAACGATGTTTATTCCATCACTATTTTCGGGCATACTTTTGTGCGGTTCTTCCCCGAATGGTTTTATAAAACCCTGGGCATTCCGCAGCGTTTGGCCGAGGGAATGGCCTTCCACTTCCTGTTCATGTGGTTTTTTACGCTGAACGGAATATTATACGTGGCATATACCATCTTTTCAGGCGAATGGCGAGAACTGGCGCCTAAAAAGAATTCGTTTAAGGAGGCCTGGCTGGTGCTGCTTCATGATCTGCATATCCGCAAAACTGCGCCGCCTCAAAATAAATATAATGCCGCGCAGCGGATCGCCTATACCGCTATTATCGTAATGGGGTTTGGATCGGTTATTACCGGTTTGGCTATTTATAAACCCGCGCAATTTTATTACCTCACCTGGATATGCGGCGGCTATCATTTTGCACGTATACTGCATTTTGCCCTTACCATAGGCTATGTTTTGTTTTTTGTTATTCACGTGGTGCAGGTTTTCCTGGCGGGATGGAATAGTTTCAGATCGGTTATCTCCGGGTTTGAAGTAGTGAAAGAGGAGCCGGTTCCCGCAATTCAAACAGTAAACGACGATGAAAAAGCAGAGTAAGGTAAAAAAAGAGCTCACCATTGAGCAAAAAATAAACCGGCGCAACTTTGTTTCGTTCGGGGTTTTCACGGTATTGGCAGCAAGCGCATATGAAGGATGGCGCTGGTTGTACAAGTCGCCGGATGAAGTTGCCGGAATAACCGCCGGCGCGCACAAGCCATTGCGCCGCGCGCTTAATAAAAGCGAGATATTTTTCCGCCGGATCGCCTTCAGCGAAAACCACCTGGTAAAAACCTATCCAAAGGAAATGGCTGCCAGGCATGTCAGGGTGAACAGCGATATCGGCATCGAAGCCAAACAGAAATTCGACCCTAAAACATGGACGCTGCAGGTGATCAAAAAAGGCGGTGAGGTGCTCCGGATAACCCTCGACGAGTTGAGGTCTTTGCCAAAAACCGAGCTTATTTACGATTTTAAGTGTGTGGAAGGCTGGGACCAGATATCGCACTGGGGTGGCGTTAAATTCAGCGATTTTATTAAACACTACCAGTTGGATGAATATGCCAAAATGCAATACGTCGGCATGGAAACGCCGGACAAAGGCTATTATGTAGGCATTGACATGCCGAGCGCCATGCACCCGCAAACCATCCTGGCCTATGAGGTGAACGAAAAACCGCTGCCGCTGGCAAACGGCGCCCCGCTCAGGCTCATCATCCCCACAAAATATGGCATTAAAAACCTGAAACGCATCGGGACAATCTCCTTCAGCAATACCCGCCCGCGCGATTACTGGGCCGAGCAAGGGTATGATTATTATTCGGGGTTGTAATTGACACGAATTGATTAACACGAATTGGACGAATTAAAACGAATTTACACGAATTTGATCGGGTGATTTTAAAGCGATCTTCTATCTTTAGTTTTTTACTAATCAAGGATCAGCTTAATGAAAAAATCGGGGTTGCTTTTCTTACTGCTTGTTTTTGCCATCAGCAGGTCGATTGCCCAAAGCAAAATGATCGTTGATCAGAAGCCGGGGCTAACCAGTTTTGGTGGCTCAACAGTTTGGGTAGATTCAATTTCCCAACTTCCGCCGCAAATTTTTAACAACTTAAAACCTATCATGGAGAAATTCATGGGCGATTTCTACCCAAAAGTCCATTTCGTTTACGGGCAGGAGATTGATCTTGAAAACAATGATTATGTTCCGAAAGACGGTAGCAAAATAAGTCCCTGGATACCTAAATACGACCTGGAGTTTACATTGAAGGATGTGTCGATTGGTATTAAAAGCTTGCCTATTAATATCCGGTTCGACAAAAACGGAAAGCTGCTAAAATTTACCTGGCCGAGGGCGGGATTCGAAAACAATTCGAAATTTATTTCGCGGGATACCATTCGGGCTGTCGCGTTACGCATTGCCGACTCCCTGAAGTTTAATAAAGAAAAATACGAAGTTGATTTTAACTACGATGAAAGTGAACAAAAATTTACCTGGATATTTCTCTTTCCGGCGGCCGACTCTGCGGTCAACCATTACACTTTCAATACAATAGAAATAAACTGGGTAGACAGGAATGACTATAAAATAGACAAGCTAAGACGGGACATCGTTTACTAACTTATTGTTCAAAAACCAAAAAGGGCATGATCCTAAAACCATGCCCCTTCATATTTTGACTTCAGACTTTCGACTAAAGACTTTCGACTTAATATCTGTAATACTCCGGCTTAAACGGTCCGTCCACCGTTACGCCGATATAATCAGCCTGGTCTTGATCCAAAACTTCCAGCTCAACACCTATTTTAGCCAGGTGCAAACGGGCTACCTTTTCGTCAAGGTGTTTTGGCAGGGTGTAAACCTGGTTTTCGTATTTATCGCTGTGGTTCCAAAGCTCCAGCTGGGCAAGCGTTTGGTTGGTGAACGAGTTGCTCATCACAAAGCTGGGGTGTCCGGTTGCACAGCCTAAATTCACCAGGCGGCCTTCGGCCAATACGATCAGGTCCTTGCCATTAATGGTGTATTTATCAACCTGCGGCTTAATTTCAATTTTCGTAGCGCCGTAATTCTCATTTAACCATGCCATATCGATCTCGTTATCAAAGTGGCCGATGTTACAAACAATGGCTTTGTCTTTCAGCGCGCGGAAATGACTTTCGCGCACGATGTTTTTATTACCTGTTGCGGTAACCACGATATCGGCTTCGGCAATAGCAGTCGAAAGCTTTTTAACTTCAAAGCCTTCCATTGCAGCCTGCAACGCACAGATCGGATCGATCTCGGTAACGATCACGCGGACACCTGCATTACGCAGCGAATCGGCTGAACCTTTGCCCACATCGCCGTAACCGCAAACCACGGCTACTTTGCCGGCCATCATTACGTCGGTAGCGCGGCGGATGGCATCCACCAGCGACTCGCGGCAACCGTATTTATTGTCGAATTTCGATTTGGTAACCGAGTCGTTCACGTTGATAGCGGGCATTGGCAGCGTGCCGGCTTTCATACGCTCATACAGGCGGTGGACGCCTGTGGTAGTTTCTTCGGATAAACCTTTAATGCCGGCAATCAGCTCGGGATATTTGTCCAGCACCATATTGGTCAGGTCGCCCCCGTCGTCAAGTATCATGTTCAAAGGCTGGCGGTCTTCGCCAAAAAATAAAGTCTGCTCAATACACCAGTCAAACTCTTCGGCATTCATCCCTTTCCAGGCATAAACTGAAGTGCCGTTAGCGGCAACAGCTGCGGCGGCATGGTCCTGTGTTGAAAATATATTGCATGACGACCAGGTAACCTCGGCGCCAAGCTCCTTAAGGGTTTCAATTAAAACCGCTGTCTGGATAGTCATGTGCAAACATCCGGCAATACGCGCACCTTTCAGCGCCTTTGACGGACCATATTCTTTACGCAAAGCCATCAGCCCCGGCATTTCCGCTTCGGCCAGCTCAATCTCTTTACGGCCCCACTCGGCCAGCGAATAGTCTTTTACTTTGTATTTTACGTAGGCAGTTTCTGTTGTTGACATAAGCTTTTGTGTTTTTGCGCAAAGTTAGGAAATTACATTATGAAATGCAATTGGAGTTGAGCGGGTTAAATAGGTTGACTGAGGCGGATTAAGTTGGTTGGGGTGGATTGCGTTAGAGCGAGGTTACATTAACCCAGGTAGTTTGAGCCGAACAACTCAATCCAATTGGAGTTAAGTGAGTTGATTGGGTTGGAGTGAGTTGGATTAAGTTAGAGCAAGTTACATTAAATGACAAGCCGTAATTTGGACCGAACAACTATTCAACTTAATCTAACTAAATCCACTAAACCTCGATCATCTTATGCTGCGGTTTGGCCATCTTTTGCCCCTGGGCAAGCTTATTATTCTGGGTCATGGAGAGGCTGCCATTATAAACGGCGCCATTTTCAACCGAAAGGGTTTGCGTGCGTATTTCACCGCTTACTTTCCCTGTTGCTTTTATTTCGAGCGAGTTGGTTTGAATATTGCCGGTAACCGTACCGTATATCACCATCTCTTTGGTGAGGATATTGCCAAGAATGGATCCCTTTTCGCCGAGGATCAGCCCTTCATCAACCATCACATCGCCGGTGATCTGCCCGTCAATCCTGGCGAACGCCGGCGCCTTAACGTTACCGTCTACAATACACCCTTCGCTGATGAGGGTCGAAATAGATTGAAGGTCGAGTGCAACATTGTCTTTTTTTGAAAAGAATGCCATGGCCTTACTGTTTTAGTTATTTAATGTCAAATAGCTTATCGGGTTAATTGCCTTACCATTTTTGCGTATTTCATAGTGCAGGTGTGTACCGGTTGAACGCCCGGTAGAGCCCACCTCCCCGATCTTTTGTCCCACGGTAACCTCCTGCCCCACATTTACACTGATGCGCGACAGGTGACCGTACAGGGTTTCGTAACTGTTGGCATGTGCAATGCGAACACAATTGCCATACCCGCCGGCCCAGCCCGCAAAAACCACCCTGCCATTGGCAGTGCAGCGGGCGTCGTCGCCCTTATTCCCTTTAAAATCAATCCCCGGGTGAAACTCGGCGTCCGATGAATCAAACGGGTCGCTCCGGTATCCGAAATAGGATGTTAATGAACTGATATGCGGGTATCCCATCGGGGTAAAGGCGACTGTGTGTACCAGCCGGGTTAGATATTCATCGTAAAGTGAATAGGCTTCGTTATTGGTTAGCTTAGATGCTTCTGAATTGCCGTTACCACCCACTGCTGCGGTTGAAAAACCTTTTAAACCTCTTTTTCGAAGGTAATCATTTATTTTTTGCAGTTTCCCTTCGATGGACTGGATGTAGGTTTGCGCTTCATCTCCCTTTTTTACCTCGGCCGCTGCCACAGGAATTGAGCCTTTAAGTTTGGTGATCTGCGCCATAAGCTGCTTTTTCTCGGCCTCCTCGTTGTTGTTTTGCGACCTCAGGTAAATGATCACACCCGAAAGCAGCATGATGACGGAAACAATGCCTGCGGCATAGTGTCTTAGTCGGCTGATGTGTTTGGTTTTAACCCGCAGGGTTTTCGGCTCACTGTTTTTATTTACAATTATTACCGTGCTGATGTCAGAAGGTTTAACTTTCATTTCCAAGCTCCAAAATAATTAAGGGGTGGCAAGATATGAATTACTCATTAAAAAACAAGATTAATTATTAATAAAATCCGTGTTAACTGAAAGGAGTCGGAAAGTCCGGAAGTCCGAAAGTCCGGAAGTCGTCAATTCAAAACAATGGTAAGCTCAAACTTGATAGCACCCTTTTATTCGTGTTTACCCAAAACCATCTTTCGGACTTTCCGACTTTCGGACTTCCCGACTAATAGTCAGTACAATGTTATTATTCACGGCGTTGATTGCAGTATGCCGATGAATTGTTATTTTTGCACTTCAATTTAGAAAAGAAATGATGTATCCCGAATATTTAGTGGCCCCGATGAGGGAAGAACTTACAAGGGTTGGTTTTGAGGAGTTAAAGGACGCTGAAAATGTAACCAAAGCGATTGAAAGCCCCGGAACTGTTTTGGTGATGGTAAATTCGGTTTGCGGCTGTGCGGCCGCCAATGCACGCCCTGCGGCCAGGATAGCGGCCCGGAATGAAAAACATCCTGACAAGCTGGTAACCGTGTTTGCGGGCATGGAAACCGAAGCGGTTAATAAAGCGCGCGCTTATATGCTTCCTTACCCTCCTTCGTCACCAGCCATGGCTTTATTTAAAGATGGAAAGTTAGTGCACATTATCGAGCGCTACCAGATAGAAGGCCGTCCGGCGCAGATGATCGCCGATAATCTGATCAACGCGTTTGAGCAGTATTGCTAACGAAATTTTATACCTGTAATAAACCCTGGTCCGCAACCTTGCAGACCGGGGTTTTATTTTTGTTGCCTATTTCTGTTGTCTATGTTACAGCATTTAATAGTCGAAAAGCATAGCTTTTATCCGGCCGCAAATGCTGCTTCTTTCGGACTTCCGGACTTTTCGGACTTTCGGTCTAATACAGCACAACTTTCTTTATTGCTTTTCGTAAAAGTGCTGTAACACACAAACTTGTCATCGTTAAAATGAAGAGGAACTTATTTCTTACGGCATTATTTGCGGTAATATTAATCAGCGGCGCCTGCCGAAAAGATTCGGCCCCTGCCCCCGCACCCGTAGCTCCAAGCCCTTTTAGCGCAATAGACAAGGTTTTGATCGATTCATCGTTCAGGTTCGGCGGAAAAGCTTTTGCCCTGATAACCGTTAACGGAAAAACCGTTTATCATTACAGTTTTGGCGGTTACAAGGATAGTACGGTTGAACGTGTGGCCTCTTGCTCCAAATGGCTGTCCGGCGCATTGCTAATGACGCTTGTTGACGCCGGAAAAATAGCGCTGACCGATACCGTGGGCAAATTTTTGCCGGTATTTAGCCGATACGGCAAGGGCAATATCACCATGGCGCAGCTTTTTTCGCACACCTCGGGCTTTCCGGGTAATTCCGCCCAGGGTTATGAAGATAACGAAAACCTTACTTTGAGCCAATGCGTTGATTCGATCGCTAAAAATGTATCATTAATTACCCTGCCCGGCGCACGGTTCGACTATGGGAACGTGAGCATGCAGGTAGCAGGCAGGATATGCGAAGTAGTTTCAGGAAAGAAATGGAATGCCCTGTTTGCCGATAATATCGCCACCCCGGTGGGTATGATCAATACTAATTTCGGGCTGGGCTCAAATCCGTCCATTGCCAACGGCGCAAGCAGCACGGCCAAAGACTATTCTTACTTTTTATACATGATCATGAACAATGGCGTAGCGCTGAATGGAAGGCGTATATTAAGCCAGGCGGCAATAGACGCCATGGAGCAGGGCGAAACCAATAAAGCCACCATCGCTTACAGCCCGTACCCGGCCTGGCTGTTACCTGCCAGCAACTACTACGGCGTGGGCAACTGGCGCGACGTAACCGCCCCCGGCGATTCGCTGGTTGAAGGCAGCAGCCCCGGCGCGTTCGGTACCCATCCCTGGATAAACCGCGAAAAGAAAATTACCGGCATCATATTTACTTATGTGCCCGGGCAAAAAAACCAGGACAGTAACGGCGCAACCATGGCTACCTGTATCAAGATCAGAAAAATGGTGAGGGATATTGTTCAGTAGCTTTTTTTCACAACGGCCTTACGGATCAGATAACATCCTCACGGGGTATCTCCCCGTCCGGACACCCATCTCGGCATAATCGAGCGACATCGGTCCGGCTGCTTTAAGTTTAAGCGATGTAAAAAGTTAAAAGGGTGAATTCGAGTATTGAAGAATAATCGTAATTTTAATTATTATGAGTACGCTAACTGTAACTATTGATGATAAGAAATCTGAAAAGGCTGTAAAAGCTGTTTTAGATGCTTTGGGTTTGAGCTACAATATAGAACCGAGGCCCGACGTGTTATCCCGTCCTTTAAATAAAGCTGAACAAAACGTTTACAATAACCTTAAACAGTCTTTAGAACAAATCAAGTTACACCAGGAAGGTAAAATTCAGTTGAGGGACGCAAGGGAATTACTCGATGAGCTATAGCGTTAAAACGATCCCGTCATTTGATAAAGAGGTTAAACGAATAGCCAAAAAACACCCGGGAATCAAGGCGGATCTCGCAAAACTCATCAACAACCTGGAGAAAAACCCGACAATGGGTACTGATCTTGGAAATGTATACAAAATCAGGCTGGCAATTTCAGGAACAAATTAAGGCAAGTCGGGCGGGGCAAGGATCATTACGTATGTCGTTGTTTTAAATAAGGTTGTGTATCTCTCTGAAATTTATCTGAAAAGCGAATATGATACCGTCGATGCAGATCTTATAGTTCAGCGGTTGAAAAACGAAGGACTAATTTGAACTATCTCTTGCCCACATTTCCGCTGCGATAAATAACCGTATATTCTACCCCGTCCAAATACCACCCACCTTAGTGTAACAAACCCTTACCTGTTGCCGTCTTAGCTTTGATAAGTAAAATTCATAACTTAGCCTGACAAAACTGATCTCATTAACTTCCGATTTATGGTAAAGAAATTTTACTTTATCCTGCTTGTTTTTATTTCATCTGTTGCAACCGCCCAAAAGACTTATATCCAGTGCGGCAGGCTGATCGACGGTATCGCAGGCAAACCTCTGGAGCGTGTTACCATCATTGTCGAGGGTAACCTGATCACCGGTATTCAAAACGGCTACGTGGAGGGCAGCGCCGGCGACAGGACTATCTCCTTAAAAGATAAAACGGTAATGCCCGGCCTGATCGATTGCCACGTGCACCTGGAAAGCCAGGGAAGTAAAACATCAATGCTTGAAGGTTTTACTTTAACGGATGCCGACATTGCCTACCGTGCGGCGGTTTACGCTAAACGGACGCTGATGGCCGGTTTTACCACCGTGCGCGACCTGGGCGGATCAGGAGTAAATATCAGCCTGAGGAAAGCCATAGCGCAGGGCTTGGTTGACGGCCCCAGGATCATCACCGCAGGCCGGGCAATTTCGGCCAGCGGCGGGCATATGGATGGTTCCGTTGGCTTCCGCGATGATGCCTTTAACCACAAAATGGGCCCTGATGATGGTGTTGCCGATGGCCGCGACGAATTGATCAAGGCCGTGCGGCTGCAAATCAAACGCGGGTCGGACGTGATCAAAATAGCCTCGACCGGAGGGGTGCTGGACCTGAGTGAAAACGGCTCGGGGGCAGAGTTTACCATAGACGAAATTAAAGCGGTTGTTGAAACTGCTAAAGATTATGGTCTGCGGGTGGCGTGCCACGCACACGGCGCCGAAGGTATTCGCAGGGCCATACTTGGCGGCGTTACTTCGATCGAGCACGGCACTTTTATGAACGAGGAAGATATGGAGCTGGCTAAAAAGTATGGAACCTACCTGGTACCTACCATCATCGCCGGTAAATCCGTAGCCGATTCGGCCAAAATACCCGGGTATTTCCCGCCGGTTATTGCACGGAAAGCTATTGAGGTAGGTACACAAATACAACAAACTTTTGGCAACGCGTACAAAGCAGGTGTAAAAATCGCCTTCGGCACCGACGCCGGGGTTTATGCCCATGGCAAAAATTATCTCGAATTCGGTTATATGGTTGAGGCCGGCATGCCGCCCATGGAAGCCATAAAGGCGGCAACCGTAAACGCAGCGGACCTGCTGGGTATCAGCAACCAAACCGGCAGTATCAGCAAAGGCAAATACGCTGATATTGTAGCCGTGGACGGCGACCCGCTGAACGATATTAAAAGCATGAAGAACATAGTCTTTGTGATGAAACAAGGCAAAATATACACTCAATAAGAAAAACATGACCACATTTAAAACACTTAAAACATTTAGCCTTTCGCTATTGCTTGGCGGGCTGGGTATAACCGGCGCTTCCGCACAGGCCCCCGCTCAAAAAGCAGAGGATCCGCTGATGAAGATCTACCGCGAAACGCCGCCAAAGATCAATGACCTGGTGCATACCAAACTGGATGTCCGTTTCGACTACAAAAAATGCTATATGTATGGCAAGGAATGGGTGACGCTAAAGCCTCACTTTTACCCCACCGACAGCCTGCGGCTGGATGCCAAGGGAATGGACCTGAAGCAAATTTCAGTCGTGAAAAATGGAAAGATGACGCCGCTGAAGTTTACTTATGACGACAGCCTTACCGTGAATATTCACCTGGATAAAACTTATCACAACACCGAAAGCTATACCATTTATATCGATTATACCGCGAAGCCTAACCAGTTAAAGGTAAAGGGCAGCGCCGCAATTAACGATGCCAAAGGCTTGTACTTTATAAATCCTGACAGCAGCGTAAAAGACAAACCGGTGCAGATATGGACGCAGGGCGAAACCGAAAGCTCATCAGCCTGGTTCCCCACCATCGACAAGCCGGAACAGAAAACTACCGACGAGATCGTCATGACCGTGCCTGCCAAATATGTTACGCTATCCAACGGTAAGCTGGTATCACAGAAAAAGAATGCCGATGGCACACGAACAGATGACTGGAAAATGGATCTGCCGCACTCGCCCTACCTGTTTATGATGGCTGTGGGCGATTTTAAGATATATCATGACCACTGGCGCGGCAAAGAAGTAAATTACTATCTCGAGCCGAAGTATGCGCCCTATGCAAAGCAGATATTCGGGATGACGCCGGAATTGATCGAGTTTTATTCGAAGATACTGGATTACCCTTTTGCCTGGAATAAGTATTCGCAAATTGTGGTGCGCGATTATGTTAGCGGCGCCATGGAAAATACTACTGCCACCCTGCACGGCGAATATGTACAGGAAACGCCGCGCGAATTGCTGGATGCAAATTATGATGATGGCCGCAGCACCATCGCACACGAGCTGTTTCACCAATGGTTTGGCGATTTGGTAACCTGCGAAAGCTGGAGCAACCTGACCGTTAACGAATCATTCGCTGATTTTAGCGAAATGCTATGGGCCGAGCACAAATATGGTAAGGACGAAGGCGATGCACACAGCTATACAGCCATGCAAAACTACCTGTTCTCGCCGGATGCCGCTGCTAAAAACCTGGTACGCTTCCACTATGATGATAAGGAGGATGTTTTTGATGTGGTTACCTATCAAAAGGGCGGTCGCATATTAAACATGCTGCGCAATTATTTGGGTGATGCCGCCTTTTTTAAGGGCCTGAATATCTACCTGAAAACAAATCAATTTAAAAATGGCGAAGCACAGCAATTACGTTTGGCCGAGGAAGAAGCCAGCGGGCTTGACCTGAACTGGTTTTTTAACCAATGGTACTACGGCGCCGGTCACCCCATATTGGATATCAGCTATAAATGGGATGACGCCTCGAAAACTGAAACGGTTTACCTGGCCCAAAAGCAGGATGGCCAAACCTTTAAGCTGCCTTTTGCTGTGGACATTTACACGGGCGGTAAAAAAGAACGCCACAAAGTTTGGATGAATGACAAGGCCGATACCTTAACTTTTAAAGTTAATTCGAAACCCGACCTGGTGAATGTGGATGGTGATAAAGTGTTGCTTTGCGCCAAAACCGATAATAAAACGCTGGACGAATTTGTGTTCCAGTACTTTAATGCGCCGTTATACCTTGATCGCTTTGAAGCCATCAATGCAGCGGCAGCACACCAATCCGATAAAGGCGCACAAAAAGTAATGGTAGCCGCAATGAAGGACAAATATTATGGCCTCCGCATAAAAGCGATCCGCGCGCTGAATATGAGTATTGACGACATTCATAATGCAGCATTACCGGTTTTGACTTCGCTGGCACAAACAGATGACAACACATTAGTAAGGGCAGCAGCCTTAACCGCATTAGGCAAGCTAAAAATGGGCGGCAACATGAATTTATTTAAACAATCGTTAACCAGCCAATCCTACGCCGTACAGGGCGCCGCGCTGAACGGTATCGCTTTATTGGAGCCAGCCCAGGCGCTGCCATTGGCAAAAGGCTTTGAGAAAGATAATAAAGGTGCGCTTACCCAGGCAATTATAACCGTTTATGCCAAGGCCGGCAGCGACGATCAGTGGGCATACGTACTTAAAGGCTTTAACGAAAGCACACCGCAGGTTAAATACAACATGATCACCGGCTCCTTCGGCGACATGGTAGCACATCTTACCAATCCGGCCAATGCGATGCAGGGAATTAATGCCATAAAGGAATTCGGCGTGAAGTTTGCCAGGTTTGTCGGCCAACCCGTGATTGCCAAACTAAATGATATCAAAACAAAACGGGCAAAACTAAACGACGACGCCGGCGTGAAAGCGATTGACGATGCAATAAAAGCGATCGGCGAAGCAAAATAAGGCCGCATTTCGGGACAATGAATAAAAAGGGGCGCAAATTTTGAAGTTTTGCGCCCCTTTTTTTTTAACACTAATCTTTCGAAATTAACGTTTCGTTAACAGTTTTATCTGCAGCAGATTTGCTAACTTAGACTTATAATAAACCGTCATGAAAAAAAGTTTACTTGTTTTAGTTTTGACAGCTGTTTTTTGCCAGGTAAAGGCGCAGCAATTATTCCAGGCTAAACCAGCCGACAGCCTGAAAAACACCCTGCTGCAAAAGTATTTTAACATCGCTCCCGGCAGTCAGCCGCAGTCATTCCATCTAAGGACGATCCCGCTGGAAAGCCTTGCGTCCGTCAATACAGATGTTAAACCGGATAGTTACGACCACATGCCCATTGCGTTTTTGCAGGGCAATTCGAAAATGCCTGTAGTAAAACCGGGAGGGAACGATAAAATGCCGGTAGCAAAATTGGGCGGCCCGAATGTTATTACGATAGACCCGAAGAAGGTTACGCCTTAACGTAAAAGCTCTTCCTGTTCGGCCAGGCTCAGGTTAATTTCGAGCGGATCATCTTCCGCGACGGTGGCAGTCTTTAGCACATTGCGTTGTTCGATCACCTTTTCAAACGCGTTATCATAGTTGGGGTGATTGGTTTTCATCACCCTGTCCCAAAAATTAAAGTAGATACTGAAATTATACTTTACGTAGCGGTGATGCATGTTATGATGCGTAGGCGTGTTGTGCCATTTAAACCATTTGTGCCGTGTAAACCCGCTCGGGAAAAACTCAAAGCCGGTATGCCCTAAAACATTCATCCCTAAAGTATAAGCCGAAAATATGGTTACTGCAGATGCATGGTAGGGTATCGTAAACACGATGATCGGTATAATGCTCACGTCCAGCAGGGCCTCAGCCGGGTGGAGGGCATAAGCCGAAAATGGCGTTGGGTTGAGCGATAAGTGATGGGTTTTATGCACATACCTGAATATCTTTTTCCAATGCAGCAAGCGATGCGTCCAATAGTAATAGGTATCGTGCAGAACGATCATCAGCAATATGCTGAAAACGTAATACGGGTAGCCATACTTATTTAACGGCCGGTAAACCAACGTTATATTATGGTTGGTTGCCCACCACACCGGCAATATCACCAGGCCGAAAATAATTACAGTGGTAAATGACCAGGTCATCTCGCGGATGATATCCTTATTCCCGGGAAACCGCTGCTGGATTTTAAGGTACCAATATTTGCGTTTTTTATAAAAATAGAAGATAAAAAAAACGATGCCTGCAAATGCCAGGTACTCCATGCTTAGCGTCAATGAAACGCCAAGGGCTTCAAAAAGATTTGAAAGGTAATGAGTTACCTGCACGGTTAAAGATAGGCAATATCAGTTGAACCAGGAAATAGGGTTGATTACAGTCCGGGGAATGTTTTTAAAACGCGACAGGTGTACATGCCGACAGAGATTACGAACTTGATTTGTCATTCTGAGCGCAGCGTTTGTCATTCTGAGCGCAGCGTTTGTCATTCTGAGTACCCCACCGGGCTGGCCCGGAAAAAACAAGAATGACGTCCTTTCATAAATTTGTCATTTCGACGAGCAGCGCGGAGGAATGCGTGGCGGGTGAGGAGAAATCTTGTACACTTTGCATCCGAACTTTGCAGCCG
>Ga0068856_100002041_pt1 | contig 20958 bp, 17 predicted proteins | sample KBSCornC62_FD_66595 | JGI IMG/M metagenome (GOLD analysis project Ga0068856, IMG submission 66595) | Corn rhizosphere microbial communities from Kellogg Biological Station, Michigan, USA - KBS Corn C6-2 | ecosystem: Host-associated > Plants > Roots > Rhizosphere > Soil ... | reverse complement strand
CAGCGAGGAGACCAGCAAAGGGCACCTCGCCGGCCTTGGCAACGATGGCGATACCACCACGCGCTGGTGCGCCGGGGACGGTGCCGCCGGCCACTATTGGCAAGTCGACCTGGGTCAAAGCTACACGCTGAGCCAGCTCAAGATCAGCTGGGAAAAAGCGGTGGTCTATCAATTCAAAGTCGAAGGCTCACCGGACGGCACTGCTTGGTCGCCGCTACTCGATCAAACCAAGTCGACCAACAGCGTGGCGGACCAAAGCTATAATTTGACGGGCGGGCCGAGCGCGCGCTGGGTACGCGTCACCACCACCACCCTCCCGGACACGGGCACTTGGGCGAGCTTCTTCGAGGTTCAGGTCTACGGGCATTGAGCGCCTGAGCGCGATCAGCGCGCTCAGACATCACGTGGTCATCTCGCAGAGCTCGCCTCGGCGCACAGCGACGGCGTGTTGCGCCGTGCTCCGCGCGTTCGCACGAAGCCAGCTTGCGCTGCGCTTGGCGTGGTCACACGGAGCGAGCTGCACCGCAGCTGCCGCGATCACATCGGCCGCGCGCGTTACGCCGCGCTCGGCGCGATCACGCACCAGCGGAGGTGACCGCGGGCTCGCGCAGCCGCTTGGCGAGCCGGCGCTCGGCCACGTTCAAGCGGCGATGAATCGTGGACGGAGAGAGCGCGGTTTCGCGCGCGATTTCCTCGATGCACATGCCCTCGCAGCGGCGCAGCCAAAAGCAGCGCCGCTCTTCTTCCGGCAGGCTCGACAGCGTGTCGAGCAAGCGACGCAAATCGACCTGGAAATCGGGCGGCGCCTCGCGCGAGGGCAGAGACTCGGGATCGCTGCCGTACGCGGTGAGCTCCGTCTTGCGCCGCACGATGCGCACGCGCCGCGCGACCGACCGGCTCACGATCACCTGCAGCCAGCCGTGGAGCGCGGCTGGATCGCGCAGCCCGTCGAAGCTCTCGATCGCGCGCAGCAGCGCCTCTTGACTCAGATCGTCGGCGTCGGCTCCGCTGCCGGCCCAGCGCCGAGCGACCCGCTGCGCAACGACGCAACAGCGCTGCCAAAGCGCGTCATTCGCCTCGGCATTGCCCAGACGAACCAGCGCGACCAGCGCCGTGACCTCGGCGGAGCTGCCTTGCTCGGGAGTGTTGGCACGGGCGTTCACGAGTACGAGATCTAAGAAACATCATAAATCGCCGCTTGTCAACCGGTTGTATTCAACAACTTTCAGGGACCCGCCCGCTAACGCGAGCAAGACTCAGCAGGTGAGGCCTTTGCGTAAGATGACAGGCACGGCTGGATTGATGATCTCCGTCGCCGGATTCGCTATCAATCCGAGGATCGCACTGAACGCTTTTTCTGCGAGCGCATCGGAATCGAACAGCGCAGTGGTAAGCCCGACCAGAGCGCCATATTCGTCCCCGTCGAAGCCCGCGAGCTTCACGTCGCCGGGCACCGAGATACCGAGCTCGTACAAGCGGTGCCAGATCTGCATCGCGCCGCGATCATTGGAGCAGAAAATCGCCGCACCTTTGCGATCGGCGATGCGCTTCAAGTGGTTGTTGGTGAGATCGTCCAGCGCGACTTTCTCCAGGGTGGAGGCAGAGGAATGTTCCGCCCATGTCTGACGCGTGCCCCGCCAGCGCTCGATGTGGCCGAGATGATCTCCCACCACTTGCACGAAAGTGAGATATTTTGCGCCCCGCTCGGCGAGGTGCCTCACGACCGTGCTCGCGCCGGCTCGATTTTGGATGCGCAAGGTGTGGCCCGGATAGCGCGCATAGCTTGGATGATGGGGATCCAGCACGATCGAGGGCCGGCTGTAGGTGCCCGAAAAACGCAGCGTGTCCGGCGCCGGCACGTCGCCCCACACGAGCAAGCCGTCGGCGTGCAGCGGCCGTACGGGCTCGTCCGTGACCTCCGCTAGTTGTTCGCTCGCGATCAGGTTGAGCGTCAAGCCGCGCGGCGCCGCGAGCTTGGCCAGCGCTTGCGTGGTGCGCACCACGGGCGGATGCACCAAAGACTCGAAGGTGCTCGGCATGACCAGACCGATGGCGTGCCCGGACGAGCCCGCGAGCTGCTTGGCCGCCCAATTGGGGGAATAGTTGTGCTCATTTGCCGCCGCGCGTACCCGCGCGCGCGTCGCCTCGGCCACGCGCGGGCTGTCGCGCAGAGCGAGCGATACGCTCGACTTGTCCATGCCGAGTAGACGAGCCAAATCGGCGATCGTGACTCGTTTGCCGACAGGCAGGTTTCGCAGCGCAGGGGAAAGCCGGTTCGAGTCAGCGTGTGATTTTCGATCTGCAGGATAGGAGGCGCTGACGCCACGGGGTTTTCTGGTTGGGCTGTTCATTTTCGCTTGACGCAATCTGGCCAAAATAGGCTAATACAACCGGTTGAATCAATAACCTGCGGGCGCCCGCATGAGTCTCTCCCGTGCCCGACCATCTTCAGCACGAAATTCGCCTTTCGACCAGCGCTTCGTTCCGGGCGGCGTCGCGGCCGCGTGCGTGCAATCAGCGAAAAACGGCGCGGTAGGAACGAATGACATGTTGAACGAAGTTCGGAGTGGTTCCATCGAACGGGCGGTTTTCGGCAATACGGCTGGGCAGGAGGTATTCCTTTATACCCTGACCAACGCCAACGGGTGTGTGCTGAAGATCACCAACTACGGCGCCACCGTGACCGAACTCCACGTTCCGGATCGCTCCGGGAAGCTCGCGGACGTGGTGCTGGGCTTCGAGGCGCTGGAGCCCTACGTTGCTAGTAAGTCGTATTTCGGCTGTATTGCCGGGCGCGTCGCCAACCGCATCAAAAGTGGCTTGTTCGAGCTGGAAGGTAAGTCCTACGAGCTCGCCCAGAATGATGGCGCGAACCACCTGCACGGGGGGCTCCGCGGCTTCAACAAGGTCATTTGGACGGCCAAGCCGAGCCTGGGGCCCAACGGGCCGGCTCTCGAGCTCAAGTACCTGTCGCGCGACGGCGAGGAGGGCTACCCGAGCGCCCTCGCCGTGACCGTCACCTACCAGCTCACGAACGACGCGGAATTCAATGTCGACATGGAGGCCGTCGCCAGCGGCACCACGATCGTCAATTTGGCGCACCACAGCTACTTCAATTTGGCGGGGCACGACTCCGGCTCGATCTTGGGCCACGAGCTACTGCTCAACGCCAATGAGTACACCGTCGCCGACGTCGATCCGGGGGTGACCAAACCGGTCGAGGGCTCGCCCTTCGACTTCACCGACTTCAAACCGATCGGACAAGATTTGGCGCGCGTCGGCGGCGCCGGCTACGATCACAACTATATCGTGCTCGGGTCGCCGAACGAGCTGCGTGAGGCCGCGCGCGTGCGCGAGCCGCGCTCCGGCCGGATCATGACGCTGGAGAGCGACCAGCCGGGCCTGCAATTCTATTGCGGATCTTTTCTCGACGGCAGCGAGAGCGGCAAAGGCGCGCGCTATCAACGCTACGGCGGCTTCTGCCTCGAGTCGCAGAAGTTCCCGTACGCAATCAACGTTCCGACCTGGAAAAATCAGGTCATTTTGCGGGCGGGCGAGCTCTATCGTCACCGCATGGTGCATCGTTTCTCGGTCGAGCAAGGAGCCACGTGAACGCACAACCATCGTCATTTCGAGCTGCGGTCATGGATCGCCGGGGCCTACTGCCCTTGGCGGCGGCGCTATTCGGCTGTGAAAGAGAAACGGATCGCCCATGACTGCCCAAGATCGAAGTAGCCCGCAGAGCGACAAACTCATCCTCGTGACCGGCGCCACCGGTAAAGTCGGGCAAACCTTCATTCAGCGTGTACTCGATGATCCCGCGCTGAAGCACTTCAAGATCCGCGCCTTGTGTCACAACCGCATGCTCGATCCGCGCGATCGCCTGGAGGTGCTGCGCGGTTCGATTGACGATCACGCGAGCGTGCTGCGCGCGGTCTCCGGCGTGAGCCACGTGCTGCATCTGGCGACGTCCAAGGAAACGCCGGAATCGATCATGGACGTCGCGGTAAAGGGCATGTTTTGGCTGCTCGAAGCTTGCCGGGCCAGCGAGACGTTCGAGCGCTTCATCCTGATTGGCGGCGACGCCAGCATGGGTCACTTCTTTTACCCGCACCCGATCCCCGTGACCGAAACGCAAAAGCATACGGCCTATGCCGGCTGCTACGCGCTCTCGAAAGTGCTCGAGGAGGTGATGCTCGAGCAGTACGCAGTGCAATACCGTCTGCCCGTCTGTTGTCTGCGCGCGCCGTGGATCATGGAGAAGGACGACTTCAAATATCAGCTGTCCTTCGGCGAGGACGTGTTCGGCGGACCGCGCTGGTGTGATTTGGTCGGGCCCGAGCGAGCGCGAGAATACCGAGACTCCGGCGCGGTGCCGGTCATGCTGGACGCGCACGGCCAACCGCTGAAGCGCAATTTCGTACACGTGCAGGATCTGGTGTCGGCCATCGTCTGCGCGCTCGAGCAACCGAAGGCCCTCGGTGAGACCTTCAATATTTGTATGGATGAGCCGGTCGACTACGGCGCGTTGGCGCGCTACCTTAACGAGACGCGCGGCACGCCGAGCGTGCCGGTAGCTACGCCCTACTTTTCCACTTGGCTCGACAACGCGAAGGCCAAATTCTTGCTCGGCTGGCGGCCAGTGTTCGACCTGAAGCGCATGATCGAAGCCGCTTGGACATACAAGCGCGCGGCCGATGATCCGCGCGTGATCTGGTATCCGGGTTGACGCGACTATCAACATTGATGGTCGTCTGGGCGCCGCTCGAGGCACCAACCGCTTGCGAGTGACTGAGTCACGTCCGAGTCAGGCCGTAGCGGCCCCCAACCTGCAGCGGAGATTTGCAATGGCAAAACTGGTCGATCCACGAGCTCGGAGCCTCGAGCTGCCCGCGCACTGCCGACGGTCGAAGACCGCGGACCGCACCGTTTTGCGGCTCGCGTTCCTGGTCGGCGTCGCGTTCGCAAGCGCCGGCTGCGGCTCGTCCGGTTCGGACGCGGGTAATTCAGCCGGCAATGGCGGGACCGCGAGCGACGCCGGTCACCCCGGAACCGGAGGCAGCGCAGTGCCGGCCGGAGCGGGCGGCGGAGGCGCAACCGGAACCAGCGGAGGCGCAGGCGGCACGGCGACGGGTGGCGCGGGAATGTCCGCCGGCGGAGCGGGCGCGGGAGCGGGCGCGGGCGGCCAGATGCAGACCGCCGGCGCGGGCGGCAGCGCAGGCCAGGGCGGAGTCACCGCCGACAATCCCCCTCCCCCGCTGACCGGCACGACCGCGACCGGCACGGTGAAGGTCACGCGCGGAACGGTCAAGGGGCACCTCGCGCCCGGATTTGCGGGCTTCAGCTTCGAGAAGTCGCATTTGACGGACGGCTTCTTCGTCCCGACGCACGCGGCGCTGGTCGCGATGTTCAAGCTGCTCGGCCCGGGCGTGGTCCGCATCGGTGCTGACGACGTCAACACATCGGTCTGGGTGCCGAGCGCCACCTTCGTCGCGCCGGGCACGACGTCCACCAATGTCGGCACGGCCGAGGTCGACGCGCTCGCTCAGTTTTTGACGGCCACGAATTGGAAGGCGATCTACGCCGTCAACATGCGCGGCAGCTCCACGCCGCAGACCGCGGTGACCGAGCTCCAGTACGTCGTGCCAAAGCTCGGCGCGAGCCTGCTCGGCGTCGAGATCGGCAATGAGCTGAACTTGTACAACGTGTCCAACATCGAGAGCATTTGGCACTCGTACGCCCAGGCGATCCACACTGCTTTTCCGAGCACTGCCGTCGCCGGCCCCGGCGTGTTCGAGGACATCAACTACGCGACGAAGTTCATCAACGGCGAGGGGACCACGATCGATATCGTGACCCATCACTATTATCGCGGCCAAGCCGGCACGGGCACCGCCACGCTCGCCAATTTGATCAACCTCGATCCGGCCGTGACCAGCCAATCACAAGCCCTGGCGACCGCCGTGCAGACCAACAAAATCCCTGGGGGCTACCGCTGGGGAGAAATGAACTCGTACTCGAGTCACGGCACAAAAGGCATCAGCAACGCGCTGGTGTCGGCGCTGTGGGGCATCAACTTCATGCTCACGACCGCAAGCTACGGCTCGATGGGGGTGAACCTCCACGGTGGCGGCCAGAACATGGACGGCAACAAGTGCCCGAACGGCGTCGACTCGTGCGATCGGCCATTCTGGTATTCACCGCTGATTGAGGTCGACAGCCGCGTCACCGCCGCGGCACCGCTGTATTACGGCATGCTGCTCGTCTCCCAAATCGGCACGGGCGACATGCTGAGCACGACCGTGAGCGCCGGCAGCTCGAACGTCCGAGCCTACACCGTCGCCCCCACCGGCGGCTCGACGGTGGTCGTGATCGTCAACGGCGAAGCGAGCACCGGCGTGAACGCCACGGTGGACGTTGGAGCCGCGGTTTCGAGCGCGACCGCGGTGTATCTGCGCGGCGGATCCCTGACTGCGACGACCGGTGTCACCTACGGCGAAGCCCCCGTCAACCCGGACGGCACTTGGGTTCCCAAAGCGCCATACACCCTCAGCCACACCGGCAACACGCTCACCGTCCCGGTCCCCGCCGCGTCCGCCGTGCTGATCACCGTGCAGTGATTGGACGGCCTGCTCAGAATCCGTGATCCCAACTGAGCCCTAGGCCGAGCACGAACGAGCTCTCGTTTCCGAGTGCGCCGCGATAGCGCCAATCGGACGCGAAGAGCTCGAAGCCGGCGCTGGCGAGCCGCGCCCCGGCGGGGAGCCCGGGGCCCGTATTTGCGGTGCCGGCGAGGCGCAAGCTGAGCTCGGGAGCGTCGAGACGCACCGTGCGTTGCTCGGATTCGTGGCTCACCACGCCGAAGAACGAGCGATAGCCGAGCCCCAGATCGAGCGCGAGCCCCGCTTGGTCGAGCAGCAGAGCATGCGCAGAGACCCCGAGCGGCGCCCATAAAAATCCGCCACTCGAGCCCAGGCAGCGCCGAGTGCAGTTCGCGGTGCCAACGCCGAGTTCGGCCTGCAAGCGCACGGGGCCGAGATAGCCGCCCACCGCGTCCGAGATCGCCCAGCCGTCGCCGACGCCACCCACGCTCTGGATCGGACCGTATAGGCGCGCGGAGGCCGCGACCACTCCGTGCACCTCCGTCTTCCAGGCGAGCGCGGGCTCGGAGCCGGAGAGCGGCACGCGCAGGCAGCGTTCGCCATCATCCGTGGCGAGCACGAAGTCGAGCGCAGCCGGCTCGCGCAGCAGGTCGAAGGCCCCGCCTCGCGCGAAACGGAGCGACAGCGCGTGCGAGCCCGCCACTGCGGCCGGGCGCAGCCACTTCGATTCGCCGTCGATCAGCAGCCGCTGCGCGCGGATGCCTTCGCGGCATGGCTCGGACTTTCCCGGCGTGAGCAACACGCGAACCAAGCGCGTTCCCCGATCGCCGACGATACGACTCTCGACCACTACCGAGTCGCGTGAAAGCGTGTCCAGCCGCTCTACGTCCACCGCCAGGCCGAGCGCAGCGGCGCGGTGTGGCTGCGCGGGCGTGTAGCTCGGCGGCAAACAACCAGCAAGCGCCAGACAGGCAGACCAAAGCACGCAGAACGGTGGGCGAGAGCGGGTGCGTGAATCCATGCTCACAAGGCTCCAAAGAGGCTCAGCCCGACACCGGGCGCGATCGTCACTTCAGGCGCATCACGGGTCCCGAACCAAAACGAGCTGGGCGCTTCGAGCTCGACGGATACGGTGCGCCGCCCCGTGGTCAGGCCGTGAAACGGGATGCCGGACAGAAGCGAGAACGAGAAGCTCGGAGTGAGCCGCGGACCGTGGAGCAGGTAACGTCGACTGGCGGTTTTTTCGCCGGGCGCTCGATACAGATCGAACACGACCTCGTACGCTCCTCCGAGCATGAAGGCGAACCGACCCTTTTGCCAAAGCGCGCGGTCCGCGCCGACGGCCAAGATCAGATCCGCATAGCCCTGCTCCGGGCCCGTACCGCCCGCGAACTCGCTCCAGATCCGATTGGCACCGAATGCAGCGCCCAGGCGGGTGTCGATCAGCCCGAGCGTCTGGATGCCGGCGCGGTCGCGGTTGTTGACCGGAACTACGGCCCGCCCACCGACGCTCGCGGCAAGACCGGCGCTCGTTTCGTCCATTTGGTAGCGCGGACTATCCGCGCTGCCGAACAGCGGCGCGCGCAGACAAGCGTCACCGGTCGCGGTGCCCAGCTGCAAATCCAGCGTGGAAGCGCCCGGCGGGAGCTTGGCCGCGGGATCGGCGAACGCGAGTTTCAGGCGATGGCTGCCCGCGAGATCGACCGGGCCCTCGCTTTGCTCGACCCCGTCGACGGCGAGCCCGGAGAATGATTTCGCCGACGCGCAGGGTGGCTCCGACGCGGGCGACAGGGACGCCCCGCGCAGCGAGGTGCCCGCGCGCGCGCCCGAGCGCAGGCTCACTTCGACATCTCGGTTCAGATACGGTTCGGAGGTGCGCACCGCATCGATCGCCACGCGGATCGAGCCCTGCTCGACCAGCGGCGGCGCCGAGACGTGATAGCTGCGAGCGCAGCTCGCGACCGACAGAGTCAGGCCGAGGATCGAGCAGCAACGGCGTGTCGAGCGGTGCAGACTGGTCAATGGGCTCGCCTCCCTGCCTTTCAGCGTAAACTCAGGAACAGCGCAGCGCCGAAGAGGGCCAGAGCCACGCCGCCACCAACCGCGCCGTAGCGATAAAACGCGCGGCTCGGCGCTAGATAGACGCTCGGATCGCGCGCCCACGGCAGCAGCCGTTGCTCGTACTCTCTTCGTTCCGCGGCGAGCAGCTCGGCCGCGTTCGCGGTGAGCGCGGCATCGAGCAGGTTGGTCGCGCCGCAATGCGCACAAACCAGCTCCGGGGCGCGCAAGGCCGGTAAGTTGGCGCCGCAGTTGCGGCAACGAACGGCGAGCCCCACTTGCCGTGGTGGACGAGCGCGCAGCAGCGGTCGCAGCTGGCGGCGGAACACGTGACGCATGCCCAGAAAGCCGCACAGCATGCCGAACGCAACCGCCAGCGGCAACGCGCCGAACACGGCTTGCGACAGCTCGACCTGGCCCAGGGCCTGCCAGCCACGCACGAAATTCCAAGACTGAATCAGGCCCATGCCCGCGCTGACCGCGATCGCGATCGGCCAAACTTCAGTCATTACCTTCAGGCTGCGGAGCGGCGCATCACTCGCTTCGCGGGCGCGCGCGAGTTGCATCAGCCGAAAGCGCAAATGGCGATGGCGATCCGCGGCATCGGCCGGCAGCAGCTCGCGGCGGCCGCAGAATTCGCACCAGAGCTCGGGGGTTTGGTGCAAAAACGCCGGCTGACTGAGCGCCATCGGCGCGCCGCACGTGGTGCACGGCGTGGGCGTCCCCTCGCCCACGCCAGCAAAACCGGGCGGATTCATGCGTCAGGACGGCTGCAGTGACGCGGCCGGCACTCGCCCGCCCAAACCAGCGGGCACAGGGCGCCCTTCGAGACTGCACGCGGCCGCTTCCAGCGCGAGCAGGTACTCCTCCGGCGAATAAGCGAGCATCGACAAGGACAACCGCGGAAACGACATCCAGATGCGTTGCCCCTCGCCTGCCAAGTGCACCGCCTGTTGCGTGGACAGCAGCTTCAGCGCAGGCACGAGCGACGGAGCCAGCCGCGGATCGGCCGCGCGAATCAGAAACAACTGGTCGAGCTGCGGATCACCGCAGCTTACGGTCGTGAGATCCGCGCGCTCCGCGAACTCCAGGTTCGGCACCAGATATTGACCCGGGTTGCGCAGGCTCAGCTCGAATGCGGGTAGCGCGGCGTGCATCTCCACTTCGAGAAAGCAGCCGAAGCTGGTCGTGATCTTACGAGCCACGACGAACTCGCTCGTCTTCTGCCCGTCCACTACGATCAGCCGCGCGGTGCGGCCGTAGGGCTGCCCTTCCGCGCACAGCCGGCGCTTGAAATCACCGCTCGGCTGCTGGAAATAAAGCAGGTTGAGGTTCGGATCGCCCTCGGTCACGTGCATGCCCAAGCGCGTCGCGATGGTGCCAAAGTTCTTGTCCGCGTTCGCAGCGAGCGCGCCCGAAAGCTTTCTTCGCTGAAACAACAGTAGCCCGATCACTAGCGGCACGATCAAATAGACGGTCCACGGAATACCCTGCATCGGCGTCTCCCTCGTTGAACCCGTTCATAACACGGCCCCACGCCGCACTGAAAGGCCCCGACGAGCCGCAGTTTTTCGCGCAACCAATCCCACTTACGGCTTCGGATGCATTGAAGAAAGAGCGCAAGTATCCTGCCGCCTTGCCTCGTTCGAACCGCGCGCGCACGCATCACTTGCTGTCGCTGCTGATTGCATCGGAATTGCTCGGGCTGGCCCGCGCGGTGGCCGCGACCGAAAGCGAGCCGCGGGCGCCGCTGCCCGAGTCGATCCTCACCGAAAGCACGACCGACATCGACGCCGACGAAGCGGGTGAGCTCGAGTTCGAAGCCAATTTGACCCGGGTCGGAGCGCGCACCGGCGGCGCGTTCGCGACGCTCGCCAGCGTCGAGCTCGAGTGGCGCGTGCTGCGGCGGCTCGGTCTGCGGCTCGAACCGGCGTACGCTCACAGCACGCCCAGCGGCGGCACGCGCGGGCGCGATGCGTTCGGGCTCGGCGGCGCCATCGCGTTCGGTCTTTGGCACGACTTCCCGCGCGACCAACATTTGCAGCTCGAGTTACGCGGACGCACGACAGATTCGAGCCCCGAGTTCGATCCCGGAGAAAGCGAACTGCCGGCGGCCTTGGATTTGGTCGGGGCTCAGCGCTTCGGCCGCTTTACCTTGCGCGCCACCGTCGGTGCCGAAGCCGGCGGCCACTTCGCGCATGCTCCGGTGCACACCGATCTGTGCGTGCTGAGTGGCATCGTCCGTGACGCGCGATTCGGTTACCTCGCGCTCGAGCTGCGCGCGGATTGGGCGAGCCCCGCGCCGCTCGTGTTCGCGCCGGAGGTGATCAGCGATCTGGTGCCGATCGCGCTGCCGTTGCGGGTCGGGCTGGCATTGCCGGTGAACGTCGGCGCCAGCGCGAGCGCGCCGAGCTATGGCCTATTTCTGCGCATGATCGTGCTCACCGAACGCGAGCAGCAGTCCGAAGATCAAGGCCGCTAACGTGCTTTTGCCGAGCCGAGCCGGCACTGCGCCGCGCTCCGAACCGCGACGCCGAAGGCTTTGCCGATGCGCGCCGTGGCGCGTGACCATCAAAACAAAAGCTCCCAATCATTTTTTTGATGGTCACAAAAAGCGGGCCCAGCGCGGCCCAGCCTTCGGCGTCGCGGACGGGTGAAAACCGTCGGCTCAGTGCTCGCGCGGCTCAGTGAACTGATCGGAGAGCTCGACCGCGGCGACCGCACGCCACTCCGGCGCGCCCAAGTGTGACTCGAGCCCACCGCCCGCGCCGAGCTTGAAGCGCACGAGCTCGGCGCGACTGCTGACCACTTCCAGACGCGCAGTGAACAGGCCCTCGAGCCCCGTCGCGCGTGAACCGAGCAACGAGTCGAACGCGCTTTCACCAAACAGCTCGGGGCCGGCGACGAGCACCGTGGCCGCGCTCGTGTCGAGCGGAAATTTCAGACCCGCGGCCAGGCCAAACAGGAGCTCATTGCCGCGCGGCCAATCGGGAGTCGCAGCTTCGTTCAGCGGTCGAATGTGCACGCCGAGCTCACCCGCGTAGCTGAACCGGGCGATATCTCCGGCAAAGAGCGCGCGTGCCATCGCTCGATACGTCCCGTCGCTATCGTAATCGCTTCGCTTACCCGTCGGAAAGAACAGCTGCGCGCCGAGGCCGAGTCGGAAGGCGCTGTCGGCCTGGCCGAGCAGACGAACATCGGTCGCGAGGCGAGCATCTTCGAAGCCGTCCGGGGTATTTTTGAGCGTCAAAGACGGCCCCGTGAAGTGCTCGCCGTTCCGCGTGCCATTTCGGCCTTTGCTCGAGAGCGGCGCGGCGAGATTGAGATACAGACGAAAGCGATCGAAGGTCGCGGCGAAGCCGAAGTCTGCAAATGACTGTTCTGTAACGACCGACAAACGCTGGGCGCCGCTGCCCACTTGAAGGGGCTTCCGCGCGTAACCGCTGGTCAAGGCCACCGCGCCGCCGAGGCCGCCGTGCATCGACAGGTCGTCCATCACGAACCAGCCCGCGCCGGGAGCCGAGAGATACAGGCGCTCGACGGCAAAGCCGCGCGCTTCCGACTGCGCCGCCGCGACGCGCGTGAGCGATCCGAGCGCGACGACCACGCCCGCGAGCAGACTAAAACTCCGCATGCGCCCTCGCTCCGAAGATGTCGACCGGGCCGCGATCTCGGTTGAACCCCGGATTCCAGATGCGCTGATAGTCGGCCGAGAGCCAAATCGGCTGCAGCAGATTCACGCTGTAAAATGCCTCCACCACCGATTCGGGCCCCGCGCGGAGCCGCCCGTCGCCGATGAAGCCGTCCACGCCGCCGAGGGCGAGGTAGCGCGCGTGCGACGACGAAATCCAGCTCATGCCGCCGCCGACTCCAACGGCGTCCAAGGGGCGCCGCCAGAGCCGGCCCTTGGCGAGCGCGCCGAACGAGAGCGAGCGATCTGCGGAGTTGAACGCGTCGACCTCGGTGTTGCCGTCGGCGTACATGCCGCGCGCGAACACGCCCAGGTCGTCCGCCAAGTATTGCTCGACATTGACGCCGACGCCGCGCTTCACGTTCGGCTTGCGAGCCCAGCACAGGTCCGGCGCATTGGCGTTGGTCGAACCGTAGTTGTAGCTGGTGCACGCCGCCGCGTTCTTGCCCGGGTCAGCCCTGAATGCCGCAATCGCGTCATCGAAGCGCGCGCTGTCGACGCGATTTTGAAAGCCGAGGATGCGGATCGCGCCCGGCTCGCCGAACAGCACGTGGTCGTGTTCGAGCTCCAGCTGATCGCCGTAGAATTTCCAGAGCCTGAAGTCGATCTGCAGCTCGTTGGGGTTTCGCGGCGGCGTCATGCGGCCGACCCGCATCGACCAATCGTCCCAGTACAGCTCCGCCACGCCGCCCCAGGAATAGCCGCGCGCGTCGGCGGGAAAATCCCAAGACGCGTGGGTCATGAACGCCATGTTGAAGAAGGTTCGACGCGGATCGGAGACGATCGAGCTCTTGTCGAAAAAATCGAGGATCGTGAAGTTGCCGACCGCCAGCACCAGCCGATGACTGTCGACGACCGTGCCGAGCTGGAGCGGCTGCGACCCTTTCTCGACGGGCTCGCCGCCCAGGCCGATCGTCTGTCGGAAATAGCTGCGCGCGCGATAAAGCTGCGGTGTGGTGGCGCCCGTCTTCTGCAGCTCGAAGTTTTGAATCGACCCGCCCAGACCGTGAAGCGCTGACAAGGGTCGCTCCGAAATCGCCTCCGGCACGAAGTAGACTTCACCGCCGTGCCAAAGCCGCAGACCGAAGAAGAGCGTGAACGAGCCGGTAAAGCTGCGCTCGGCGCCGGGCAACAGCGAGTTCGTGCTGCCGTTCGCGTTCGTGTAGGGCGCGTGAAATCCGCGCTTCCAGCTGGAGATGTACGTAAACTGGCCGTACAGATTGAAGCTCTCGTCCCGGACGTCGTGTAACCCGCGATCGCTCAGCAGGTGCATGACGTCGAAGGGTTCGTCGTCGGGGGCCGGCGGCGCGGCTTGTGCGCCGGCACGTGCCGTCGAGAGCAGCAAGGCGGACGCACCCAGCAACCCAAACCGCCACACCTTCGCCTGCGCCGCGCGCTTGGCCACTCCGCGGTAGAGCGCGCGCGTGAACGTCGCGATGCGGCGTTGCGCGGTCTGTTGCGAAGAAAGGTCCGAGCCGCGCATGTCCGGGCCAGCTCAATAGGAGAGATCGGCGCCCAGAGATAGCCACAAATGCGAGAAATTGCCGGAGCGGTCGAGCCCTGCGTCAACGCCCCACGAATGGCGGTAGCGCGTCAGCGGTCGTGCCTGCGGCCAACGAGGGCACGAGGCAATGCGCAGCACCTAGCAGCCGGGTGGCCCACCGTCGCACAGCGGGCTTCCGGGGAAAGCGCGATCAGAGGCGACTTGCGTAGGCCGTCTTCATTTGGTCGTACACCGACATGTTCGACGTCGCAGTGTAGGTGCTGCCGGAGCGAGTCAACAGCGTGACCCCCGGATTCCACGAACCCGAAACGGTCGGTTCCCAATAGAAAGTGCCGAGGCCCTGCTGATTCGGCAGATTGAAAACCACATCGTTGATCTCGCGCGGCGCGCCTCCGTACTCCGCGGCGAAGATCTTGACGTTCGGGAATTTGCTGGCCATCCCGCCTTCCGTCGTCTGCCAAATCATCTTCGAGTGAGACGCGCTGTTCGCATCTCCCTGGTAGGTGTCGTAACAGGACTCGCCGAAGGCATCGACGGTCGTGTACTTGAGGGCATTGGTCAGCCAATTGACGCTGGTCGAGAGCGCGGACGTTCCGTCGTTGTGATCGCCGCCCTTGGCAATGTGAAAAGAGGTCAGGATTTTCGGATCCACCTCCTTGACCGCGCCGACTCCCGCCTTGAGCAGCGCACCGAGGTTTGCCCAGTTGGACGTGCTGCCGCTGACCGAGTTGGTGCCGGTGGGGCTGCCGCCGCTGTCACAGCGATGGATGAGCATGCCCGGCGTCGTTTCATTGCCAATCTGCACCATGTCCGGCCGAGCCCCGCCGGCAATCAGCTGCGTGATCGCGTCCTTGGTATAGTCGTGCACCGCGCCCGCGAGCTCACTGATGCTGCCGAAGCTTTGCCACTTGATCGGCACGCACTGCTTGCCCGGATCGGCCCAGTTGTCACTGTAGTGAAAATCGACGAGCAGGCCGAGCCCGGCCGCCTTGATCTGCTTGCCGAACGCGATCGTGTGCGCGAGATCGCAGCCTCCACCGGATTTGTCGTAGCCGTCGGCGGCCTTGGGATCGACGAAGGTGCGCAGGCGGATCGCATTGATGCCGTGCGCCTTCAAGGTGCTGAGCAGGCTTGCGCGCGTCGCCTCGGGCTGCGTTTCTTCGAACGAGACATCGGCGCCGAGCCAATAGCTGAAGGGAAGCGACGTCGAACCGCCGCCGGCTCCGGCGGTGCCGCCCATGCTCTGGGTTCCGGCGCCACCCGCTTGCCCGCCTGCGCCTTGGCCGCCGATACCCGCCGAGCTTCCGCCGCTGCTCGCGCTCGCACCACCTGCTGCGGCGCCTCCGCTGGCCGGGCTACCGCCTGCGCTGACGTCACCGCCGCTGCCACTGCGGCCCATGCCGAGCTGACCGCCGGCCGCGGAACCGCCGTTCGCGCTCGAGTTTCCCCCAGCGCCCGGATCTCCCGCCGGGGTGTCGCTGCTCGCGGAGCAACCGCTCGAGACGTAGCCGCTAGCCAGCGCCAGCGCGACGAGAGCGGAGCGCACACATAATCCTTGGCTGGTGGATTCGCGAACGATGGGCATCGTACCCATACAAGGGCGCGACTACATTGCTTTGCTGTTTTTGTTTGTCACGCAGACGCACTTCGCCCGGCACGGATTCGATCGCGATCTTTGCCCACGGGTCACGGCCGCTGACGGCGCAGGAACTCGCGCGTGCCCGGCTCTTCACAGAGTCCGATCGCGAGTTCGTACGCCTCGCGCGCCTGCTCGACGAGCCCTTGGGCCTTGAGCAGATGGGCGGCAACTGCCCAATACGGCTGGTAGTTCGCGACGGCCGCGCGAGGAATGGCCTCGAGCAAATGCCAGCCCGCCTGCGCGCCGCGAGCTTCGCCCATCGCCGCCGCACGCCCGACGAGCGCGCCGATGCTCGGCGAGAGCGTGACCAGCCCCTCGTACAGCAGCGCAATCGACTCCCAGTCGGTGCGGCCCGCACGAGCGCCGGACGCGTGTGCCGATTGAATCGCCGCCTCGAGCTGAAAGCGTCCGACCTGCCCAACCGCCCACGCTTGGCGAAGCAAGCTCTCCGCTTCATCGATAGCCGAGAGCGACCAGCGAGAGGTGTCCTGCTGCATCAACGGGACGTACGCGCCGCTCGCGTCGCGCCGCGCAGCGTACCGCGCCTCACAATGGAGCATCAGGGCCAAGAGCCCGAGCACCTCGGGTTCGTGTGGAGCGAGCTGAACGAGCATTCGGCCCAGTTGAATGGCCTCCTCGGTCAACCCGGTCACTTGCGGGTCGAGCCCGGCGAGATCGTCCCAGCCGCGCCCGTAGGCGGCGTAGATCGCCTCGAGCACGGCATCGAGCCGCGCCGGCAGCTCCTTGGCTTCCGGAACCTGGAATGGGATCCGAGCGTCGCGGATCTTCGCCTTGGCTCGGCTCAGTCGTTGCCCCATCGTGCTCGGGCGAACCAGGAATGCCGAGGCGATCCGGGCCGCATCCAGCCCCAGCACCGTCTGCAACATCAAAGGCGTTCGTGCCCCGGCGTCGATCGCAGGATGGGCGCAGATGAAGAGCAGCTTCAATCGGTCGTCTGGAAACGCAGCTCCCTCCGCCGCGCAGTCCTGAGCTGCCTGCGCGGCCAACAAAAGCGCGGACGCGGCCTCGTCTCGCACGCGCTCATGACGGCGCTGATCGCTGAGACGGCGCCGGGCGGCGGTCAAAAGCCAGGCCTCTGGTTCGCGCGGAACGCCCTGTTCGGGCCAGCCGTCGAGTGCGTTGCGGAACGCTTCGGCGAGCGCGTCCTCGACCGCAGCGACATCCCGCGAGCGCGCGCTCAGAAATGCCAGCAGACGCCCATAGGATTCGCGCGCCGCGCGTGCCGCCGCGGCGCGTGCGTCGTCGAGCATCAACGGACCATCGCGGGCAGGTTCGGCCGCACCTCCACCGCCCCGCCCGGACCTGCCGGATAGCGCGCCGCCCATTCGAGCGCCGTCTCGAGGTCCGGGACGTCGATGATGAAGAAACCGCCGAGCTGCTCCTTGGTCAGCGCAAACGGGCCGTCCTGCACTTGCCGTTGCCCGTGGTCGTGGCGGATGGTGGTCGCCTTGGACGGCGGCGCGAGCCCCGCGCTCCCCACCACGATGCCGGCATTGAACAGCGCCTTGGCGTACGGCATGAAGGCGGCCCAAAACGCCTCCTTTCTCGCCGGATCGGTGCGCGCCTCGAACTCGTCGGCGTCCAGATAAAACATCAGGGTGTATTGCATTCGCTCCTCATTTGACGGTCACTTCCGTGCTTTTCAAAGGGAAGTCGGCCCAGGTGGTGGGATTTCGACAAAGCCGGGCTCATTTTTTCTGAGCGCCTCGAGCTCACGCGACGGGCCAAAGCGTTGGGCGCCGCCCAGCCGAAACTCGGCCGCGAACCAACCGAATGCCGAAGCGCGGTGCGCGCTGGCCGCATCTTTCTCTTGTGGCGGTCGCCGAGAGCTCACGGCCGCAAAGATAGCGCTCCGAGCGACGACAATTGTGACAAGCCGCTCCGCGTCGGGCCCCTCTAAACGGAGTGCTCCGCAGTCCGACTCGGTCTTTCGTTCTGGGCGCCGTCGTCTTCAGTGCGGGGCTCGGCGGTTGCACGCGCTCCGCGAGCTCCGGCGACCCGCAGGCGAGCGGCGGAAGCGGGACGATGGCGATGGCCGGCGCGGGCGCAGATAGCGGCTCGGCTGGCGCAGCCGGGAGCGGCGGCGACAATAACAGCGGCGCGAGCGGGCAGGCCGGAGGCGGCAGTTCGGCGGGCGGTGCGGGTGAGTCCGGCGCAGGCTCCGCCGGGACCGCCGGCATGGGGCCCCGTCCAATCGTCACTGCCGCAGCGGGCACCCAGCTCGTCAAAGTGGATCCCGGCGTTCGCTATCAAACCTTCGAAGGCTGGGGCACGAGCCTGTGTTGGTGGGCAAACCATGTCGGCGGCTGGAGCAGCAGCGCGCGCAACGCCGTGGTCGACGCCGTCACCGACCCCGTGAACGGCCTCGGCTACAACGTGTTCCGCTACAACATCGGGGGCGGAGAAAACCCGGCTCACGAACACATGGGCCAATACCATGAGATGCCGGGCTTCGAACCGGCCGCGGGTACCTGGACCTGGGATGCGGACGCGAATCAGCGGGCGATTTTGCAGCGCATCGTCGCGAACGACAAAGACGTGATCCTCGAGGCGTTTTCGAATTCGCCGCCGTATTGGCTGACCAAGAGCGGCTGCGCGTCGGGGAGCAGCGACGGCTCGAACAACCTCAAGGATGACTCGTACCCGGCGTTTGCCGACTACCTAACCGAAGTCGTCAAATACTATCGAGACACGTTCGGCATCACTTTCCGCACGATCGAGCCGCTCAACGAACCCAACGCCAATTGGTGGAAGGCGAACGGCAATCAGGAGGGCTGCCATTTTTCGGCCGCGAATCAGCAAACCATCGTCAACGCGGTCGCGGCCAAGCTCGCCGAAAAAGGCATGAGCTATACGACCGTGAGCGCGTCGGACGAGAACAGCATCGACGACGCTTACAACAACCTGCGCACGTTCTCGACCGCGACCTTCAGCGCCGTGAGCCAGCTGAACACGCACTCTTATGCCGGCACCCACCGCAGCGATCTGCTCGCACTCGCGACGAGCAAGGGCAAGCGGCTCTGGCAATCGGAGTCCGGACCACTGAGCCAAACGCTGGCCGACGACAGCGAGGCGGCGCTATTCATGGCCGGCCGCATCATCACCGATCTGCGCCAACTTCAGCCCACTGCCTGGGTCGACTGGCAGGTGGGCGATCCGAGCGCGAACTGGGCAAGCTTCAAGCTGAACGACGCACAGCAAACGTTCGCTCCGCTCAAGCGGTTCTACATGCACGCAGGCTTCAGTCGTTATATCCGGCCCGGCGCGATCTTCGTCGACGTCGACAATGCGGAGATGGTGGCGGCGCTGAGCGCGGACGGACATTCGCTGGCATTGGTCGTTCGAAACGGCGACACCACGGCCAGCAAAGGCTTCACCTTCGACCTCACGGCCCTGGCCAGCGTGGGCCCGAACGCTGAGGTGCACCGCACTTCGCGCACGGAGAACTTGGCGTCACTCGCGCCGGCCGCGATTCGCGATTTCAGCTTCGTGGCCCAGGTGCCGCCGTTCTCGATCACGACCTTCGTGATCCCTGTGCCTTGATCGCGATCGACGGCGCTCCCGCGCGAGCGGGGCGCTCGGCCGCAGCTCGAGCCGCACCTCGCGCAAAGCTCGCGCTCTCGACAAAAAAGCGCCCCCCTTCGCCGTCGATTGGCGAAGGAGGGCGAGCGCGGGGCGTCATCGTGGTGCGACCCGACCGAGCAGCTCGGCCGGCAGGAGCGACGCCAGATGGTCCGCTCCGACCACGATGCGCACTTCGTTGATCTGAGCGGCGATCTCCTTCATGGCATCGAGCTCCTTGAGCCGGAGCAGAATCGGCTGGTCTGCCATGAGTCGAGCGGTGTTCACGAGCGAGCGCGTGGCGGCGGTCTCCTCGCGCCGCGAGATCACGTTGGCGGCCGCCACCTTTTCGGCTTCGATTACGCGGTTGAGCAGGGTCTTCATTTCTCCCGGCAGCACCACGTCCTTCACGCCCAGATCGTCGATCCGGACGCCGAACGCCTTGGCCTTGGGCGCAACTTCTTGCGCCAGAAAGCGGGTGAACGCGTCGCGACCTTCGAGCAGCTCGTCGAGCGTGACGCTCGCGACGTAGGCGCGCGCAGCGAGCTGCGTCGCCACGTACACCGCGTCGCGCACGTTGTCGACCTGGTGCGTCGCAAGCACCGGATCTTCGATCGCGTGGGCCACGACCAGAGTGAGCCGCAGGGAGACCTTGTCGCGCGTCATCAATTCTTGACCCGCGAGCGCGACCTCGGTGCGCCGCATGTCCACGTTGGCAATGCGCACTTGAGCCTCCGGGTGCGTCCACAGCTTGTAGCGCCCCGGCTCGAGCACCGCGGCCAGGCGACCCTGGTCGTAGCGCAGTCCGCGCTCGTGCGCCTGTACCGTCACGTCGACGTATTCGGCGCGCGGGATCAGCTGCTCGAGCTCTTGAGTGAGCGCCGGCAGCGGCTGACGCACGTCGAAGATCGCCATTTGGACCGAGCGATCGACGGTCCAAAAGCGGTGCACTCCCGGGCGCAGGAACACGACCGGTACCCCGTCGCGAAACAGCACGCCCCGCTCGAGCGCCGCGATCGTTACTTCACGGTATTCCGCGCTCGGCAGCGCGGCGCGCACCTCCGGCAGCGCGCGAAACACCAAATCAGCGACGTTGAAGCGTTGCTCGCTGAGCTCACGCCCCCACACGAAGTGGCGGCCTGGGCCGAGCGCACGCAGCGGGACACCGCCGCGGAGCACGACGACGCGTTCGTTGAGCTTGACTCGAATTACCTTGAACATGACGACACCTCTCGAAACCAAGAAACAGCCGAGACCAGTTCGGCAAAGTGAAACCAAGAAACGCCCCGCGAAGACAGGGCAAAGAATATGTGGACCGGAAGCCAGCTCAGCCTGACAGCGAGGAAGAGGCCGCGTCGCGGCTCCCACTCGGAGAAGCGCGCTCGGCGAACCAAAAGCTCGCGCGTCAAGACCCAACTCGACAACGTTCACACCGGTTCGAACCAGGGAGCGCGTGCGGTCGCCGGAGCGATGGCACTTTGCCTGCTGATTCGAAGCAAGCGTGGCGTTTGCCGAACGAGGTTCGGCGTTTCATGCGCCAAAAAATGGCTGTTCCTGACTCCCGAATCCCTTTTCGTTGACGAGGCGATTTTTCAGATCGCGTTCCTTGCTCTGCCAATGAGCTACTGCGAATCGATCGCAGATCGGATTCGAACCGACTACCCAGAACGTATTTTGCAACCTTGCAAACGCCGATCACGGGACGCGACTATCCGAACGCACGCCGGAGATTTCTCGCGAAATCCGAACGCGCGCGGCGCCGTGCCGTATTGATCAGAGCTTCGCGGGGATCGAACCCGCGGCGTCACGTGCGGGAATCGAACCCGCGAGTTTGACGAGCACGCCAAACCAGAACAGCGTTGTTCTTTGCTTCACCAGAGGC
>Ga0068856_100002040_pt1 | contig 20973 bp, 18 predicted proteins | sample KBSCornC62_FD_66595 | JGI IMG/M metagenome (GOLD analysis project Ga0068856, IMG submission 66595) | Corn rhizosphere microbial communities from Kellogg Biological Station, Michigan, USA - KBS Corn C6-2 | ecosystem: Host-associated > Plants > Roots > Rhizosphere > Soil ... | reverse complement strand
CGGGAGGCGCACAGATCGAGTTATTCTCACTTCCCGACTCTCCACCGAGAGCCTCCTATCCGGAAGCGCGCGGGCTGCGGCATTTGGCATTCTCGGTGCGCGATTTGGACAATGACATTCGCGAGTTGGAATCGAAGGGTATTCCGGTCGAAGCAGTCCGCGTCGATCCGGTGACGGGGAGACGCTTCACATTCTTCGCGGATCCCGATGGCCTGCCCATCGAACTCTGCGAGCAAGGCTGACTAGCCGCGCGTGTTCTTCACGCTCGACAGCGAGCGCCATGGTCTGCCATATCGCACCGGTTCCGGACCACTCGCTCACGCTGCATCCTTCCTTTGCCATGAATTCGTTCATCCGCCTCATTTTGCCCCTCGCGGGTCTCGCCCTCGTCTCATGCGGGACGACCAGGAATCCCGGGAGCCAGAATGCCACGTTTCCATGGTCGAAGAAGCCGGTGTCGGTTGAACTTGACTGCCCGATCGTCAAATCCACGCCGGGATCGTTCGTCGAAACCAGCGGCTATGGCAAAACGGTCCGCGAGATCATTGGAAAACAATGGACCGCGATCGTCTGCCGCCATTTCGACCAGATGAACCAGCCGCTGGAGCCAGCGATCGCAGCCATCTCCTTCCATCTCTCACCCAATGGCAAGGTCCTCTGGATGGGAATGCGTTATGGCAGCGATCCCAAGCTGACCACCCTCTCTGCACAGGCGATCCGCCGGTGCGAGTTTCCTCCGATGCCCTCCGGCCTCGCTTCGATGATTCCGCCCCATGGCTACGTGGAATTCACCGCTCGCTTCGAGATCAAGTAAGGCCCGCGGAATCGCCCGCTCGTCCGGTTAAAAATCCAGAATCCCGTCGATTCGCACATCGTTGCCGATCCGGCGATACTGGATATTGGACAATCGGCTCGCCGGATGTTTGGAATCCGCCCCTCGCCCGGCCACGGCTGGCACCGGACCACCCAGAATCTGCGGCGCGACGTAAATCATCGCGCGGTGAGCCAGATGGCGATCGAAGATTTCGCCCAGCACGCGGCCGCCACCTTCGACCAGCACGCTGGTCACGCCATGCTTCCGCCCCAGTTCGTCGAGACTCGCGCGTAGCGAACGCCCGGCAAACACGAGCGTGCGCTCGCGGTACTCGTCGGTAAACAAACGAGCCTTTGCCGGCAGGTCGCCGGAGCGGGTCCAGATCACGCGCAGTGGTTGCCGCGCATTCGGAATTCCTCGCACAGTCAGATGGGGATCATCCGTGCGGACCGTTTCTCCTCCAACGAGGATCGCATCGACTCGAGCACGAAGCTCCATGGCATCCTTGCGCGACCCTGCGTTCGTGATCCAGCGCGATTCCGGGTGCGAGCTGATCCTGCCATCGAGCGACATTCCGCATTTGGCGATGACATAGGGCCTGCGTGTGACGATCCAGTGGTTCCACGCCGCATTGAGCGCGGCACATTCCTCGCCCAGCACTCCTCGATCGACCTCAATACCGCCGGCTCGCAGAATGTCGTCCGCTCTGCCCGCGTGAGCGGGATTCGGATCTGTCGCTCCATACACGACCCTCGCAAACCCATGCCGTAAAATGGCCTCCGTGCACGGTGGGGTACGGCCGTGTGTCGAGCATGGCTCGAGCGTAACGTAAATCGTCGCTCCCCGCGCTCGCTCGGGATTCTTCAACGCTGCAATGGCCTCGATCTCCGCATGGGGTCCGCCTGCGGCGCGATGATACCCCCGCGCCATAATGCGGCCGTTACGAACGATGACCGCTCCCACTGCGGGATTGGGACTCGTATGTCCGAGGCCTTTGCGAGCCTCTTCCAAGGCAGCCCGCATGAACTTGTCATCGCTGGAAATCACGCTTACCATCCAAGGAAATAATCCCCCCCATGCAACTCTCGCTCCAGCAGAAAGAGCAATTCTTCCACGAAATGAGAGAGCTGATCCAAAGCGGTCGATCGGTCGCCAAGGCTCTCGAAATAAAAGCCGGGGGCAGAACGGGTCCCCTTCGCACCGTTGCCGAGCAAATGGTCTCCCGTGCGGCCGGCGATACTGCGGAAAGCTATTTCGATGCGGCGGGAGAGACCTTTTCCATCATGGACCGCGAGGTCGTACGTGGCGGCGAGCAAAGCGGGCGCCTCGATGCCGCCATGGGATATTTGAGCGATTATTATGGAGCTTTGGCCCGGACTCGTCGCGATATCCTCATCCACGTCGCCTACCCGGTCTTTCTACTCCATTTTGGCGCATTGATGCTTGCCGTACCGGCTCTCGTCACAACGGGTTTCACGGCATTTCTCATCCAGGTCGCCTGTTTTCTCGGCGGATTCTATGTTGTGGGAGCGCTCATCTGGTTCGCCCTCGGTGCCGCCATACGCGCTGCGAAGGCAAATCCCTCCGCCGATCAGATGCTCCAGTCCATTCCCGGCATCGGCGGCACGCGTGTCGCCCTCGTGGGAGCCCGCTTCTGCATGCTCATGTCCATCCTCGTCAAGGCGAGCGGCAGCATTTTCTCGGCACTCGATCGGGCGGCTGCCGCCAGTGGAAGCGCACTTTTTCAGCGCGGCGCGCAGGAAACCGTGCTAGCCGTACAGGGCGGAGATGGACTGAGCGCTGCCCTCATGCGGACCCATGCCTTCCCGGAATCCATTGATCGAGCCTTTCAGGTCGGGGAGCTTTCCGGACGTCTCGATGAGGAAATGCATCGCCTTGCCGAACGCTTCACCGAACAGCTCCATCGCCGCCTCGCCCTTCTCTCGAAATGGGCGCCCATCCTTATTTTCCTCGTGATCGGCCTCGTGATCGCCTTTCGAATCATTTCCTACTACCTCGGCTACTTTCATCAGATGAACGACCTTCTGCAGTAGCTTCGCTACGCGGTCAGCCGACTTGATCTCTTCTCAGTTGAGGGTTTGTCGCCGAGCAGTGCCATTTTGACCCTTATTTGAGACTCTCTCAGAACCCATAATAGGGTCATTTCGACTCATTTCTGCATCTTTTCATTTCCATAGAGAGGACATTAGTCCCTTTATACCAATAGGTTACAATGTTTTCCTTCTGGCCGGCACACTCGAAGCTGATAGGTAAAATCGAGAAATACTTATCACTCACAAGGAGGCAAGAACCCATGAGACTCATCAGCTATAAACCGCAACTCACCCCTTGGTCACCTTTTGACCGGATGGCATCTTTGCGCGATTTGTTGGATTCGGCATTCGAGCTAGCCAGCTCAGGCGGGGATCTAAACGGACAGCGTGGATGGATGCCGCCCCTCGACATTCGCGAGGATGAAGAGAAGGTCACAGTGACTCTCGAAGCAGCGGGATTGAAGAAGGAGGACTTCGACATCTCGCTTCACGATGACAACCTTACCATCTCCGGCGAGAGGAAATCCGAAGTCGGAAAACGCGAAGGCGAGAGCTTCCGCAGCGAACGCGTCTTTGGACGCTTCAGCCGCACGGTGACTCTGCCAAGCCAGGTGAAGGCGGACGGTGTGACGGCCGCCTATATGGATGGGGTGCTCACAATCACCCTTCCCAAGGCCGAGGAAGCAAAACCCCGGAAGATCGAGGTAAACGCCGAATAATTCATTTGCTTCAGGTCGCTCGATGCGCGGCCGGGGCTCAACTCACAAAAGGAGGAATCATTCCATGAACGAAATGATCAAAAAAGAGGCACCGATGCCGACCAAGGCCGAGCGAGTCGATTATCTCGTACCGCCGGTGAACATCCATCAGGATGCCGATGGCTATACCTTGGAAGTCGAAATGCCAGGGGTGCCTAAATCGGGCGTCGAGGTGACATTCGAGGATGGCAAGCTAACGCTTACCGGACATCGCACCGGCCGCGGAGAGGAAGGTTACACATACCGTGAGTCTTCCGAGTCAGACTATCGCCGCGTATTCGACCTGGATCCTTCGATCGATTCCGGTCGGATCGAGGCAAGCATCGACCAAGGCCTGCTCACGGTCCATCTGCCCAAGGCAGAAGCCGCCAAACCTCGCAAGATCGCAGTGATGTAACGGTATCCGCGATTTGCTGGTTGGTTGCCAATCCCCAGACAGTCTCAAAACTGTCTGGGGATTTTGTTTTCTGACGAGAGATGTCTCCAGCCTTCAGTCAAAACCGGTTGCGCCCAAGAGTTTCCAATGTAACTTGGCGAAATTGTGCGATCACGCCGAATGATCGCATGTAACTTTCCCTTTTCCCCCATGTCCTCGAACGCCCGAGTCACACTCCGCGATATTGCCAACCGGCTGGGCGTTTCCCATGTCACCGTCTCGCTGGCTCTCAAAAACCATCCTCGAATCTCGGTTCGCCGACGCGAGGAGGTGCAGCGGATTGCCGAAGAAATGGGATATAGCCCAGATCCCATGCTCTCGTCGCTCATCGTGTATCGGCAGGGCAAGCGACCGCAGGAGATACACAGCGCGCTGGCGTGGATCAACCATTGGAAAAATCCCTCCGGCTTACGAAAATTGCGGGAATTCGATGGTTACTGGCGAGGAGCCGAAGAGACGGCCCAGCGGTACGGATACCGGCTCGATGAGTTTGTATGGGAGCCACGCATGTCTGCCCGCCGACTCGAGACCATTCTCCTCACGCGGAACGTTCGAGGGATCCTCATTCCCCCGCATCAGGAGCAGCCTGACTGGGGCGATCTCGATTGGGGCCTCTTCTCTGTCGTGCGCTTCGGCCTCTCGGTGCGCTCTCCCTATACGCATCTCGTGACAGCGGATCAGATGCGAGGTGTCATTCAGGCGGTCGAGACGATTTACGATTATGGCTACTCGCGCATTGGCTTCATTTGCGATGAGAACCTCGACCGCAAGGTCGGCGGCAATTTCGCCGCAGGCTTTTATGCGTCCCAGCGTCTGCTCGACCTGCCGCATGCCCTGCCCGTGCTCGCTGTCGGGAATGAACCCGCAAAGGCCCGTCGCCAGATCCGGCAATGGATCGATCGTCATAAACCCGATGCGATCCTCACGAATGTCCCGGAACTTCCCGGCATCCTCGATCAACTCGGCATTCGGGTGCCTGACGATATCGCACTCGCAGGGACCACCATCTATGATACCCCGATCAGCGCTGGTTTGAATCAGCATCCCGAGGAGATCGGCCGGGTCGCGGTCGAAATGCTGGTCACAATGATCAATGGGTATGATCGGGGTACGCCGGCAGTCCCCCGACGCGTGCTGGTGGAAAGCCAATGGGTGGACGGCGCCTCCCTTCCGAGAAAGACCTCGCCCGTGAAAGGCGGGGCCGCGAAAAAGGGCCAGGTGCTGGACTAATCCGGTCTGCCACAGCCTCGTTCTCGAGCGAGACCCGAAGCGACTCTCTATTTCCTCGAGAAGACCTCGTCGAGCGTCCACTCGTCCCGCCAGGAAAACATCGGCGCGCCATGGCGGAACTCCACCGGCAGCCAGACATAGCGCCCGTCGATGGCGTTCTCCGGGCACCAACGGTCGGCGAGAAAGATAAAGGCATCGCGGAATCCCTCGACCGGCAGCACATAGGTAGACTGCGACTGGAATGTATTTGTGATCTGGGCGCCTGGCCCGATTCCGGGATTTCCCAGCTCTTCCCATGGCCCCCAGATCGAGTCCGCAACGGATACGCGCGCCGGATTCGGCGCCCATCCAGTGCATCCGGAGCTGAAGAGGAAGTATCGCCCAGCGTGCTTGAATAATGCCGGAGCCTCGTGGAACCGCCCTGGAAAGATGCGTATATATTTGCCCGCTGGACGCAGGTAATCGTCGCTCAGCAACGAGATGTGCAGGGTGCCATTCGATTCGGAGGAATGGATATGATACGCCGAGCCGTCGTCATCGACGAACAGCGTCATGTCTCGGGCCATCTGTCCGCCCTCGAAATCGCGGCGGAAGAGAATCTGCTTCGGATAGTATGGAACCGGGCCGCCAGGCAACTCGAGGCCATCCAGATAGGTCCTTTCCTCCGCGTTGAGCGGCCGCTTCTGATCCTCGGAGACATTCTCCGGCCAGACGCCTGCATTCGGTCGCATGCTGCCGAGATAACGAAACGGCCCGGTCGGGCCATCCGCGATGGCCACCCCACTCCGCGCACCATTGTATCCGCCACCTTTAGGCTCCAGATGGAACCACATGACGAACTTCCCCGTGGCTCGATTAAAGATCACCTTCGGCCTCTCGAGGATGCAGCCGCGTTCGATCTCATGACCGGCCTCCTCCGATACCGCTAGTGCGATGCCCTCGTCTTTCCAAGTATAAAGGTCGCTCGAGGAATAGACGTGAACGCCGACTTGGGCGGAGTTCCCCACCCGCCCCTCGATCTTGTGCTCGCCATACCAGTAATAGCTTCCCTCGTGAAATAACATGCCCGCCCCGTGGGCGTTGATCGGGACGCCATTTGTGTCGAGCCATGTCTGCCCCGGCCTGAATACGTTTTCCATAAAAGTTAGTTCGATGTCGGTGAACCCCTACCATCCGAAGCTCCGCCCGCCGACGAGCTCTCCAGATGCGGGGGATGAGGAAGCGTGCGATCTGACTCGTGCTGCACGAGGTCAGGATGCGCCTTGATCTCCCTTTCCAATCGCCTCGATACGAAATACAGGACGAGGCCGACTAGAAAAATCAACCCACCACAAATGACGAAGGCCATACGATGGGAAAAATCATTGGGAACCAGCCCCATCAAAAAGACGAATGCTCCAAGGATCATGCATAGCGATCCCAGCAGGTATTGGACGGATTCCTGCAGATCGTCGATCCCCCTTTTGTCCACTGGCATGCGAAGTCGATTGAAAAAATCCTCTACCTGCTCACGGTACTCGACCGGGCTGGAATCATAAAAAAGGCTGGTCAGGAAAAACCAACCTCCCGCGATGGCGAGCGTTCCAAATGTCGTAATGGCCAGGAGGATGTTCGTATGCTCGCGAGTAGTGATCGGCCCAAAAAAGCTCTCGAGCCGAGGAGCGATCCAAAAGCTGCAGAACAGGGACACACTCACACCGAGGATCCCCGTACTCCATGCCGACCATGAGGGCGTCCGCTTGAAAAAGAGTCCGAAAACCAGAGGAATCGCAAGCGGGATCGTGAGACTGGCCGCCACCTGATTTACGAAATCGAAAAGATTCGTCGTGCGCCACTGGTTCACGAGAAGCGCACACCCGACAATGATTACCCCAAATACAAGCGTACAGGCCTTGCCAAGCACCAGAAGCTTCTTCTCCGAGCACCCCGGATCGATCAATGGCAGGTAAAAACTGCGGATGAAGACGCCCGCGCCTTTGTTCAGCCCAATGTCCAAGTTCGTAAGGGTGGCGCCCAGCATTGCGCAGATCAGGAGTCCGAGCATTCCGCGAGGCATCACGTGCATGCAGATCGCCACGAAGGCCGCCTCGTTTGGCTTCTTAAGGTTGGGAAACTGAGTCGCCAGATGCGGAAAAATGACAGTCGCAGCAAGGGCGGGAATGGCCCAGATGAGCGGCCCGATGAAGCTGCCGATCATAGGAATGAGCACCATCCGACGCGCATCCCTATCACTCTTCGTCATGAGATACATCACGGAATTCTCCATGTTGTTTCCTGTCACAATCTGCATCCACAGGATGGCCAATGCCCATAAAACCAGTGTGTAGGGGCTCGCTGTTTGCCCCCACTGAACCGGTGAAACGGGAACTTTTACCTTTTCGAGCAACCCGGCGAGTCCACCGATTTCCGGCAGGCATAGAGTGAATACCGCGGCCGCTCCCGTAATCGTCACGATGAGAAGCATCTGCACGAAATCGCTTACCAATATCGCCCATGCCCCGCCGGTAACGGCGACCACCGTGACCAATCCGCCGAGCACGAGCAGCATCGTCGTCATGTGTACATGAAAAACCGACGACATGAAGATCCCGATCGCATTCAGCCCGACTCCCCCCATGAAGAGAAGCAGCGGAAGTTTCGCCCATGTATAAAATTGTTCGGACGAAGCCCCATACCGGAGTCTCACCGCCTCCATCCATGCGACGACCCGCATTCGTCGAAATCTCCTGCACGTCCAGAAATAGACGATCAATGAACTGACGAGTCCCCCATAGTAGAGCACCAGGACGACGGTACCATTCTCGTAGATGGCCCCAGCCGCTCCCGTGAAAGTCCATGCGCTGAAACTCGCAATCCATGCAGATGTCCCGGTAAGCCACCAAGGCATCGCGCCCCCCGCACGAAAATAGTCCGACGTGTTCCTGCTCAGGCGTCCAAATACCAAGCCGATTCCAAGGATGAATACCAAATAGAACCCAATCGCCAGGTAGTCATATGTCGAAACAGAAGAGAACGGTGTCATGGGCAAACAACTGGGAGCACATTGGCTCCCGTCACGAGGGTCTGTCACTGGTATGCATTTTCCCGGGCAATGGCAACCCATCCGCAGATCGCGAGTATGACAACCATCGAGAACCGATGCGGATCTCACGACGAGTGCGAGCTCGGTTCCAGCTTTCGAGTGTTATTCGGTAGGAGCGTTATATACTCTCCATCCTTCTCACGCCTTTCCTTTCATGATTCGTCCAGGACTCTGCTCTATCACTTTCCACGCGCTGCCAACCGAGGACGCGCTCGCTCTCGCCGCTACCGCGGGACTCGAAGGAATCGAATGGGCATCGAAGTCCCATGTGCCGCTTGGAGACCTTCAGGCCGCAGAGCGAGTGAAAACCCAGACCGCCGATGCCGGCCTGGTCGTCACATCGTACGGCACTTATTACCGCATGGGATCGGGTGAGGAATTCTCACCAGTCCTTGAGACTGCACTTGCGCTCGGAGCTCCCATTATCCGCGTGTGGGCAGGCCAGAAGGATTACGCGAAGTCCTCACCCGAGGAAATCGGGCGTGTCGTGGATGAAACGCTCCGCGTGGCCGACTTATGCCATACCGCGGGATTGAAGATCGGTTTCGAGCACCATGATGGCACGCTCACGTCGCGCAATGCCGGGGCGGCGGCATTTGCCTCGCTCGTCGAGCACCCCTCAGTGCGCTTTTACTGGCAGCCGCTCAAGGGATTCTCTCCTGATTACTGCCTGGCAGGTTTGGCAGCCCTCAAATCCCGCCTCGCGCATGTCCACGTTTTCCATTGGACCTTCGGTTCACCGGAGGCAAATACGCTCGACCCCGAGAAGCATGAGCCTACGGCAGAGACTCTTTTCATGCATCCGCTCGAGGAGGGACGCGAGGTGTGGGAAGGCTATCTCCGCCCGCTCGCGGAGGATCCGGCCGAGCACTGGGCGCTGCTCGAGTTCGCCAAAGACAATTCCGTCGAAAATTTTCGCCAGGACGCTGCGACATTGCGTTCACTGATCGAGCGCGTCACTCCATAACCCGAAAATTCGTTCAGGTTGGCATCTGCCCGCATGAAGAATCTACGGAACCCGACGGCGCGGCTTCCCTACCGCAGAAAACGAATCCGGCAATGCCGGGTGTCCCTGGCGCGAGTTATTCTTTTGGGTGGTAGGGCGCGTTCGGCAGCTGCCGGACCGCCGTAGATTCCTATTTTCATTCCGCGTGGAGCCTCGCCTGCGGGGCATGGCGATCTGACTCGAAAATTCGAGGAAACAGGGACACCGACCCGCCCGAGCCATGGATGAAAAGGTGGAACGTCCCGCGACTGCGGGATCCCTAATGCGTTTCGTTCATACTTGCCGCGCGTAGCGCGGGATGACCTTGGGAAAGCGTGTTGGGGACGACCCGGTCCACCTAAAATGCATCCGAGTTCACGTTCCCATTTTCATCCCGCATGGCGCTCTCTCCTCGGGGGCATGGGAATCTAACCCGAAAACCCAAGACCCCGTCTCCGCCGCTCTTCGTAGAGCGTCTTGCGGGAGCGACGTTATCGTTTCTTTTTGGTGCGAGCGCTATTCCTCTTCGTTCACGGTAAACGTGACGTTGGAAATCTGCGCCTGCGCAAGAGCGTCGAGTACGTCTACTGTCCGGCCGTATTTCGCGCTCTGGTCACTGACGATCGTGACCATGAGCTGAGTCTTGGCCGCATCGGCATTCTGCTTGAGCCGCGTAAGGGCTCCCGCGAGTTCCGGCAGTTGATGGGTATCCGCAGGCACTGAGGTGTCCATTGGCTGGTCATTGAGCGCGACCTCACCTGTATCGGAGATGGTGATCGTCTGCTCATCCGGGAGATCGGAGTTTGGCTGAACCTCCGCCGAACCCGGGAGAGTAGTATTGAGCTCTTTTTCGATCTTCACGGCGCCAGCCATGACCATGAAGAAAAGCATGATCACGAAGACAACGTCGATCATCGGCGCGATCTGGAAGCCGAGGTTCCCTTCGTTTAATGAATCATCGAGACGCCGCATGGGATATTACTCCTTGTTGACGGTGGAGAAGGAGATATCGGATATCCCGGCCTCACCTCCGGCATTCATTGCCTGCGAAATATAAAGCGCCGGGGCCTCGTGGTCGCCGCGAATGACCAGTCGGAAGGCGGGGTTCTGACCCTGAGTGATCTTCTTTTCTCCGGCTGCCTTTGCCGTTTTGAGCAGGGGCACGACATCTTCGCTGTTCGTGTATGACTTGTCGTCGAATACGAAGGACGCCTTTTTGGTCTGGGCGTCCCAGCGTACGTTCACGATGGCTTCCGAGCGGGTGTTATCTTTCTTGAGGGCGTCCTTGGCGATGGGGAGCTTGATGGTGCGGTCCACCTTGAGCACCTGGGCTGACGTGATCATCATAAAGAAGACCAGCAATACCAGGAGCACGTCCACCATCGGAGCCACTTGGAACTCCGGTTCACCTCCGCCGCCGCCACCACCGCCTGCCATATCCTTCGGTCAGTTGATCTTCCGGATGGATTTACGCGATCGGGGCTCCGCCCGCTTCCTCGGGAGCTCCGAGCCAGTTCGGAAGCGCTGCGTAGAGCTCCTCGTCACCGATGTGCACATCGGTAAGCGACTCGTATGGCATCTTGCGGAACAAACGTGCAACGGTGTCTTGTATATCGTGAATCCCAGCCACGGCGCGATTACGGAGGAAGTAGTACGCACCGAAAGCGGGAATGGCGATGAAGAGACCGCTCGCCGTCGCGACGAGCACCTCACCGATGGCCGCCGACAAGCTCGACGGATCGCCGATACCCGAGGCGCCCAGCGTCGCAAAGGCTCGAATCATGCCCGTAACGGTACCCAGCAGACCGATCATCGGCGTACAAACACCGATGACGGACAGATAGCTGATGTACGTTTGCATGCGGGAGTTCTCCTTCGCGACCTCCGCGAGCATGCCTTCCTCGACGGCCTGCTTGCCGTCACCGAGCAGACTCACGCCCACGCGCACGACGTTCGAAAGCGAGGAGGGGTTGGCCTTGCAGTAGTTATAAGCACCAACGTAGTCGCCCTGCCGGAAATAGTCCTTGATGGCTGCTTCCTGCTCGGGAGGGAGAATCTTCTTCCGCCCCGTGCGGATCGCCCCGTCACCGATCAGATAGACAGTCGCGATCGAGCAGAGCGCGATCGGAATCATGACCCAGCCACCGGCCTGGATTTGCTCGAAGAGCGTCTTCTTGTGCACACCCTCGGGCGCCGGAGTGGCCCCCGCCTGCTGCGCTTGCGCTGTCGCGGCTCCCAGCCACAGCGCAGCAGTGAGAAGGAGGATTCCTGTTTTGATTTTCATAGACTGTAATGGATTGGAATAAATCGAGTTAAGGGGTTATTTCGAGCCCAGTTTCGAGAGCGATGTCTTCGCCGCTGCGGCCTCGGGAGATTTTGGGTATTGGGAAACTACCGATTGGAATGCCTCGCGCGCCCTTTCTTTGTCTCCCAATCCCATGTAGGCCTCCGCACTTCCATATAAGGCGGCGGGCATTTCAGCCTCCTCGGCGGCATAGAAGACCGGTATGCGGAGAAAGGAAATCAAAGCCGTATCGTAGTCCTTCGCCGCAAGGCTAAGCTGGCCTTTGCCCACCCATGCCGTCGCGAGGGTGGAGGGACGGGTGCCATTGGCGATCGCATCGTCGATGATCTTCCCCGCCCTTACCGCATCACCTTTCGCCGCCCATGCTAGCGCGATCTGGAGGCGGGCGTCGCGAATATCATCCGCGTCGGCGGTCTTTTGCAGCAGGGAGATCGCATCATCCGCATCCGAGAAGCGTCCCACGGCAGTAAGGGCCTTTACCCGTACGATCGCCGCGCGAGCCCACCAGTTCCCCGGGATGCCCTCCATCGCGGCTTGTTGATCGACCACCGGACCGATCTCTGCGAGAGCGACAGCAGGGCGTCCCATGGCGAGACTTTGCTCGGCAGCCGTGAGACCCGGTGGCTTCGGAAAGTCGATGCTCGCCACTGTCGAGAGCGGATAAGACATCGTGCTCGAGCCCGCATTTCCGATTGGCACTGTTACGAGAATGTTCGAGCCGGAAAGGCGCACCGCGATACCAGGCAGGGTCTTGCCATCCTTGAAATGCACGACAGGGCGAGTTACCGGCGAGGCCGCCTGCTCCTGCGCCACCGCAGAAGTCGCAAGCACGAGGCCAAGTAAGAATGTGGACAATGTGCGCTTCATCGATTGCCTAGTGCCTCGAGACGTTGCTGAGCCTCCTTGTACTCGGGAAATGCCGAGAGGCCGGTGTTGTGGATCATCTCGCGATACGTGTTCACGGCTTCCTGTGCCTTGCCGAGCTTCTCGAAGCACTCTCCGCTCTTGATGTAAGCCTTCGCAACCCAAGACAGATACCTGCCATACCCGACGTAAACCTGCTGGTAGGAGCCGATGGCCTTCGCGAGATCACCGCGTTGCTGCATGATCTCACCAAGGGAATAGAGGCTCTGTGCATAAGCCTCACCTCGCCATTCGCGTGTGCCGAGGACATCGCGGAAAAGCTTCTCCGCTTCTTTGTATTGGCCCAGTGCGAGGAGCGCGGAAGCCTTGCCGAGTGTGACGTCCTTCAGTTTGGCAGAAGCCGCCGCCTTGTTGATAGCGTCGTCGAAATCCGTCACTGCCTCGGCGTACTGCCCGCGCTTGTATGCGATCTGGCCGAGGCCGTTGTATGCGTATTCGAGGAAATCGCTGGTGGGGTACGCAGTCATGATCTGGCTGTAATAAGCTACAGCCTTATCGAGATCGTTCTTACCCAACAGATAATCGCCCACCCGAGCGAGGATGGAAGCGCTCAAGTCTTCCGGCTTGGCTTCATCCACGATCGCCTGCAGGTCCTTGGCCTCTTCGTCGGGCTGACGCTTGAGTTTGGCGAGCTCCGCACGGGCAAAAAGAATGCGCGCCTTCACCAGTGGCGATGAAGATGTGTCCAGGCCAAGCAGCCCATCGAGTTCCGTCCCGGGATCGGTCGGCACCGGTGCACCAGGGGCGTGCTTCATGCAAAGCTGGGCGAGAAGTGTGAGCAACTGCTCGACAGCCGGGCGGGATGGATCGGCGATGTATTTCTTTACGACTCCGGCGACATACTGTTTGGCCTCGTCGGTCTGGCCATTCTTCGTCATTCCCTTACCGATCCAATAGACTGCCACGACGGCGGTAGGATTATCGGGGTAGTTCTGGACGAACTCCTTGAACATGTCGATCATCCGATTCCAGTCTCCTGCCTTCTGCAGGAGCTTCTGGGCCTCGAACAACGAGTAGTTCCGCACCTGATCGCTCGTCGCTTTCTTATAGGACTGGATGTAGGTCTCCAGCGCCTCGTCACTCTTGTCCTTGCCTGCCAGCGCATCCGCCTTCTGCGCGAGCACCTCCCCGGTAAGCTCATGCCCAGGGTATTCCTTCATCCATGTATCCGCGTCGGCGATGACCTCGTCGTAAAGAGAGCCTGCGTATTTGCAGACCATCAACCGGTATTTCGCATCCGCCGCAAATTCGCCATGCGGATACTTTTTGAGGTAGTCGTTGAGCTCCTTCATCGCCTGCTCGTATTTGCCCGAGAAGAGCGAAGTAAGGCCAACTCGATAAATCACCTCTTCGATGTGAGAACCGGTGGGATAGTCCTTTATGTATGTGTCGTAATCCTTCCGAGCATCATCGAACTTGCTTTGATCGAAGCGTGCATTTCCGAGGAGGAAGCGCATTTGCTCACGATACGTGCTGTTCGGCTGGGTATCGAGCATGCGGCCGAAGTAGGCCTCCGCGGCAGCGGGATCGTGGCCTTGCAGCGCGGTGGCTCCCAGCAGATATCCGACGGCCGAGGCGTTCGGTTTATCCGGAAATTCCTTCAGATATTGTTCTGAAAGTGCCCTCGTCTTATCCGCGGCCCGATCAGCATCCACGGAAGCGATGATCAATCCATAAAGGACCGGCTCGCGCAGTGGAGACTGCGGGTACTTCCGCAGGAACTCGTCGTAAACTGTGACGGCCTCCCACTTGTGTCCGCTGGCGGAGAGCGCACTGGCAAGGCGAACCCAGAGGGGCGGCTGGAAATCCTCCTGCTTCTGGATGTCCCCGATCATCTTTTCGGTCTCGTCCGCCGCTTTGTTGAGATCGTTGTCTTCCGCGACAAGCTTTACGTTCTGCGACGGATCCACCCGCATCTTCGCAAGATTGTCCTGCACCTTCTTGCGAAGCGCCGCGACTCGCTGCTGCGAGAGCTTGATAATCTGCTCCTTCGACTGCACCGCCTGGTAGCATTGCAGGGCCAGCTCCGGCTGCTCTCTCTTTAAGAAGTCATCGCCGAGCTGAAGGGCCAGTCCATTGAGCCGCAGCGGATTATCCAGCAGTGCCGCATGGGCACGCAACTGCTGCAGCAGACTGATGGCCTTCTCACCCTGCGCTTTATCGGCATAAAGCGTCGCCAGCGTCATCGCGGCATTGGCCGTCGACTCATCCTTGATGCCGCCGGCGAGCATGCTCGAGAGCGCATTGATGGCTTCGTCGATCTGCCCTCCCTCCTTGCAGGCGTTGGCATATGCCAGCGCCGCATCCGCCTTGTAGTTCGGGCTATTGCCAAGCTGCTTGAATGCATCCTGCGCAGTCTTGAAATCCTTGGTGGCCATCGCGGCCTGCCCGATTGAAAAAATCGCGTCCTCGCGTTGAGCCGATTGAGGATACTTGGTTACGAATTTTTTCAACGCATCGATGGCCTGCGGGTACTGATGCGAATTGAAATAGGCCGCTCCCAGCGTGTAATACACCGACTGGAGCTGTGCCCCCTCTCCCGCTTGGGAGACGATCACGTTGAGATCCGCGATCGTCTTCGCATAGTCCCCGGAGTTGAAAGCCTGCATGGCCTCCTGGTACTTGGTGTCCAGGTCGTTCGCAGGTTTCACCGTCGCCGGCGCCGCCTGCTGCGCATTGGCGTTCACCGTGGAAAATGCCAGACCGCCAATACATGCGAGCATAAGGGCACCTCGCCATGGGAAACGACCGGATACGTAAAGCGACGATTTATTCAATGGGAGAAACTCTGGAAACTCGGTGCGCCACCGATTACTGAGCGATAAGCCCTATGTCGAAAGCTTGAGCAGTCGACCGGACTCGACCGGATGCGACAAATCGGATCAATGTTACACTTGTAATTTTCAACCGAGGCAAATCTGGGGATGTGACAATTCGTGGAGGACAGCGGCACTATTCTATGCAGTCGCTATCACTGCAAACATTTTTGTCTGGCTGCAGGAAAATCCCGTCTCTTTTTTTGTCGAAAATCAGTGAAACCATGCCCTTTTCCATCCCCACCGTGCAGCGTCCTGGCGGCGCCCGGAGCCATCAAATCAAGGCGCAGCAACTGGTGTTTCAAGGAATCAAAATATCCCCTGATGTTTGCTCGCGACTTTTCTGACATGTCACATTCATACCCGCATACCCCGCCAGCAATGCGACAAGCAACGATCAATGGAATCCCCAAAAATTTCCAAAGGCATCCGTAAATCGTTCGCCAAGCGAACAATCTCGATCCCAATTGAAGCAATCCCAAAAACTGGGAGTGGCAGCGCGTAGGGGAATCGAACCCCTATACCGGCCTTGAGAGGGCCGTGTCCTAACCGTTAGACGAACGCGCCGTTTCCTGCGGAATTTCGGTAAACCGAACTCGCAAGTTGGGAAAGGGTCGAATATTTTGCAAAAATGAATCTTTATGTCAAGACCTGGTGCCCGTGGTGCGTGGATGCCATCGACTGGCTCACGCGCCGCGGATATCGTTTTACTCAGGTAGATGTCCTGGCGAGCGACGCGGATTATAAAAAAATGATTCGTATTTCCGGCCAACGATTGACCCCCACTCTCGAGCTGGAGGATGGATCGGTACTGCCTGATTTCGACGTGCGACAGCTTGAGAAATTTCTCAAGGACCATAACATCCAGCCCGAATGACCTCGGACCTGCTCCTCATTGCGGCGGCGATCACCCTGTGCCTCGCGCTGCGATCATATCGCCATCCGGCCATTCACCGCCTCGGCACGTTCGGATTGCTTTTCGGCACGTCGTTTCTCATCGGCTGGCGCCTATTGGGTAGCATTGCATTGGGGGTAGGCCTGGCCGCTACATGGCTGCTCATCCCATGGATCGAGATCCTCACGCGCGCACGCAAGCTGCGCCTGCCAATGAAACGCGAGCTACGCCATCGCACAGCTCCGGCAGCCGAGAGTTTTCCCAATCTCCAGGATCTCACTGAGGATGTTGAGAACGCGGGATTCGAGTACGTCGATGATCTCGGCTGGGAGCACGACGACCATTATCAATTCTATCGTCTGTTCTACGAGCCTGGGAGCCGCACCGAGGCAGCTGTTTGCCTCGTCGAGCAGGGCAACCTCGCCTTCTTCTATATCGCGATCACCTCGCGAGCGGCTTCCGGCGAGACATACCTGACTTGGAATTATCCGTTCTCCTACGGCCTCGAACTCGACCCTTCGCTGCACCTGCATCGCGCTGCGACCGGCGCGGATTTCGAAGCCATCCTCAACGAGCATACATCGTTCCTCGCTCGGGAGCAGATCGGCATGGATGCCATCGCACCTCAAACACCCGAGGCTCTTGGCGATCTGCTCGAGTCCGACATGCGCCGCCAGATCGAGCACAATCTCGCCTGCGGAGTGCTCAAGCGCGACGGCACACATCTCATTCGCTATTCCGCGCGAGGCCTGCTTTTCCTCTGGCTGCAGTTCCTGCGGGATCTCGTCAGATTTTCGTAGGGCATAGGACAGCGACGGCAGCAGGGGCACCAGCGGCTACTAAGTCGGCGCATTGGCCAATGCTCGTCGCCCGATCCATCCGCGCGAATCGATGCTGCCTTCCGGTTTTGGCCAAAACACCGCTTGACGCTGACCCGCCTCAAAACAATGATCTCCAACTCTCCCAATCCGGTCAAAAAGCCGTCAGGGAATTGCTTGTCCATGGCTCTGATCGTTCAAAAATATGGCGGCACGTCGGTCGGCACCCCCGATCGAATCAAAAATGTCGCCACCCGCATCCTCGCCACCCAGCGCGAAGGAAACTCCGTTGTTGCCGTCGTCTCGGCGATGTCGGGGGTAACCGATAATTTGCTCAAGCTCTCCAGGGCTGTTTCCGAGCGCCCCACCGATCGCGAGCTGGATGTATTACTTTCCACAGGCGAGCAGACGACGATTGCGCTCACCGCAATGGCCATCAATGCGCTCGGCGGTCGGGCAGTCTCCCTCACGGGTGCCCAGGCGGGCATCCTTACCGATGGCATTCATACGAAAGCCAAGATCGCGAATATTACTCCCCGCCAGATCCGGAAGTATCTCAATGATGGCTTTATCGTAATCGTCGCTGGGTTCCAGGGCCAGACCCTCCAGGGAAACATCACGACGCTCGGCCGCGGAGGCTCGGATCTCACCGCCATCGCAATCGCCGCGGCTCTCAAGGCCGCGAACTGCGAGATCTATACCGACGTGGATGGCGTCTACACCTGCGACCCTCGTGTGGTGCCGACAGCCCGCAAGATCGACGTCATCGCGTACGACGAACTCCTCGAGATGGCCAGCAGCGGCTCGAAGGTGATGCAGTCCCGGTCCGTCGAATTCGCGAAGAAATTCAACGTTCCATTCGAAGTTCGCAGCAGTTTCAACACAAACAGAGGAACCATCGTGCAAGAGGAAAATCCGAGCCTCGAGAACGTCGTCGTGCGCGGCGTGAGTATCGAGCGCAATCAGGCCAAGGTAACGATCACCCATGTGCCAGATACACCCGGCACTGCCTCCCGCATTTTCACCACTCTGTCCGATGCGAACGTCGTGATCGACGTGATCGTGCAGAATGTCTCGATGAGTGGGACGACCGATATTTCCTTCACGATGAATCGGGACGAACTCGAGAAAATGGGTCCCCTCCTCGATGACGTCGTCAAGGAGATCGGCGCCGGCGTCGTCGCCCGCCAGGGTGGCATCGCCAAGCTCAGCGTCGTCGGTATTGGCATGCGCTCGCACTCGGGTGTCGCAGCCCGCTTGTTCGAGGCTCTCGGCAAAGGCGGCATCAATATCCAGATGATCTCCACCTCCGAGATCAAGATCGCGGTAATCATCGACGAGGAGCGCATCGCAGAGGCTGCGAATCTCGCGCACGAGGCCTTTGGTCTCGCCGGCAGCGAAGCTTGAGATTCGGAAACTTTTTTGAGTAGCCAGAGGAGCCTGGTCGTGGAATAGTACGCGGCTCTTCTCAGGCAAAGGATGGGTGACAGAGCGGTCGATTGTGCACGCCTGGAAAGCGTGTGTGCCGCAAGGCACCGGGGGTTCGAATCCCCCCCCATCCGCCATATTCCGCATAGCGGAATCTTAGAACCTTTAGGGGGATGAAGAACGCAGTTCGACTGCTCCGCGCGCAAGCGCGAGTCCCTCACCGCGAAGCGCAGCGCAGCCATCTGGCAGGTCCGACGCAGTCGGACAATCCCCCCCCATCCGCCATATTCCGCGAAGCGGAATCTTTTGACCTTTCGGGGGATGACTGCAGGTCCGTACATCTCGGACAGTTCTTTCAAGCGACAGCCACTTGGCGGGTCCGCCATTCCGGCGGACAAAACGCAGCTCGACTGCTACGCGCGCAGGCGCGAGTCCCTTACTGCGTAGCGCAGCGCAGTCATCTGGCAGGTCCGACGCAGTCGGACAATCCCCCCATCCGCCATATCCCAAATAGTTAAATGACAGGGTTTCCGCGAGGAAATCACGGGACAGTCTAGAGGTGCCGGAAAGTAGCAACTTCCTTCGTCGCGGTCTCACGAGCGCGGCGGAATTCATTTCCCGCCGACAAGATTTTCCTTTTTCCTCCTTTCCTTCACCCGATCAGCCAGAACCTATTTCCACATGAAGTTATCAGCCCCGCTCCTGCTGGCGGTTGTCGCCGCCAGCGCCCTCTCCGCCCGCGCCGATGATCCCCTTCCCTCGACGCTTGTCCCGACCGTGATCGTAAGCACCGCGCAAGAGCCGATCGCTCCAGGTCCCTTCCAGCCCACGTGGCAATCGTTGGAGCAGTATCGGGTGCCGGAGTGGTTTCGCGACGCGAAGTTTGGCATCTGGGCTCATTGGGGCCCTCAATGCCAGGCCGAGGATGGGGACTGGTATGCGCGCAACATGTACATGGAAGGCCAGCGCCAATACAAAGACCACCTCGCGCGCTATGGCCATCCCTCGGTCGCCGGCTTCAAGGACATCATCCACGACTGGAAGGCCGAGAAATGGGATCCGGACCGCCTGGTCGCCCTCTATAAGCGTGTGGGCGCGCAATACTTCTTTGCGATGGCCGATCACCACGACAATTTCGATAACTGGAACAGCAAGTACCAGCCGTGGAACTCGGTCGCCATCGGCCCCAAGAAGGATCTCATCGGCGGCTGGGCCAAGGCGGCCCGCGCCCAGGGTCTCCCCTTCGGCGTGAGCGTGCACGCCTCACGCGCTTGGAGCTGGTACGAGCCAGCCCAAGGCTCCGATAAAACCGGTCCGAAGGCCGGCGTCCCCTATGATGGAAAGCTCACGAAGGCGGATGGCCGCGGCAAATGGTGGGACGGCCTGGATCCGCAGGATCTTTATGCGCAGAGTCATAAGCCCGGCAGCAAGATCGAATGGACATGGAATGCCTCGAAGGGCTCGAGCATTCCCGATCTCGCGTATTGCCAGAAGTTCTACAACCGTGTCGCCGATCTCATTAAGAACTATCACCCCGATCTCATCTATTTCGATGATAACGTCCTACCGCTGTGGCCAGTGAGCAATGTGGGACTCGATATCGCGGCTGATTTCTACAACACGAATCTCGCGCGTACCCAGGGTAAAAGCGAAGGCGTTCTCTTCGGCAAGATGCTCGATGAGCAACAGCGCAAATGCCTCGTGTGGGATATCGAGCGCGGGGTGCCATCCGATGGCAAGCCCTTCGCGTGGCAGACCGACACCTGCCTGGGCAACTGGCATTACGATCGCGCACTCTACGAGCACAATGGCTACAAGAGCGCCCAAAAGGTCATTCAGATGCTGGCCGATATCGTAAGCAAGAATGGCAACCTGCTCCTGAACGTACCGGTGCGCGGGGACGGCAGCATCGACGAGAAGGAGGAAAAGGTCCTCCAGGGCATCGCGGAATGGATGGACGTGAACAAGCAGGCCATCTTCGGCTCCCGCCCGTGGAAGACCTTCGGCGAAGGCCCGGCCAGCGCCGGCGCGGCTCTCACCGCGCAGGGCTTCAATGAAGGAAAGGGCAAGCCCTTCACTTCGGAAGACATCCGCTTCACGGTCGGCAAAGATGGCGCCCTCTATGCGATCGCGCTCGCGTGGCCTGGATCCTCGCTCACGATCAAGTCTCTCGGCTCGAAGTCGGTACTCGGGAATCACAAAATCGATTCCGTCCAGCTCCTGGGCGGTGCCGCGCCGGTAAGTTGGAAGCAATCGGCCAATGGCCTCGAGATCACCTCGATCCCAGCCGCTCCTGCTTCGGGCGCCGGGGCTGCGGCCGTCTTCAAGATCACCGCACGGTAATTCCCGTTATCGCGAGACATTCCTTATCCGCCGCGCTCTCACGAGTGCGGCGGATTCTGTTTCCACCCAAATCGTCCACTGCGAC
>Ga0068856_100002035_pt1 | contig 21018 bp, 13 predicted proteins | sample KBSCornC62_FD_66595 | JGI IMG/M metagenome (GOLD analysis project Ga0068856, IMG submission 66595) | Corn rhizosphere microbial communities from Kellogg Biological Station, Michigan, USA - KBS Corn C6-2 | ecosystem: Host-associated > Plants > Roots > Rhizosphere > Soil ... | reverse complement strand
GCCAAGAGCTACGGCACCACGGAAGGCCCGACCTATTCGCCGCTCGGTCAGACCAGCAACGCGTCGGCTTCTTCAGGTGGCGGCCAGTCCGGCTCGCTCAGCGAGGCGTGGGACTTCCCCGAGCTGATGCAGTATTCGAACGGCGAACTGCCCAATTCGCATCGCCATACACTGAAGGCTTATGGCACCTACGGGATCACCCCGGAGTGGCTGGTCAGCGGCGTGTATGTCATTCAGTCGGGCGCACCGATCACCTGCCTGGGCGCCTGGGGTCCGAACCAGATCGATCCGGATGGTTACGGCGAGGCTTATCACTGGTGCAATGGCCAGCCGTCGCCTCCGGGCAAGGCCGGGCATACGCCATGGACGCATCAGATCGACCTGGCGGTCAGCTACATTCCGGAATGGGCTGGCAAGCATCTGACGCTGCAGGTGCAGATCCACAACCTGTTCAACGAGCAGAGCACCACCGCTTATGTCGTCACCCACGACGACGTCGGCGGAGCGCCGGACTCCAACTACAAGCTGCCGCAGCCCGGCGTACGCGGCGGTGTGTTTGCGACGGAAGCCCCGCGCTATGCGGAGTTCAACGTCAAGTACGACTGGTAAGAAGAAAGACTTCTTCGCCCGGCGTCATCGCAAGTCGATGTTGTCGGGTGAAGGAAGTGAGAAGCAAGACAACGAGGCCGCCGGGGAACCGGCGGCCTCGTTCGTTTCAGCGCGCGAGGCGATCGCGCAGCGGTTGCAGCCAGTCGTTGTAGGAAGCGCTGCGCGTCGGCTCCTGCCGGATCGGCTGGCGCACCTGTGCGGCACTGGCCGTGCTGTGTACGTCGCGTTGTGTCTGATGCGGCGACAGGCACGCGGCGTCGAAGGGCAGCTGGCAGAATGAAAGCAGTTGCCGGATCTGTGTTTCCGGCTCCCGTACCAGCACCTCATAGGAAAGGTCGAACCCGTGACCCGGGTAACGTTCATGCCAGTAATCGCCAAGGCGCTGGTAATCCTTGTAATAGCTGGCCAGATCGTCCAGGTCGTAGCTGAAGTGGATGCCGTCGCTAAACAACTGGCGGTAGCAGGCAAAACACGTCTCAATGGGATCGCGATGGCAATGGATGATCTTGGCACCTGGCAGCATGGCGCGAACTGCGCCAACCCATTGCCAATTTTGCAGCCCTTTGTCGGTGAAATAAGGGCGCTTGGCGCGCCAGCGAGCGGTGCGGGCAAGATAGCTTTTGCCTAGACGCGCCCAATCGTCCGCTGTGGCATCCACCACCCAATGCGGAAAATTTTTGCCGCGCCGCTTCGATTCTTCGTCGAGGACCTGCGACAGGTCGGGTATCTCATTGGCGCCCTCCACTAGCGGGTGCGAGGCAAGGATGTGCTCAACCAGGGTCGACCCGGAGCGGGGAAGACTGGCGATCAAGATCACTTCGTGGCCGAGGTTCGGGTCGCGCGGTGCCGGTAATGGACTGCGGAATGCTTCGATGATGGCGTCGATATACGCGTGCGACGCCGCAGGGTCCCATTGAACCAATTGGCGTTTGAGTGCGTTGGCCTCGCGCAATGCTCGAAACGCGTCGCCGTATTCGTGCTGGTCTTCCAGAGCCTTGTATAGGCTGAAACCGAGCGATATGCGCACGTCAGTGGCAAGCCGTGGGCTTTGCAGAATGTGCTGGATCTGCTTCGCGTCCATCATGGTGAGCGACTCGGTTTTCAGATTGGCCAATGCGTGCCAGGCATGCGCCTGATCGGGTTGGATGGCCAGTACTTTGCGGTATTCAGCGACCGCATCAGCGATGTTTCCGCGTATTGTGAAAATATCCGCAAGCGTGTTGCGTGCAGCGATATGCCGTTCGTCCAGATCGAGGGCGCGCCGTACGGTATCTGCGGCCTCGTCCAGTTGCCAATGCAATTTCAGTGCTTTTCCTAGGTTGTACCAGTTGGACGCTTGTGTGGGGGCCAATTCCGTCGCGCGACGCAGGTAGGCGAATGCTTCGTCAGTCGCACCAGAATCGTAAAGGGCGCCACCTAGATTCGTAAGGATGTTCGGGTCATCAGGACGTTGCAGCCCGGCTTTCCGCATGTATTCGGCGGCGGTGCCGCTGTCGCCGCGCATCTGACAGGCTATGCCATAAAGGAACTGAGCGTTGGCAAAGTCGGGTGCCTCGGCCAGCACGCGTTTCAAAGGTCGCTCGGCCAGGTCTGCGCGTCCTTGAGATAACGCCTTACCGGCTTCGCTCAACCATTGGCGCGCTGCGGGGGAGAGAAAGGGAGGCGACATGGGCTACCTGATGTGGATGGTTTCAGTGCAGGTACCAAGTTTTGCATGTTCTCTACGGTAAAGAACGGTTACCCGGCAGCAGACGTTCCGCTTGCAGGGATGTGCGATTACTATGGATGGCGCCATGCAACCTCATGAAGGGTTACTGCCTTGATTTACTGCCTCCCCGCTGTTCTTGGTCCTGATGAGCTGGCAGCTATCCAGTCCAAATTGGGGGGCGCATCCTTTGTTGATGGAGCCGGCACGGCTGGCTGGTCCGCGCGTGAGGTAAAGCGGAATCTGCAAATGCCGTTGGGTACGCCCGAGTATGAGCAGATCGCACGTATCGTGCGTGAAGCTTTCATGCGCAGGGGCGAATTGCAGACAGTACTGCTGCCGGCGGCGGTGACGTCGGTCTTGTTCAACCGATATGAACAAGGCATGGAATACGGTCCCCACGTGGATGCGCCGATGATGGGCAGTACAGGCAATGCGATACGTAGCGACATCGCCATCACCGTTTTTCTCTCCGATCCGCGAAGCTACGATGGTGGCGAGTTGACGGTGTTCATGAATGGCCTCGCGAGCCAGTTCAAACTTGAGGCGGGTGCTGCAATTGCCTATCCCGCCAACACCTTGCACCACGTAACACCGGTCACCCGCGGCGTGCGCGATGCAGCGATCCTCTGGGTGCAAAGCCACATACGCGATCCCGCGCAACGAGAGATCCTGTGGGATCTGGAAAACGCCAAGCACTTGACGTTCAAGCGTGAAGGTAAGGGCCCGACGTTCGACTTGATCAGCAAGTCCCGCGCGAACTTGATCCGCATGTGGGCGGAAACCTGACGGAGGTCACGCGCATAGGTGCGCAGACTTTTGCTGTGGAAAAAATACGGGGCCGAAGCCCCGCATCTGTTGTCGATAAGCCAGCGTGTCAGGTCATCAGTACCGCGGCACACTTGCATCGATCTCCGCCGCCCACGCATCGATACCGCCATCCACGCTATACACCTGCGTGAAGCCATGCGCGGCGAAGCGTTCGGCGACGCCGCGGCTGGAGATGCCGTGGTGGCACATGAAGGCAAGCGGGGTATCCTTCGGCAGGTTGGCGAGCGCGTTGTAGCCTTCTTCTTCCAGGACGCGCGCTTGAGGAAGCGGGGCGGCAATCGCGCGGCCCTGCGTCGGACGTGTATCGATCAGGGTGATGTTGCCGGCAGCGAGGCGCGTCTGGAGTTCCTGCACGCTCATTGATTGAACACCACCGCCAGCACCGGGAAATTTCAGGCTCAGGCCTTCGCCCTGCATGGTGGATACCCAGTCGATCACGATGCCTTTGGCGCGGTGTGCGCTGGCGGGATCGAAATGCACTTCGATGCCGTTGGCGGTGACCACGATGTCGTGTTCGCTGGCTGGGGCGAGCTGGAAGCCGGCGCTGTGGTCCGGGCCGATTTCCAGATGCAATGCCATGCCCTGCGCATTGGCGGTGCCGGAACGGATGGCTTCGGCGGCTTTGTCGGTAATGGTGATTTCCGGCGGCGTGCGGTCCGGCGGCGTGGCGCCGAACAACTGGTGCAATTCACCGCTGCCGTACATCTGGCGAATGATGTCGGCGCCGCCGACCAGTTCGCCTTCCACGTACAGTTGCGGGATGGTCGGCCAGTTCCCGAACGCCTTGATGCCTTCGCGGATGTCCTGGTCTTCCAGCACGTTGACGGTGTGGTAGTCGGGCAACAGCTCGTTGAGCGTGTTGACGGCGGCGGCGGAGAAGCCGCACATGGGCTGGGAGCGCGTGCCCTTCATGAACAGCACCACGCGGTGGTCTTTCAGCAAGGTTTCAATACGGTCGCGGGTGGCGGTTTCGAGGGACATGAGGGGCTCCGGCAAAGAAGGGCATTGTATCGCTCCTCATATGCTGGCGTGGCCGATAGGTTCAAGGCAGGAATCTAGGTTGGGGTGCATGCCCAGCCGACAGCTATGCAGTCGCTGGGCGAGGTTGAACCCTCACCCCAGCCCTCTCCCCGGCGGGGAGAGGGCGTCGGCAAAGCTAGGCGGCTGTCGGCAATTCGTCCAATGCTTCGGGTTTCTTCCGCCGGGAGAGCGGTGCCAGCGCCAGCGCAGCCATGGGCGAGGGTTGCACCAGCTCGCGGGTGGCGTGGCCCAGTGCGGTGGGTTGTTCGCTCCAGTGGATGAGTTCCATTGCGCCGTGTTCGTCTTCGATCAGCGCGGTGCAGTGCTCCACCCAGTCGCCGTCGTTGAGGTACACCACGCCGTCGATGGTGCGCACCTGGCCGAAATGGATGTGACCGCAGATATGGCCATCCACGCCGTGTTCGCGTGCGCCGGCGGCTACGCGTTCCTCGTATGCGCGGATATAGGCCAGCGCCTTGCCGATATGCGATTTCACGATGATCGACAGCGGCAGGTACGGCATCGCCATGCGGCGGCGCCAGGCGTTGACGCGGCGGTTGCCCCAGCACACGAAGCGATGCATCGCCTCGCCAAGGTGCAGCATCCAACTGCGGCCGATCTGCTCGGGGTCGTATTCGTCGCCATGGCTCACGCGGTAGCGGCGGCCGTCGGCGCCCACGTGAATGGCGTTCAGCTCGATGCGCACGCCGCAGATGGATTGGCCCACCAGGCCGCGCAGGGCGCAGTCGTGATTACCCGGTATGTAGGTCACTTCGATCCCGCGGCGCGCCATGTCGAGCACCTCGGCAATCACGGTGCCATGGTCCGGATGCCACCAGCGGCGGCGGCTCAAGGCTTCCAGGTCGATGATGTCGCCGACCAGGTACAGCTTTTCACACTGCAGGCTACGCAGGAAATCCAGCAGGTAGGCTGCCTTGCAGTCAGGTGTGCCCAGATGGACGTCGGAAATGAAGGCGCTTCGGCAACGAAGACTAGCCATGGCATCGCTCCCCGGTTTGGTTGCCGGGAGCACAGTCTGATGCGGCAACGTCACCGTGCCATGGCGAAATCGTTGCAGAACGGTTGCCGTGGCCATTTTTCCCTTCAATGCCATGGGAAAGCGCCCACCGGTGTGCGATAAGGACTCAGCCGGGGATGGGGGAACGATGCATGAACACGCCCACTGCAACGCCGCTCGCGCAATGGCGGGATGCCGCGCGTGCGTGCCTGGAACGTGACGATCTGCAACAGGCCGCGCAGTTGTTCAGGCGCGTGCTGGACGAAGCGCCGGACGATGTGGAGGCCTTGCAGGTAGTCGGTACGGCGCAACTCTTCGAAGCCGACTTTTCTGCTGCCGCCCGGACGCTGCGGCGCGCCTTGCGGGTGGCGCCGGATCTGTTCGTGGTGCGTCTGCGCCTGGGCATTGCGCTGGAACAGCTCGGCCAGTCGCAGGAGGCATTGACGGCCTATTTCGGGGCGTTGCGCACGGCCCAGGGCCAGGGACGCTGGCTGAGTGAGGACACTACCGCGCCCGGCCTGCGCGAGGCGGTGAAGCACGCTATGCGCTACGTCGATGCCGGGCGGCTGGCGTGGTTCCACCGCGTGCTTGAGCCTTTGCTGCAGCGTTATGGCGCTAGCGACATGCAGCGGGTGCGGCATTGCCTGGACGGCTACCTGGGTGAGCGCGCCGTCACCATGGCCGATCCGCGCCAGCGCCCGAAATTTCTTTATTTTCCAGATATCCCCAGTCAGCCTTTTTATCCGCGCGAGCGTTTTCCCTGGCATGACGCGCTGGAAGCCGCCACCGACGACATACGCGAAGAACTGCGGGTCGTGCTGGCGCAGGAGCAAAAACTGGAAGCGTTTCTCGGCGTGCCGCCACCGGGCCAATCGCAGCAAGCGATGCTGCAATCCTCGGGGCCGCAACCTGCGGCCTGGGATGCGTACTTCTTCTATCGGCATGGCGAACGCTATGACGAACATGCCACGGCCTGTCCGCGCACGTCCGCGCTGCTGGATAACCTGCCGCTCACGCATATCCGCGACCACGCGCCGGAAACGTTGTTTTCCGTACTGAGCCCCGGTACGCACATCTTGCCTCACAGGGGCGTAACCAACGTGCGCCTGGTCACCCACCTGCCGTTGATCGTGCCGCCGGAGTGCGCCTTGCGCGTGGGTGGCGAAACGCACGTCTGGCAGGAAGGTCGCTGCGTCACGTTCGATGACACGTTCGAGCACGAGGCCTGGAATCGCAGTAGCGAAACGCGTGTGGGGTTGATTCTGGACAGCTGGAATCCGGATTTGACGGAGGCCGAACGCGAAGCTGTTACGGCGCTGATCGAAGCGATCGGCGATTTCAATGCGGCGGCCGTGTAGGTTGGGCTGAGGCGCAACCTACGGGTGCATTACGTGTAGCCCAGCCGTTCCATCATGGGGCGCAGAATTGGCAACACCGGTTCGAACATCTCGCGATACGCATGCCAGCGATGCACTGCGCGGCCATGGATCGCTTGCGTCACCTGCGCGTAGCTGGGCGTGCTGATATAGCCCTTGCTGCTTGCATGTTCGGCGAAGCGCACCATCGGCGTGGCATCTTCAACATCGAGAAAATAGCCCAGTCGCTGTACGTGTTCGTCAAAACGAGTGACGACGGACTCATAGCGCCACTCCAGCACTCGCGGTGTAAATATTTCGGTCTGGCTGAACCAGTGATCGAATGCGCGCACATAGCTGCGCGCCAGGCGCTCCAGCGAACTGCATAACACCATGAAGGCTGGCGAGCGGAACGGTTGCATGTAGCAGCTCAACAGCACGTCGCAGGGATGGCGCAGGCACAGGATGATGCGCGCTTCCGGAAACAGCCGCGCGATCATTGGCAGGCACAGCATGTTGAGCGGATTCTTGTCGACCAGTCGCCGCGCGCCACGGTCCGGAACGACTCTGTGCACCATCGCGGCGTAAACCTCGCGCAACTGGTCGGCCTCGATCTGGGTGAGTTCGACCAGTGCGGAAGGATAAGGCTGGCCGGCGAAATTCATCCGCTCGGTCAGCTCATGGATAAAGGCGCGCTCGTCCATCGCGCAAAAATCCGGATGCGCATCCAGCATCTGCTCCAGCAGCGTGGTACCCGAACGTGGAAAGCCCACCACGAAAACCGGGCTTTGCTCGGCGCGTGGCGAGGCCAAAGGTTTCCAGCGATCGTGCTCGACTCGCTCGACGCGAAAATTGGCCATCGCCAGCGGCTCGCTGTCATCGGCCAGCAACTCGGGAACGATGGTGCGTGCGAGAGAAAGTTGCGTGTCATGTGCGTGTTGCAGGGCCTTCCACGCATCGTCGTAGTGCGCCTGCTTGTCGTGCGCGGCGGCGAGTCCGAAGGCGGCTTGTATGCGTACCTCCATGTCGTCGGTGATCGCCAGGATGCGTTCGTAGAGCTCGGCGGCATGCGCCTTATTGCCACGACGTGCCGCAACGGCTGCGTGTGCCAGCCATGCGGCGCACGCCAGCTGCGGTTGCTGAGCTGATATATCGTCCAGCGGGAGTTGCGCGAGATCGAGTTCGGCCTGGTCCAGCCGGTTGCCGCGTTCGTGCAGCAGCGCGCGCATGGCGACGATACGTCCACGCAATGGTTGAGCTGCGTCGCTTTCCGGCAACACCGCTTGGTTCAGCGCATGCAAGGCGGCCTCTTGCCGGCCCAACGCGGACAGCATGCTTGCCAGCATCAATGCCTGCTCGGCAGGTTGTGGCGGCCACGCGGCGGCGTTTTCCAGCATGGCTTCTTCGGCGACGTTGTCTCCGCATACATGGCTTGCATGCGCAGCATGCAAACGTGCTTCGATGAATTCCGGGGCGAGCTGCACGGCTTCCAGCAGCGATTCGCGGGCGGCCAGCCAGTTCTTCTGTTGCAGATGGAGCAGGCCGAGGTTGTAGTGCACATCGGCGTTTTGCGGCGCCAGCTTCACGGCGTGCTGCAAGGCCTGTGCTGCGGTTTCCGTATCGCCCGATTCGCGCGCGACGATGCCCAAGTTGTTCCAGTACTCGAACGTGTGCGGCGCCCGTTGTGTCAGCCGGATGAGCAAGGGCAACGCTTCGTGCAGCCTGTCCGCAGCGCGTAGTGCGAGTGCGCGCAGCAGCAGTGAGGTTTCGCTTTCGGGCAGGGATTCGCTCAAGGCGAGCACGCGGTCCATGTCGCCCTCGTTGAAGGCGGCGAGCATGGCGGCTTCGCGTTCGCGATGGGATGTTGTCAGGGATGGAACCACGCTGTTCATCTGTGCCCCTCTTCCGCTCGCAGGGAGGGCGGGGTCTTGCCATGTCACTGCACTTCTCCGCGAGGTTGCTTCATCTCACCCCAACCCTCCCCTACTGCACGTAGGGGAGGGAGGAGATCGCTGCTCGCAGTGTTGTTTTCCTGCTTTTGCCGATTAGAACTTCACCGTCGCCCGAGCCCAGTAATAGCGGCCCAGCACATCATAGGTTGATGTATCGACGTTGTAGTTCGGGCCGTTCTGGTAGATCAGCGGCGGCGCCTTGTCGGCGATGTTGTCCACGCCGAACTCGAAGCGCGTCTTGATCGCCGGCACGTTGTAGGCGATTTGTGCCGAGTGGTACAGGATCGAAGCGATCGGCGCACTGGCACCGGTGTTGATGTCGGCGTTGACGTCGGTCATGCGATGGATGTAACGCGTCTGCCATTGCGCACTCCAGTTGCCCAGCGACCAGTTGAGCGTCAGCGTGCCGCGCCAGCGAGGGATGCTGCCGAACTGTTGCGTGTACGTGCCCGCATAGTTGGCCGTCTTCGCACCCGGCTGGCCCGGCGTGGCGTCGTTGTAGTACGAGCTGGTGTAGGTGGTGTTGAGGCCTACTTTGAAGTTGCCGGGGTTGAAGCTGCCCATGTCGAAATGCGGGATGGCGTAGCTGGTGCTGAAATCCACGCCGCTGGTGCTGAGGTTGCCCAGGTTCACCACGGGCGTATTCAGGTAGTAGACCGCGCCGGCGAGTGCATTGCTGGTGGGATAACGGTGGATGAAATTGCAGTACGGACTGCCGTCGTTGTTGAAGCAGGCGTTGAGTACGGTCTGCGCAGCCAGTGGTGTCAGCACGTCGTGCAGGTTGATGCGCCACGCGTCCACGGTGGTGGAGAAACCCTCCAGCCAGCCCGGCGAATACACCAGTCCGAGATCGAACGAGTTGCCATGTTCGGGCTTCAGGTTGACGCCCGCTGGCTTGCCGCCCGAGGTGTAAGCGGTGACCTGCGGGATGGGATTGCCCGCCCATTGCGGCGGCACGAATTGGCATGCCGCAGGATGCGCAGCCAGCGTCGCTGCACTGAGGCCAATGCAAGGATCATTGACGGTGGGCCCGCCAATGGTGAGGCCATCATCCAGCTCGTTGAGGTTGGGCGCGCGGAACACCTGGGTGGCCGTGGCGCGTATCAGCAAGTCGGCCACTGGCTTGTATTCCAGCGCGATCTTCTTGTTGGTGGTGGTGCCGGAGGTGCTGTAGTCGGAAGCACGGATGCCCACGTCCAGGTTCAAGGAATAAGCGCCCGGCTTTTCCGATAGCAACGGAATCAACGATTCGGCGTAAAGCTCCTTCACGTTGATGCTGCCGCGGCCGGGCGAGCCGCAGGCTTCAGCAAGCACGGCGCAGGTGGCGGTGCCGGGATTGAGAATGGCGTCCGGCGTCACCGTGTAGTTCATCGAGTTCCAGCGATACAGCGCGCCGGCGGATAGCTGCATGGCGCCTGCGGGCAGATCCCACAGTTCGCCCGATGCGTTGAACTGCATCTGCTTCATCGTATTGGTGAGGGTATAGACAGGTGCGTCCACGCCCTTCGCCAATTGCGCCGACACGGCAGGATCGGCCTGGTTGAAGATATTGCCGCCGCCGTTGATCACCGCCTGCAGATCGGCAACGTTCACTTCGTTGTAGTTGACCTGCTTGCGGTTGGCGTAGCCGTAGTTGAGGCTTGCATCCCAGAGCCAGCTGCTCTGGCCGAAGTGCCCGCGCAGGCCGGTGTTGAGCTGGAAGTTGTCGGTATCGAAGGTGTGCAGGCGGGTGCCCAGGCCAGTGAGGCGCTCACTGATGACGTAGCTGGTGCCGGTGTAGCCAGGCGGCGTGCCAAAGGTGACGCCAAACGGATTGATCGGATTGTTCGCCGCTACATACCAGCCGTCGTTGGTGCTGGTGGGCGCCGGAGCGTCCTGGCCGGAGGAATTGGTGCGGTTGTAGAACACGTTCGCGAACGCAGTGAGGTTCGGCGTGATGTTGTAGTTGCCGAGCACGAAGAAGTTCACGCGCTTCTGCTCGGTCTGGATGTAGTTGTAGGCGTTGTAGTTGAAGGTGTCGTTGGAGCCGCCATAGCAGCGGTAGTCGCCGAGGCTGCTGCCGTTGCCGCTGGCCAGGGTGACGTAAGCGTTGCCCGCAGCGTTCACATGACAGCCGCCCGGCGTAAGCGCTGCCGGGACCAGGATGCGACCGGTGGGAATCGTGCCCGAACCCTGTGGGGTGACCACACCGCTGGACAGATACAGCGCACGTTGCGAAAACCCACGCCGCGGTGCGAGCGTCGGGGTGTATTTGTTCCAGTCGATGCCGGCCACGATATTGCCGGCCTCGCCGCTGGCGCCGGTGGTGAAGTTGAAGCCGCGCCGCTGGCTGTCGCCGTGGCTGGAAATGCCGTCATTGATGCTGAACTCGGCGCCCTTGAAGTCCTTGCGCAGATGCAGGTTCACCACGCCGCCGACCGCATCCGAACCGTAAGCGGTGGATGCGCCTTCCGCCAACACGTCCACGCTCTGGATCATGTTCTGCGGAATCATGTTGAGATCCGCGTTGGCCATGCGCTGGCCATCCACCAGCACCAGGGTGCGGTTGGTTCCCAGGCCGCGCAGCGATACGCGCGAGGCGCCATCGCCGCCTTCCAGCGTGGGGCTGGCACCGCCGCCGCCGTTGCTGTTGTTGGCCGGGTTGGTGGCGTAGCCGGAAACGCTGGGTAGCTGCTGCAGCACATTGCCCAGCGTGGGAGCGCCGTTGGCGGTGAGCGCGGTGCGGTCCAGCGTGATCACCGGGCTGGCTGTTTCGGTGTCGACGCGACGGATCAAAGAGCCGGTAACCGTGACGGCTTCCAGCGACTTGGCTTTGGAAGCCTGCGGTTGTTCGTTGGGATTTTGGGTGGAGGTGTTTTGCTGCGCCGGGCTGCTTTGTTGAGTGCCGGTGTCTTGCGCGTTAGCGATGGCGGCCGATGAAGCGATGCCGACGGACAATGCCAGACGGACTGCGATGGACAGGCGATTGTAATGGGCTTGCATGGTGACTCCCCGAATAGTGGCGATAGAGAGCACCGGTGCAACGGGAAATGTCTGCCGTTTTCTCCCTCCGTACGGCTAGACGCGTGAACGTCTGGACATCCCTTGCGATGTTGCCCCAGTGTTCCCCCGGTGCAACTGTTTCAAAAATTTAACGAAGAGTAAAGGATGGCGTTAGTCATGGAACGGGAGAGATGGAGCAACCGCATCTCAACCGCCATCGGACGATGGCATTTATCGTGGAAATTCAATGTCACCGATTCCTTGCCTGGCAAACGCACAGTAGCGTTCCGCGACTTATGCGCAGTTGGGCGACTCGTCTCGTTCACCCGTAATGACAGCCCAAGGCAATAAAGGAGGATTTACGGAACAGTGGCCAATGTCGCCGCTACCACCGGCTCAATCGCCTCGGTCCATAGTGCATATTGCGCCCCGGAGGGATGCAGTCCATCGGACGCCACCAAGCCGGCATGCTCGCGCGAAATACCGGTGATGTTCACGAAATGCGCCCCGGCTTCATTCGCTTCGTCGCGCGCGATGGCGTTGAAGCCATCCAGTTCGTGTGCGATTTGCCCACGGTCGCGTCCGCTGGCATAACCGAACGGCGTCACGCCCCAGTCAGGAATGGACACCACCACCATGCGTTCGGCGTGGTGATCGGCCAGTGCCACGGCGCGCATCAGCAAGGCGCGAAACTGTTCGCGGTATTCGGTTGCCGGACGACCGCGATACTGATTGTTGACGCCGATCAGCAGCGTCACCAGATCGTAGCCAGGCGCGAACGCGGCCTGGTCCATGCCGGCCGACAGTTCGTCGGTGGTCCAGCCGGTGACGGCGACGATCTGCGGATCGTCGATGGCAATTCCCTGCCTGCGCAGCTTTTCCACCAATTGCATCGGCCACCGCGCCTGGGCGGGCACGTCCTCGCCGATGGTGTAGGAGTCGCCCAGGGCGAGGTAGCGCAAGGGCATCGTCAACCTGCAGCAACGGCGGCGCGCGGTGTTTCCTCGACCGCCATGCGTTCCAGCACGCGCTCCATGCGCACGAACACTTCGCGCAACTGTGCCGGCTGCGGCAGCAGGGTGAGGCGCATGTGGCGGCTGTTGGGCACATTGAAGCTGGTGCCGGGCACGAGCAGCACGGATTCTTCTTCCAGCAGGCGCAATGCGAAGGCGTTGTCGTCGAAATTGGCGATGCCATCGCTGCGCACGCGCGGGAAGGCATAGATCGCCCCTTCTGGTGCGACCACATCCAGAAACCGGCTGGAAGCGACACCGTCCAGCACGGCCTGTCGCGCCTGATGCAGACGACCGCTCGGCGCGGTGAGCGCGTTGATGGTCGGCGCATCCTGCAGCGCGGGGATCACCGCCCATTGCGCGGTCACGTTCGCGCACAAGCGCAAGGCAGCGAGCAACTGCAGTGCATCGCGGTATTCATGCGTGCGCGCCGGATCGCCGGAAAGGCTGAGCCAGCCCACGCGATAACCGCAGGCCCGATGCACTTTGCTCAAGCCGCCAAAGCTGAGGCAAGGCGTGGCGCCGGCGATTTCGGCGAGCGGCTGGAACGTCGCGCCGTCGTAGAGAATCTGGTCGTAGATTTCATCGCATAGCAACAGCAGGCGATGTCGCGCGGCGATTTCGACGATCTGTTCCAGCAGTGCGCGCGGATACACCGCGCCGGTGGGATTGTTCGGATTGACCAGCACCAGCGCACGCGTGCGCGGCGTGATCAGGGCTTCCATTTCCTCCGGATCCGGCATGTGCCGGTTCTCGGCCAGGCAGCGGTAATAGCGCGGCACGCCGCCGTTGAGAATGGTGGCGGCGCTCCACAGCGGGTAATCCGGGCTGGGCAGCAGCACTTCGTCGCCCGGTTGCAGCAGGGCGCGCAGGCTCAGGTCGATCAGTTCGCTCACGCCGTTGCCGATGAAGATGCGCTCCACCTGCGCGTGGCGCGCGCCGCGTGCGCGCTGCTGGGCGGCGATGGCTTCGCGGGCTTCTTCCAGGCCTTGTTCGTGACCGTAGGCTTCGCTTTCGTGCAGGTGCGCGGCGATGGCCTCGCGCAGATGCTCCGGCACGGAAAAACCGTAGCGGGCCGGGTTGCCGATGTTGAGCTTGATGATCGGCGTGCCTGCCGCTTCCAGTTCGCGCGCACGACGGGTCAGCGCGCCACGGATTTCATAGCGCACTTCGGCCAGGTGCGCGCTGGGCTTGATCGGGAACAACGGTTTCTCGTCCTTTTCGGATGGAAAAAAGCCGGCCTGCCGCCGGTTTTCACGATCCTAACAGCGAGTTAGGGCATCGTGGGGATGGAATAAGGCAAAAAACGGAAAAGCGTTTGCACTTCATGTCATATGGCTTTCCCGAGGCCGGGCGAAGATGGGCATAATCCCGATCTATGAGCGAGACCCAGACCATCGAGCGGCTCCGCCACATCGGCTGGCGGGGCCAGGTCGTGCCTGCGGAGGGGCGGCGCATCGCCCGCGTGGTGGCGCAGCATCGCGCCGGCTACGAATTGCATGATGGGGAGCAGGTGTTCGGCGCGCAGCCGGCGGGCCATTTCCTCAAGCGCGGGCTGGACCCGGCCGAGCGCCCCGCGGTGGGCGATTTCGTCGAGATCGAGCCAGGCAAGCCGCCGCATATCGTGCTGGTGCAGCCGCGTCGTACCGTGCTGTCACGCGCGGCGGCCGGCGAACGCTACGAGCGGCAGGTAATCGCCACCAATATCGACTACGTGCTGGTGCTGACCGGCCTGGATGGCGATTTCAATCCCGCCCGCATCGAGCGTTATCTCTCGCTGGTGGAGGGTTCGGGGGCGCAGCCGGTGGTCGTGCTCAGCAAGCCCGATCGTGCCGATGATGCTGAAACCCGTATCGCGGAACTCAAGACGCGCCTACCCGAAGGCACGCCGATCCACGCGATCAACGGCAAGGATCCGGCCAGCGCCGCCATGTTGGCGAGTTACCTCAAGCCGGGGGATAGCGCAGTGCTGGTGGGTTCTTCCGGCGCCGGCAAATCCACCCTCACCAACACCTTGCTCGGTAGCCAGCACATGGCCATCGGCGACGTGCGCAGTCATGACAGCCGCGGCCGCCACACCACCACGTATCGCGCGCTGTTGCAGTTGCCCAGCGGCGGCTGCCTGATCGACACCCCCGGCATGCGTGAGCTGAAGCTCACCGGCGAGGAGAATCTCGACCTGTTCGCCGACATCGAAGCGCTGGCCGAGAACTGCCGCTTCGCCGATTGCGGCCATGGCAGCGAACCGGGCTGCGCGGTGCAGGAGGCGCTGCACGACGGCGAACTGACGCCCGAGCGCTGGCGCAATTACCTGAAGCTGCGTGACGAACGCGAAGAGCAGGCCACCATGCTCGAATCGCGTCTGCGTCGCCAGCGTGGTGGGCGGCCGGCTACCAAGCCCCACGGTCCGCGTGGTCCACGCGAGAAGGAAGGGTGGTGAGCACGTCCGTTGAAAAGGTCATCCCCGCGGGTCTGGAAGCCTATGCCGCGCTCGACAAGCGGCTGCTGGCGGCAGTGAAGGGCATCAATATTCTTTCGACGGTGAGTTGGCCGGCATCGCTGGAAGACCGCATGATCGAAGCCTACGGCAAAGGGCAATACGCCTTGCCGGAAGTGAGCTACAAAAAACCGGATCACTCCGAGGTGCGCAAGGAATTGGCGGCCATCGAACGCGAAGCCGGCGATGGCGATCCGATTCGCGACTATCTGCGTCGCACCGCCGAATCCTGGCGCATCGCCGCCGAAATGCTCGAAGCGGTCGGCACCGAAGGCGTCACCGCACCATCCATCCAACTCTACGGACGGCCGGGCGACGCGATTCCCGGCAGCCACTACAGCAATCTGGATGCGGCGCATTACTTTGCGGAGTTATCCGACGAACTGGGCGCGGACCTGGCCGATAGCGACATCCTTACCAACATCTCTTCCGAGGTACTCCGCAAAGACCTGTCCAAGGAACTGGATGGTTTCTTCGGCCAGGGCGTGATTGCGGTGGAAGTGGATCCCGATCTCACCGCCAAGGCGGCGGCCGGCGCCACGCGCATCCGGTTGCGCGGCGGCACGCGCTTCAGTCAATACGATCGCCATCAGTTGCTCAATCACGAAGCGTTCGTGCACTCGCTCACCGCCTTGAACGGACGCGAACAGCCGGTGCTCGCTTCACTGGCGCGTACCTCGCCGCGCGTCACCGCCACGCAGGAAGGGTTGGCAGTGTTTGCCGAATTGATGTCCGGTGCGATCGACATCGCCCGGCTCAAGCGCATCAGTCTGCGCATCCTGGCGTTGGACATGGCGCTCAACGGCGCGGACTTCGTCGAGGTCTACCGTTTCTTCAACCGTTGCGGGCAATCGGTCGCGGACAGTTTTCATTCCACCCAACGCGTGTTCCGTGGCGTGCCGGTGACCGGTGGCTTCGCGTTCGCGAAGGACAACGTCTATTTGTCCGGCCTGCTCGATGTGCACACGTTCTTCCGCTGGGCGCTGAAGGAACGCCGCATGGATCTGCTGCGCTATCTGTTCGCCGGCAAGCTGACCTTGGGCGACGTGATCAGCCTGGAGCCGTATTTCCAATCCGGCGCGCTTGCTTCGCCGCGCTGGCTGCCGCCATGGATGCAGCATGTGCATGGCCTGGCGGGCAAGCTGGCGTTTTCGTTGTTCATCAATCGCGTGCGCATGTCGAAGGTGGAAGCGGGCACGCTGTCGGCTGGCAGCATCTGATCAGGCTAGCTAGCTATCGGGCTGGTTGACGAAGATCAGCACGCCCAGAATTGCCATGTAGAACTTGAACGCCGCATCCTGGCCATTCCAGGTTTTCGACTGCCACATGGCGAACCATTCCCCGCCCACCACCATGAAGCCGAAAAACCACACGAGGAAGCCGACCACGCATCCTGCAGTGACCAGGCCTTTCGCAGCATTGAAGCTTGCAGCGTCCTTGCCGCGTACTCGCCACAACGCATACGTTCCACCCAGCAACAACAGGCAGGTGATGCCTTCGCCGGCGATGATCAGCCAATAGCCCGCGCACCACATCGCGGGACGGGTGATAGCGCGGTCCATCAACGCGTTGCCGGGAAAGGTCGTATCCATCGACAACACATGTTGCACGAACAGGAAGTTGGAGCTGTAGTCGACGACGTTGTCGTACGTCACGATGAACGCGAACGCCGCCAGCACGAATGGCAGCAGGACCTTGGCGAGTCGGTTGATCATGGCGAAGTCTTAAGCAGGGTAGGTGGAAAGCGCGATGTATAGCATTCCTGCGCTTTGCTTGTGGCCCTGCCCGCAGTACCCGATCGACGCACTGGTGCCTGATGCGCGCCTACAGCCAGGCCGATGTGGCGCCATGCGCGGAGCGGCTCCGCGTACCACGTACCCAGGCGCACGATAACCCGTCGCAAGCTTGCGATAAGCATGCGCACGGTACTCTTCCAAGCATTGCCAGGCCGGGTTAATACGAAAGTAGTAATCGCGCCCACGACGCGTCATGGGTAGCCTGTACCTCCCTTTTGCGAAGAACCGTAGGAAAGCAGGCGAGTGCTACCATGCCCGGCATGCCGTCAGGCGGCACTCTTTCCCCATCTCATCCGTCCAAATACCTCCCATGGCTCATTCCGACGACTTCCGCCAAGCCGCTCTCGAATATCACCGCCTGCCGCGTCCCGGCAAGATCAAGGTCACGCCTACCACGCCGCTGGTGACGCAGCGCGATCTGTCGTTGGCGTATTCGCCAGGCGTGGCCTATGCGTGTGAAGCGATCGTCGAGGACCCGCGCAACGCCAGCCAGTACACCGCGCGTGGCAACCTGGTAGCGGTGATCACCAACGGTACCGCCGTTCTGGGCCTGGGCGACATCGGGCCGCTCGCCGGCAAGCCGGTGATGGAAGGCAAGGGCGTGCTGTTCCAGAAATTCGCCGGCATCGACGTGTTCGACATCGAACTCAACGAGCGCGATCCGGACAAGCTGGTGGACATCATTGCCGCGATGGAGCCCACCTTCGGCGGCATCAACCTGGAAGACATCAAGGCGCCGGAATGCTTCATCGTCGAGCGCAAGCTGCGCGAAAAGATGAAGATTCCGGTCTTCCACGATGACCAGCACGGCACTGCCATCATCGTCGGCGCCGCCGTGATCAACGCGCTGAAGATCGTCGGCAAGAACATCGAAGACGTGAGGGTCGCCACCACCGGCGTCGGCGCTGCGGGCATCGCCTGCCTGGACATGCTCGTTGCGCTGGGCGTGAAGCCCGAACACATCCTGGCGTTCGATCGCGAAGGCGTGCTCTACACCGGGCGCGACCACATGGATCCGGACAAGCAGCGCTATGCACGCGACACCAAGGCGCGCACGCTGGCGGAAATCGTGAATGGCGCGGACGTCTTCCTCGGCCTGTCGGCAGGCGGCATCTTGAAGCCGGAGATGGTCGCCAGCATGGCCAAGCAGCCGATCATCCTGGCGCTGGCTAATCCTAATCCGGAAATCCTGCCGGAAGATGCCAAGGGCGTGCGTCCGGATTGCATCATTGCCACCGGCCGTTCGGACTACCCGAACCAGGTCAACAATGCGGTGTGCTTCCCGTACATCTTCCGTGGCGCCCTCGATGTTGGCGCCACCGGTATCAACGAAGCAATGAAGCTCGCGTGCGTGCGTGCGATCGCCGCGCTGGCACAGATGGAAGCGGGCGACCTCGCTGGTGCGTACGGCGGCGATGCGCCGACGTTCGGTGCCGAATACCTGATTCCGCGCCCGTTCGATCCGCGCCTGCTGGTGATGCTGGCGCCGGCCGTGGCGCAGGCCGCGATGGATTCGGGCGTTGCCACGCGGCCGATCGAGGACATGGAAGCCTATATCGAAAAGCTCAGCCAGTTCATCTATCGCACCGGCCTCATCATGAAGCCGGTCTACGACCGCGCGCGCAGCGATCGCAAGCGCGTGGTCTACGCCGAAGGCGAAGAAGAAACCGTATTGCGCGCCATCCAGACGGTGGTCGACGAAAAATTGGCCTACCCGATCCTGATCGGTCGTCCGGATGTGATTCAGACGCGTATTGAGCGCCTGGGCCTGCGCCTGCGCGCGGGTGTGGATTTCGAACTCACCAACATCAACGACGATCCGCGTTTCAACGAATACTGGCAGCAATACCACGCCATCACGGAACGCCGCGGCGTGACGCCGGCCGCAGCGAAGAACCTGATGCGTTCGCGTCCTACGTTGATCGCCTCGATGATGGTCAAGCGCGGCGAAGCCGACGCGCTGATCTGCGGCCTGGTCGGGCGCTATCACAAGAAGCTGGGTTACGTGCGCAGCGTGTTCGGGCTCGATCCGGGCGTGCAGTGCACTTCCGCGATGACGGCGGTGATCAACGACAAGGGCACCTGGTTCTTCCTCGACACGCACGTGCAGTGCGATCCCACCGCCGAGCAGATCGCCGCCGCCACGCTGCAGGCGAGCTACCGCATGAAGCTGTTCGGCGTGGAGCCCAAGGTGGCGCTGCTGTCGCACTCCAACTACGGCAGCCACGAGAATGCCAGCGCGGCGAAGATGCGCGAGGTGTGGAAAATCCTGCGCACCCGCGCACCGCAACTGGACATGGACGGCGAAATGCAGGGCGATACCGCGTGGGACGAAGAACTGCGCCGGCGCGTATTTCCCAATACCACGTTGAACGGACGCGCCAACCTGTTCGTGATGCCCAACCTCGACTCGGCCAACATCGCCTACAACATGGTGCGTGTGATGACCGACGGCGTGGCGGTCGGCCCCATCCTGATGGGCGTGGACCGTCCGGCGCACATCCTCACCCCTTCGTCTTCCGTGCGCCGCGTGGTGAACATGACGGCGATTGCGGTGGTGGATGCGCAGATTCGCGCGTCGCAGGAGCGCAGCTGACCAGGGTTGCCTCTGTCCCTCGGACCGTTCGCATACGTATGTATGGTCCGACAATTGGCGAGATCACTGCGCGGAGGCTAGAATCGGGCGGTTAGCTCGTCCTGCGGCCACCACGCCACGCGGTCCCTCCTGTTCCGTGCCGGTCCAAAGTCGCCGGACCGAAGCATCGACTTCGTCGCTGCCCCCGGCGACGCGCACCCACCGCAAGGCGGCGCCCGGCGCCGCGGAGACCTTCATGGATCAGCTCGACGACATCCTCCATCAGGACCCGGATCCCACCGAAACCCAGGAATGGGTCGAATCGCTCAACGCCGTCATCGATCGCGAAGGCACCGAGCGCGCACATTACCTGCTGGAGCGACTGGTCGATTCCACGCGCCGTTCCGGCGGCTACCTGCCGTTCGATCCCACCACCGAATACGTCAACACCATCCCGCCGCATCTGGAAGCGAAGATGTCCGGCGACGCCGCGATGGAGTGGCGTATCCGTACGCTGGTCCGCTGGAACGCGATGGCGACGGTGGTGCGCGCCAACCGCAAGCCGGGCGAGCTGGGCGGGCATATCGCCAGCTTTGCGTCGTCCGCAACGCTTTATGACGTCGGCTTCAACCATTTCTGGCGTGCGCCGAGCGCGGATCATCCGGGCGACCTGGTGTTCCACCAGGGCCATTCCAGCCCGGGCATCTACGCGCGCTCCTTCCTCGAAGGCCGCATCAGCGAGGAGCAGCTCGACCTGTTCCGCATGGAAGTGGCCGGCCGCGGCCGCGGCTTGTCCTCGTATCCGCACCCCTGGCTGATGCCGGACTACTGGCAGGTGCCGACGGTATCGATGGGCCTTGGCCCGATCCAGGCGATCTACCAGGCGCAGTTCTGGAAGTACCTGGAACACCGCGGCCTGATGCCCAGGACCGACCGCAAGATCTGGTGCTTCATGGGCGACGGCGAGTGCGACGAGCCCGAGTCGCTGGGCGCCATCTCGTTGGCTGGCCGCGAAGGCCTGGACAACCTGATCTTCGTGATCAACTGCAACCTGCAGCGCCTGGACGGTCCGGTGCGCGGCAACGGCAAGATCATCCAGGAACTGGAGGGCGTGTTCCGCGGCGCCGGCTGGAACGCCATCAAGGTGGTGTGGGGCAGCTACTGGGATCCGCTCCTGGCGCGCGACAAGAACGGCGTGCTGCGCAAGCTGATGATGGAAACCATCGACGGCGAATACCAGGCATGCAAAGCCTTCGGCGGTGCGTACACGCGCGAGCATTTCTTCGGCAAGTATCCGGAAACGCGCGAGATGGTCGCCAACCTCAGCGACGACGACATCTGGCGCCTCAACCGCGGCGGCCACGATCCGCACAAAGTCTACGCGGCGTATCACGCGGCCACGAACACCAAGGGCATGCCCACCGTGATCCTGGCCAAGACGGTGAAGGGCTACGGCATGGGCGCGGCCGGCGAATCGCAGAACCCCACCCACCAGCAGAAGAAGCTGGACGACGAGGCTGTGCGCCACTTCCGCGACCGCTTCAACATTCCCGTGCCGGACGCCAAGCTGGCCGACGTGCCGTACTACCACCCCGGCAAGGATTCGCCGGAAGTGCAGTACATGCTGGAGCGCCGCAAGGCGCTGGGTGGTTCGCTGCCGCAGCG
>Ga0068856_100002033_pt1 | contig 21029 bp, 17 predicted proteins | sample KBSCornC62_FD_66595 | JGI IMG/M metagenome (GOLD analysis project Ga0068856, IMG submission 66595) | Corn rhizosphere microbial communities from Kellogg Biological Station, Michigan, USA - KBS Corn C6-2 | ecosystem: Host-associated > Plants > Roots > Rhizosphere > Soil ... | reverse complement strand
CTGCTCGATTTTCTGAAGGAAGTAGGCGTTGTTGATCATTTTGACGAGCATGGTTTGCCATTCTACGATGAGTACTATCTGTGCTTCGATCCGGAAGAGCGACTGCTGATCAACGGGCAATGGCAAGAGGGCATTGTGCCGGATTTTGGTGTACCCCAACCTGACCGCGAGCAGATTATCCGTTTTTTCGCACTCACTGAAAAGATGAAAAAAGCGCGCGGCAATGATGGCAAATACGCTTTTAACATACCGGTGGATGAAAGTTCGGCAGATGAAGAATACCGGAAGCTGGATAAGATATCATTTACTGATTATTTACAGCAAAACGGATTCACATCGACTTACCTGCTCTGGTACCTGAACTATTGCAGCAAGGACGATTTTGGCGTGTTGGCTAAAAATATATCGGCCTGGGCGGGAATACATTATTTCGCCTCGCGGAAAGGTAAAGCTGCGAATACAGAACCTAATTCAGTTATTACCTGGCCGGAAGGTAATGGCTGGCTGATGTCGCGTTTACGCGATGGCATACAGGAGCACATTCTGACTTCGAATATGGTGTATGAAGTTTCGACCAGCGCAGATGGAGTTAATGTAAAGGTGATGAATTTAGAAAGTCATACCACTAGCTTAATCAAAGCTAAAAAGGTGATCATGGCTTCGCCCCAGTTTGTTAATCAAAGGTTGTTGAAGGATATTAGACGTGAAGGTGTAGACTACTCCGCGATGAACTATTCGCCCTGGTTTATTGCCAATATTACGGTTAATGGTTTGCCGACCCCTGAAAAGGGATTAGTGCTGTGCTGGGACAATGTTGCTTACGGCACGCCTTCGGTGGGTTATGTAAACGCTAACCAGCAGGACACGCGCATTATAGAAACCCAAAAAGTACTTACGTGGTACCTGCCCCTGTGCGATAAGGAACCAAGGCTATCACGCCTGGCAGCCTACAGCCGCACCTATGACCAATGGGCCGAAATGGTAATGGCCGAAATGGAGCAGATGCACCCCGGTATCGGCAACCATGTAGAGTCGATTGATATGTGGTTATGGGGACATGGTATGATAAGTCCTGCGCCAGGCTATGTGTGGGGCGAAACCCGCAGAAACGCTAAATCGCCGATAGAGAACAAAATCTTTTTCGCGCATACCGACCTGAGCGGATTATCCATTTTTGAAGAGGGCTTTCATCACGGTATCAGGGCCGCGGAAGAATTGATCAAATCAAACCATGTCGCAAGCTAAATACAAGCAGCCCTGGATAGGCTCGGCACTAGCCGACAGCATTTTTATACTGGCGCCGCCATTTCTTGCGCTGCTGGTGGTGGCCCTGTTCCCGGCTGAATTTAAAAGCTCCACCACAATGCCGCTTGCCTATTGGGTGGTGCTTATTGTGATGATCGATGTGGCGCATGTGTATAGCACGCTTTACCGGACTTATTTCAATCCGCTCGAATTTAAAAAGCAGCAGCACCTTCTTGTGGCCATCCCGATATTTTGCTACATCGTCGGCGTTATACTTTACGCATATGATGGGTTGATGTTTTGGCGGGTGCTGGCTTACCTGGCGGTTTACCATTTTGTGCGCCAGCAATATGGTTTTATGCGTATCTATTCACGCAATCAGCCTGAAGGCAAACTGGCAAAATATATAGATACAGCCGTGATTTATATTGCGACTATCTACCCGCTTGTTTACTGGCACTTTGCACCTAAGCGCAACTTCAACTGGTTTGTGGACGGTGATTTTGTTGTGTTCCATTCGCCGGGAATACTTAATATCAGCCTGGTGATCTATATTTTGGTTATTGCTGCTTATATCGGAAAGGAGGTCTTCTTTATCATCAAAACCGGCCGGGTCAACCTTCCCAAGACGCTGATCATACTGGGGACGATACTATCCTGGTATTTCGGCATCGTTTATTACAACGGCGATATGGCTTTTACCACGCTCAATGTTGTTTCGCACGGTATACCTTATATGGCGTTGATCTGGTTTTACGAGCGTAAGCGATTCGATAAAACCCAATCAGTTGCGGGTCGATTGACCCGGATCACTTTCAGCAGGTATGGCGTGACGGTTTTTATCGGGCTTATTGTGTTTTTCGCCTACATGGAAGAAGGTTTGTGGGATGGCCTGGTATGGAAGGAACATGCGTCATTTTTCAAACCATTCGCCGTATTGCCCGCCATCACCGGTACCTCGATGTTGACAATGTTGGTTCCGTTACTTTCGTTGCCGCAGTCGACACATTATGTGCTCGACGGCTTTATCTGGAAGATCAAACGTTCAGAAAATAAGCTTGATTTCAAATAAACTGGCGCAGTCTTGGGTATAAAAACCGCCCGATTTTTCCTACTTTTGCCCCTTTCCGTACACTATCATGAGCGAAGAGCGATCATTAAATTTTATAGAAGAGATTGTTGAAGAAGATATCCACGAGGGCAAGCATGGCGGTCGCGTTTTGACGCGGTTTCCGCCTGAACCAAACGGCTATCTGCATATCGGCCACGCCAAGTCTATCTGCCTCAACTTTGGTGTAGCGCAGAAATACGGCGGCCAAACCAATCTTCGTTTTGATGACACGAATCCGGTAAAGGAAGATGTTGAGTACGTAGACAGCATCAAGGAAGATGTAAAATGGCTGGGCTTTGAATGGGCCAATGAGCTTTATGCTTCCGACTATTTCGACCTGCTTTACGCTTTTGCTGTTAACTTAATTCGCCAGGGTCTGGCTTATGTGGATGACAGTACGCCCGAAGAAATAGCCGAACAGAAAGGTACGCCAACTGAGCCCGGAAAAGGTAATAAATACCGCAACCGCAGTGTGGAGGAAAACTTGCGTCTTTTCGAAGAGATGAAGAACGGTCAATTCCCTGATGGCGCTAAAGTTTTGAGAGCAAAGATCGATCTCGCATCACCTAATATGCACATGCGCGATCCGATCATGTACCGCATCAAACATGCCCATCACCACCGCACCGGCGATAAATGGTGCATTTACCCAATGTATGATTTCGCCCATGGAGAGTCGGATGCCATTGAAGAAATCACCCACTCGGTTTGTACGCTGGAGTTTATACCGCACCGTCCGCTGTACGACTGGTTCATTGAAAAGCTGGAAATATTCCCATCTAAACAATACGAATTCGCCCGCCTCAACCTCAATTACACCGTGATGAGCAAGCGCAAATTGCTGCAACTGGTGACTGAGAATTATGTCGATGGCTGGGACGATCCCCGTATGCCGACAATCAGTGGTTTACGTCGCCGTGGTTATACGCCTGCCTCCATTCGCGATTTTTGTGAGCGCATTGGTGTAGCTAAACGAGAGAATATGATCGATGTGGGCCTGCTGGAGTTTTGCATCCGCGAGGATTTGAACAAAACTGCATGGCGCAGGATGGCCGTGCTTGATCCGGTAAAACTCATCATCACCGATTATCCCGAAGGCAAGAGCGAAACGGTGTTCAACGAGAACAATCCTGAAGTAGAAGGTGGCGAAGGTGGCCGCGAAATACCTTTCAGCCGCGAACTGTGGATTGAGCGTGAGGATTTTATGGAAGAGCCGCCAAAGAAATTCTTTCGACTCGCAGTAGGAAATATGGTCCGTTTGAAGAGTGCATACATTGTTAAATGCGAGGGCTTTAAAAAAGATGGGGCCGGCAATATCACGGAAATTTATTGTACTCACATCCCGGAATCACGTTCGGGTAATGACACCAGCGGGATCAACGTTAAAGGCACTATCCATTGGGTGAGCGTGCCTCATGCAAAGACCGCCGAGGTGCGCCTGTACGATCGTCTCTTCCAGGTGGAAGATCCGTCAAATGAAGATGGCGACTTCAAGGAATATATTAACCCGAATAGCCTGCATATTCTGCCGAACGCTTATATCGAGCCCGACCTTGCAACTGCTGTTCCTGGCAAAGGTTACCAGTTTATTCGTAAAGGCTATTTCACGCTCGATAAAAATTCGACTCCTGATAAATTGGTGTTCAACCGCACGGTGACACTGAAAGACGGCTGGGTGAAAAAGTAGTTGGCAGTTCAAAGTGGGCGGTTTGCAGTTTTCATTTTGCTAACGGCAAACCGCTCACTGCAAACTGGATATTTTCGTAACATTGCAGAAATATTTACCTGTTGACCGCCACAGCAAAAAAACTACTATCTTATTTGCTGAAAGCCACTATTCTTGTTTTGGCTTTCGTGATTATTTACCATCGGGTCAATACCAACGAAAACCTTCATCGGTTCGAAAAACTGATTTACGGCATACGCCATTTTGAGGCCATTGCCGTTATGGCAGCGGTGATCATTCTTATGCTCGTCAACTGGGTTACTGAGGCCTGCAAATGGAAATACATCACCCGTGAGCTTCACGTTATGACCACCTGGCAAGCCATCGAAGCTGTTTTTTGCGGACTTACATGGGCGATATTTACACCCAACCGCATCGGCGAATATGGGGGCCGTGTTATGTTTTTGCCTAATCGAAAACGTATTCATGGCGTGTTTGCCATGGCGGTGGGCTCGTTCGGGCAAAATGTCATCACCAATACATTGGGCTTAATTGCGCTCATGTGGTTCATGTTCACCTATCTGCACATCAACATTGTTATTTCATTGTCGCTGTCGCTGGCTGCTGTGAGTTTTATCATACTGTTGCTCATCTTTTATTTCAATATTGGTTGGCTAGTGACCTTGTTGAATCGCATCAAGTTTCTGCGTAAATACCACCGCTTCTTCGATATCATGGACCGGTACCACACACATGAGCTGCTCAACATCATGCTCTTTTGTCTCATCCGGTTTTTTGTGTTTTCGTTCCAGTATTATCTCGTTATTCATCTGCTGATGCCCGAAATGCCGGTTTTCCAGATGATGATGATGGTGTTTATTTTGTTCTTTATCCAGTCGGCGCTGCCATCGCTCGATCTTTTCGATATCGTGGTGCGCAACTATACTGCAACCACTTTTTTTGTTTACATCACCGATCAAAACCTGGCCGTAATGGCGGCAGTTTCGTCCATCTGGTTTATAAACCTGATTGTTCCAGCTATATTAGGCTCCGTATTTGTACTAAAACTCCGATTCTTTGAGCGCGCTTCTTAGTGTCATATCATTGCTGCTTACCGGCATATATCTCTTGCTGCTAATCTATTTTATCAGGGGCTGGGCCGTTATTAAAAAACCGAAGGCGTATGCCAACAGTTTTCGTACATCGGTGACAGTACTGATAGCCGCGCGCAACGAAGAGAATAACATCGCGCTGACCATCGAAGACCTGCTTGCCCAGGATTACCCCAAAGAGCTTACGGAGTTCATTATTGTTGATGATCATTCAACAGATAAGACAGCCGATATCATTCGAAGTTATGCCGACAGAGGCGTCAAACTGATACAGCTCAATGAGGACCAGCCCCTCAACTCTTATAAGAAGAAGGCGATTGCGACAGCTATATCAGTTTCCAAGGGTGAATTGATGATTGCCACCGATGCTGATTGCCGGATGGGCACGGAATGGCTGTCATCGGTAGTAAGCTATTTTGAGGCAAATGATTTGGTAATGATCTCCTCGCCTGTCGCCTATTTCCAGGAGCGCAGTTTGTTCGAATACATGCAAACGCTGGAGTTTTCGTACCTCATAGGTATAGGTGCTTCTTTTATCGGCAACAAGCATGCATCAACCTGCAATGGCGCCAACCTGGCTTATCGCAAAGATGTATTTTACGAAGTCGGCGGCTTTAAAGGCATTGACGACCTGGCGTCAGGTGATGACGAGCTCCTATTGCAAAAATTAGCTAAACAATACCCTGGCCGCATCGGCTTCCTGAAGCAGCGCGAGGCCATCGTTTACACACACGCCAAGCACACACTCGGATCATTCCTGAAACAGCGTCGCCGCTGGGCGTCTAAATCAATTAAATACAAAGACAAGAGTATTGTAGCGCTGGCAGTAAGTATATGGCTGTTTAATGTTTCGTTATTAGTTAATGCGGGGCTCGGGTTTTATGATACCTTCTTTTTTAAATTGTTCCTGCTGCAATTCGGACTGAAATACATTTTCGAAATAGCATTCCTTTATCCAATTACGGCATTCTTCAAAAGGCCGGGTCTTGTGCTGCTCCTTATTTTATTGATTCCCGTTCATATCATCTACTTCGTTTATATCGGGTTGATGGGCAATAGCAGGCCGTATGAGTGGAAGGGAAGAGTGGTAAGGTAAAAATTCACGCCATGCGCCGTCCGCCAATCGCCCTGCTCAATGAAATGACACTGATTTGTTGATAGGCTTTTGTCATTCCCTTTTAAATAATCGATATTTAGCCGAACTGATCTATCGACAAATTGGCCGAACTTACCCCATCACAGCGTACCTGGAAGGCATTCAAGCGAAACAAAGTCGCGGTGGCTGGACTTATGTTTATAGGGTTGTCGGTGCTTGTCGCTATCCTCGGATACCTGGTAATGCCCGACTCTACTCCGCTGGCCAATCGAATGACTATTCAGCTTAGCATCAAAAAACCCGGCTCGGAATACACTATGCTTCGTGTTCGCAAGAACGACCCCGTCGATACGGTTAACATCTTCACCAAAATGCTGTTCGGGCAGTCCTCATTTTATAAGGACATACCCATCACTGGTTATCACTTCGCCAAAGACTCCATCTATGTTGATGAGTATGTAGGCGACGAGGATAAACCGAATAAAGCCGCCTACAACCTTTTCGAAGTAGTTTATGGTCCGAAGCCCATTTATAAAGGGAGTGAAGCTTCAGTGACCCTTTGTTCTGGTGTTAAACACTCTCTTCGGTTATCCGAGAATCAATACCAGGTGCTCCGCAATGAGATCACCCAACATCAAATTATTAAAAGAAAATTTTGGCTCGGCACCGATGTTTACGGTCGGGATTTACTAAGCCGCCTGATCCTTGGCGCAAGGGTCTCGCTGGCGGTGGGTTTTGTTTCCGTTATCATCAGTTTGCTGCTCGGCATTATGGTTGGTTCGCTCGCCGGCTATTTTGGCGGATGGGTTGATGCATCTTTAAGCTGGGTGATGAATATTTTGTGGGCGTTGCCGGCGTTGCTTTTGGTTATCGCTATTTCCTTTGCGTTGGGCAAAGGGCTTTGGCAAATATTTATTGCTGTCGGCATGTCTATGTGGGTTGAAGTCGGACGATTGGTTCGCGGACAGGTGATCAGCCTGAAGCATACCGAATTTGTAGAAGCTGCGAGATCCATGGGTTTTAACAATGCACGTATTATACGCCGACACATTTTACCCAATATTATCGGACCTATTTTGGTCCTTGCTTCGTCCAATTTCGCCTCGGCAATACTGCTGGAGGCAGGTCTCAGTTTTTTGGGTTTCGGCGCACAACCACCCATGCCAACCTGGGGAAGTATGATCAAAGAACATTATGGATACATCATCATGAATTCGGCCTTTCTTGCCATTTTACCCGGCCTGGCTATTATGCTTATGGTATATGCTTTCAACTTAGTTACTGTTGGATTGCGCGATGCTTTTGATATAAAATCACAAAGTGCACGCATTTAAGAAAATTTATTCATTAATTTGGGTATCTTCTTATCAGGAATGCAAAACATTGACGAGATTTCAGGGGAAGACGAACTGATCCGGTTGCTGCTCAAAAGGCAGTCCGAATTAAATTCGCTCCTCGAAGTTACCAGGGCTATTAACAAAAATATTTCAACACCTGTACTGATCCAGATGCTTGAAGTAATTATGCAGAATTATCTGCAGGTTGGTCGTCTGCGTTTTCTGATCGAGCACGAGGGCACCTTCGTTTGTATCTCCAGCTATGGCGGCGAAGAAGAAAGCGCCAAAGTTTTGTACCAGGCCTGCCGCAAATTGAGCAAGGCCCGTGCGCTCACATCCCTTACCGGGCATGATGACTATGTGCTCAAGAAGTACAACTATTTTATTCCCTTCTATCAGAAAAGCAAGGCTATTGCTTTTGCACTGATCGGCGACTTTAACACCACCGACGAGATGCTTAGCAACGACCTGAACTTTATTCAGACGCTGGTTAACGTAATCGTGGTGGCGCTGGAGAACAAAAAGCTTTTCCGCGAGCGCATGGAGTCGGAACGTTTTAAACGCGAAATGGAGCTTGCCCAGGAAGTCCAGAATATGCTCATTCCTATGCGACTGCATAAAGAGACCGCGGTAGAGATTGGCGCCAAATATTTCCCTCACCAGAACATCGGGGGCGATTATTTCGATTTTATCAGGGTTAACGAAAACGAGTTCCTCTGGTGCGTGGCCGACGTATCCGGAAAAGGTATTTCTGCAGCACTGCTAATGGCCAATTTCCAGGCAAGCTTGCGTGCGTGGGCGGCGGTAGAAGAGGATCTGACCAACATTGTTGAACGACTGAATCAAATAGTACTTAAAAACACCAAAGGCGAACGTTTTATCACCTTGTTCGTGGCCAAATACAACGAAAAAACGCGCAAACTCAATTATATCAACGCCGGCCACAACCCATCTATCCTTTATAACGATGGGGAAGCCATTCCGCTTAAATTAGGTACCACCATGATTGGGGCGTTTGACGATCTGCCTTTCCTGAACCAGGGCGAAGTGGACGTGGATCCGGGAAGCATGATCTTTAATTACACCGATGGCTTGATGGATTACGATATTCCCGTCGCCAAATCATGGAATGAAGACAAGCTGCTCGAATTTGTAAAAAACAACGGCGATCTTTCTCCCGATAAATTCAATCAAACACTGCTGGATCATCTCAACCTGATCGTTAAAGGAAAGCCCATTGATGATATTACGTTGCTGACGTTGCGGATATTTTAGTTGATTAGGTTAGATTAAGTTGAATAAGTTGATTAGGTTATGTTTCCCAATTTCAAACTCAATCAACCACTTAACCCAATCAACTTAATCAACTCACCCAAATACTTTTCAACACTCACCCAATCCACCATCCTCAACCCATAGCTTTGCAAAATGCTAAAACTACGGTATCAGCACGAATTGATTGAAGCGGGGTGTGATGAGGCGGGTCGTGGATGCCTGGCGGGACCGGTTTTTGCAGCGGCGGTTATCCTGCCCGATAAATTCAGGCATAAATTGCTGAATGATTCCAAGCAACTTTCTGAAGATGTCCGTTACGAGCTTCGCGAAGTGATCCAGAAAAAGGCACTTGCCTGGGCCGTGGGGTCATGCTGTAATAAAGAGATCGATGAAATCAATATCCTGAATGCCTCTTTTTTGGCTATGCACCGGGCGGTTGAAAAATTGAGTATTAATCCACAGTTCCTTGTGATTGATGGCAATCGATTTAATAAATATCAGGACCTTCCTCATCAATGCATCGTAGAAGGTGACGGAAAATACCTGAACATCGCTGCCGCATCGATCCTGGCCAAGACTTACCGCGATGACTACATGAAGCAGATAGCGCTGGAACACCCTGAATACGACTGGCACAGCAATAAGGGCTATCCTACCAAAAAACATCGGGAAATCGTACTAAAGATAGGTTTTACACCCTATCACCGTATTACTTTCCAGGTTAGCGAGCCACAGCCGGGTAATTTCTGAAACTTATCTTTGAAGCCGAACTTCTGGTTTATACATTTGTTTAAACCGGCAATCAGCTGTGAAAATTCTCATACTAACCCATCGTGTACCGTTCCCTCAAAATGGAGGCTACCCTATTGTGGTATCCAATACCATCAAAGGGTTGGTTGATATGGGCCACGAGGTGTCACTGGTTTCACTCAATGCGAGGAAGAGTCACCACCATCACGATGACGAGCATCCGGATGAATTGCTCAAAAGTATCAACTACCGATCCTACGATATCGATATCAGCATGTCGCTGGTTGAGGGTTTCCTGACCACGTTTAATAAAAATGCCTTCAACGTGGATCGTTATTACAATGCCGATTTCGAACGGCTGCTTATTGGCGAGGTTCGCAATAACGGTTACGACATTATCCAGTTCGAAGGCCTGTTTGTTGCGCCTTATGCTGATGCCGTTCGGCGCAACTGCAAATCAAAACTGGTTTACCGGGCGCACAACATCGAGTACCAGGTATGGGAGCGGCTGGCACACCAGAAAAGTGATCCGCTAAAGAAGTTTTATCTGGGTTTGATGTCGCGTCGTATCAAAAAGTACGAAATCAACCAGTTGAATAAATTTGACGCAATAGCGGCATTCACCGCGCAGGATCAGATTACAATTTTAGGATACGGTATTAGAATACCCGTGGAAATTGTGCCTGTTGGGGTCGACCTATCGCATTACAAACCCGATTTCAGCAGGACCGAATTCCCGAGCCTGTTTTTTCTGGGCTCGCTGGACTGGACACCCAACCGCGAGGGTATCGAATGGTTTTTGCATGCTTTTCACAGTGATATAGAGAATGATGGATTACCCGTAAAGTTCTACGTAGCAGGCAATGATATCCCCGAAGAGTTTGATGATTATGAGGTGATGAATAAGATATTCATCCAGGGCGAGGTAGATAATGCCCTGGAGTTTGTGAATAGCAAAGCCATTATGATCGTTCCGCTGTTATCCGGCGGCGGTATGAGAGTTAAGATAGTTGAAGGTATGGCCATGCAGAAATGCATCATCTCCACAACCCTTGGCGCCGAAGGCATAAACTACAAGAATGGCGTAAACATCTTAATAGCCAACACGCAAGATGAGTTTTACAAAGCCATCAAACGCTGCATAGCCGACGAAGATTATTGCAAAGCTGTAGGCGCCAATGCCCGCAGGCTGATCGAAGATCAGCACGACGCTATCAAGGTAACGACGAAGCTAGTGGAGCTGTTCAATGGTTTACTTTAGTTGTAAAGGTTGTAGTTGTTGTCCGAAGAACTCCTATGGAGAAGCGGTTTGGTCATTGCAACTTTTTTAACTTTTATAACCCTTTTAACTCTTACAACCAAATCACTACTTTTGCCCCGACTGAACTGATATGAAAACTACCGCTTTAACCGAGAAGCACATCGGGCTGGGCGCCAAGATGGTGCCTTTCGCCGGCTACAATATGCCGGTGCAATACGCAGGGATAAATGCCGAGCACGAAACCGTGCGAAAAGGCGTAGGCGTATTTGATGTGAGCCACATGGGCGAGTTTATACTCAAAGGTGAAAAATCGCTTGATTTGATCCAGCGCGTTACCAGTAACGATGCATCCAAGTTGTATAATGGCAAGGTGCAGTACTCCTGTCTGCCCAACGAAGATGGTGGTATCGTTGACGATCTGCTGGTTTACCGCATCGATGATAAAACTTACATGCTGGTGGTAAACGCCTCCAACATAGAAAAGGATTGGAACTGGATATCGAAGTTCAATACCGAAGGGGTTGATATGAAAGATATTTCAGACAGGACCTCGCTGCTGGCGGTTCAAGGTCCGAAGGCGGCGGAAGCTTTGCAAAGCCTGACTGATATCGACCTGGGGACTATGGAATATTACACTTTTAAGAAGGGTAAGTTCGCCGGGGTTGATAATGTATTGGTATCGGCAACAGGGTACACTGGCGCTGGCGGTTTCGAGATCTATGTCGAAAACAGCAATGCGGAGCATATTTGGGATGCTGTCTTTAAAGCAGGCGAACCTTATGGCATTAAGCCGATCGGTTTGGGTGCGCGCGATACACTGCGTCTTGAGATGGGTTTCTGCTTGTATGGTAACGACATCGATGATACCACATCGCCGTTGGAAGCGGGCTTGGGCTGGGTGACTAAATTCAGCAAAGAATTTACCAATTCGGCTGCATTGCAACAGCAAAAGCAGGAAGGTACAAAGCAAAAGCTGGTAGGTTTTGAAATGATAGACCGCGGTATCCCACGTCACGATTACGAGATAGTGGATGCTGATGGTAGCAATATAGGCCGGGTAACTTCGGGAACCCAGTCGCCCTCGCTGCAGAAGGCTATAGGTATGGGTTATGTGAAGAATGAATTTGCCAAAGAGGGAACCGCGATATTTATCAATATCAGGGATAATAAAGTAAAAGCACAGGTGGTTAAGCCGCCGTTTTATAAATAGTCATTAGTCATTGGGTCATTAAGTCATTTTACATGACGACAAAAAACAATGACCCAATGACCTAATGACCCAATGACTAATGACCAACAATCTCCACGTCTGCCTATCCCCCGCATTGATCCCGCTTTACCAGGTTGGGGATTATATTGTGGTTATCATCGATATTTTCAGGGCGACATCTTCTATCTGCTATGGCATCGATAATGGTGCTGAAGCCATTATACCAGTTTCGGAAGTTGAAGAATGTGCCGCGTACCGCGAAATGGGGCTGGCTTACCTGCTCGCGGCAGAGCGCAATGGCGAGGTGGTAACCGGCTTTGATTTCGGTAATTCGCCATTCTCTTATACCAGGGAAAAGGTATCAGGTAAAACGGTTGTGTTAACTACCACTAATGGTACACATGCACTTCATCTGTCGCGCAGCGCAAAAAAAATTGTTATTGGTTCTTTCCTTAACCTGACCGCTTTGAGCAGCTGGCTCAAAACACAAAATGACAATATCCTGCTGGTTTGCGCTGGTTGGAAAAATAACTTCAACCTCGAGGATACTATTTTTGCGGGCGCCGTGATCGAACAGCTCAAAGGCCGCGATTTCGTTCTGGATGATCCAGCCATCGCGGCCAGCGATCTTTATCAACTGGCGAAAGATGATCTTTCCGGTTACCTGGCCAAAACATCACACAGCGAACGTCTCAAAAAGCTGGGAATCGAAAAGGATATTGCATTTTGCCTGAACGTGGACATTACTACCTCAATCCCCGTGCTACAGGGTGAGAAGCTGATCAAGCTGAAATAATTACTGTTGAACAGCTACCGCCTTTCTCCGTTTCCGCCAGTTCCTTACTAGCACAAAAACGACAACAGCCAAGATATCAAGCGGCCAAAGTGAAATCAGGCCGTAAAACAAGGCCTGCATGATCGCCCAGCCCTCAGAAAAAGAAGCCGATAACTTATAACCTGCTCCGGTTCCCGTTTCGCGTTCGATCGCTTCAGTATAGAATGTAATATCCAGTGTACTGTAAGCAATTTGCTTGCTCATATAATTCAGTTGCCCCTGCTGCGATTCGATCTCGGTGCGTGTGTCGGTTATTTTGTCTTCAATATCGAGGATATCCTTCATCCGCGATGCTTTTTTGAGCAAGCCGATATAAGTGGCCTCCAATATTTTTTGATTATTTAGCCGGGTCTTTGTATCGATATAGTCCGTCGTTACATCCGAGACACTGATATGTTTGTAATCGATCCTGGATGTGCCCGAAGAAACAGCTTCCACGAATGCATCAAAATTTTTTGAAGGTATGCGGGCTTTGATATTATACGCCTTACGGCCGGAATCAGTGCTCAGGGACTGGTTATCTTCATCCGCGTAGCCGCCAAGCTTACTCAGCGTGTTCAGTAATGTTTTTCTTGTTGCAGCAATATTTTTAGCCTCGAAGCGGATATCGCCTTGTTTGATGATCTTCTTGCAAGTGTCCTGAACTGTTGTGCTGGGTGGAAGGGCGGCTTTAGCTATATGGTCATCGGTGTTGTTTTGCGGGTTTATATCCGCGTTTGGATCAGCATTTTTTTCTTCGGCGATTCCATCGGTCACTTCTTTGTCGGCTTTAACCGGCGGGGGAGCGAATTTTACCTGGTTGAGTTTAGGAAATGCCGCTTTAGGCATTACAAGCGCCACCGCCTCCGTTTTTGCCTCATCTTTGTGTCGGCAGGAGCAAAATACCACCAGTGGTATGGCTAAGATCATGTAAGTTTTCATAATAAGGTCGTTTTGTTTACACTATAACGATGCAGCTTATTAGAAAATTACATAAAAACAGAATTTTATTTTAAAAAATAAAATTATTCAGAATATTATTTCAATTTATCATTATTCCGATGCCGTTCCGTATCGCGAATGCTCTTCTTTTGCAGGTTCTTTTCAAGCGCCTCAGTCAGGTCAACTCCCGTTTGATTGGCGAGGCAGATGAGCACAAAAAGTACATCTGCCATTTCATCAGCCAGGTTCACTTCGGTGTCCGATTTTTTGAACGATTGCTCGCCGTATTGCCTCGCTATAATACGGGCAACTTCGCCAACCTCTTCCATCAGGATGGCGGTGTTGGTAAGCTCGTTAAAATAGCGGATGCCGGTGGTGTTGATCCAGTTGTCGACTAATTTCTGTGCCTCGCTGATCTGCATATATTTATCGTTAATGGTTATCCTTATCTTTAGTATCCATGATGATAGTTACAGGCCCGTCGTTTAGCAAACTAATCTTCATATCTGCGCCGAATATTCCGGTAGCCACCTTTTTACCTGTGAGCCTTTGGAGTTCTTTGATCATATCCTCATACATCGGGATAGCCTTATCAGGTCTAGCCGCACGTATAAACCCCGGGCGATTGCCTTTTTTGGTTTGAGCAAATAAGGTGAATTGCGAGATTAGCAGAATATCGCCGTTCACATCCGCCAGCGCCTTATTCATTAAGCCGTTTTCGTCGCCAAACACCCGCATAGAAGCTATTTTTTGTGCGAGCCATTGCAGATCGTCGATAGTATCGGCATCTTCCACGCCAAGCAATACGAGAAATCCGATCCCGATCTCGCCGGTAATTTTTCCGTCTACTTTGCAATTGGCCTGGGTTACTCGTTGGATTACTGCTCGCATGGCTGTCTCGAATTTTAAACATCGGCAAAATAAACGAAATATGTATATTTGAGTATATCTGATAAGCCTTAGTTCATATTTTCATGTATCTTAAATTTCTAATCTTTTTTTCTTTTTCGCTGCTGATGTTAACTGCATGCAAAAAGGATCATGCGCCGGAACCCGCATCCAATGCAGACGTGTATGTGGTTGGATACGTTACCGGACTTCGTGAGAATGCTGTTTACTGGAAAAACGGTGAAGTTAAAATACTGGATAGCGTTGATAATGGTTATTCGAATGCTACGGGTATCAGCATTAACAACAAGGATGTTTACGTTTCTATTTCCGGAAGCTCTAACAACGGCTTCACTTCCGGTTATTGGCACAATGGGGCAATTACCAGGGTTGCCAGCGATCCAACTGGATTCGCAATAGCCAATGCAATTGCCGTCAACAGCAACAACGATGTATTTATGACAGGTATTGGCCTGGATAGCGGCTGGCGGGCTGCTTATTACTGGAAAAATACTACGCCCTTTTTGATTTCAAGTGATATAAATTATTCTGCGGGCAGCGCTGTTGCTGTAAATGGGAACGATGTGTATATCGCCGGATCTAATGCAAGTGCGGTAACTTACTGGAAAAACGGGGTGCCTATCGTTCTTGCAGAACAGTCGGCGGTCGCGTCAGCAGCCGGTATTGCCGTTAATAATGATAACGTGTATGTGGTCGGATATACATCGGGTTATAACGGCGCTCCAACAATAGCAACCTATTGGAAAAATGGCATAGCAAAACAGCTTGCCGGTGCAGGTTCAACGGCATCGGCGGTGGCTTTAAGCGGTAACGATGTTTATATTTCAGGAAATATAGGTCCAACAGCAGTTTACTGGAAAAACGGCGTAGTTCAAAACCTGGACAATAACGGCACCAATTCGCATGCAACAGGTATAGCCATAGTTGGCAGCGATGTTTATGTTTCTGGAAGCATAGGCCAAAATGCTGCATATTGGAAAAATGGTAAAGCGGTAATGCTTACCAACAAAACTGGTGGTCTTGGCGTGTACTCATATGCTTATGGTATAGCTGTAGTTACCCATTAATTCACGCCCTCGTATCATTCCCATGATAAATACTCAGATAGCTTTCATACCGCGATAACTCTATCTCACCATCCTCAACCGCTTTAATAACAGCGCAGCCCGGCTCGTTGATATGGCGGCAGCTATTAAAGCGGCATTGGTTGAGCCGTGCACGCATTTCGGGGAAGAAATGGCTCAGCTCCTGTTTTTCGATGTCGATTATACCCAGCTCGCGAATGCCCGGCGTGTCGATGATGTATCCGCCCTGGGGTAGTTCAAACATTTCGGCAAAGGTGGTGGTATGCATGCCTTTGTCATGCCATTCAGAGATTTGGCTGGTACGGAGTTTCAATTCGGGTATTAAAAGATTGATCAGGCTTGATTTGCCCACGCCTGAATGGCCCGAGAATAGCGTTACTTTATCTTTTATCGCCTCAGACACTTCGTCAATATTGGTCCCCTGTAGCGCCGACACTTCATAGCAGGGATAACCTATATTCTCATAAATGCTTTTAAATTCCTCTAATATTTCAAGGCCTTCATCGCTGAAAAGATCGAGCTTGTTGAAGATTAGTGAAGCGGGTATATCATAAGCTTCGGCCGAGACGAGGAATCTATCGATAAAACCCAAAGAGGTTCGGGGTGATGCCAGGGTAACAATTAAAAACGCCTGGTCGAGGTTGGCTGCCAGTATCTGTGCCTGTTTGGAAAGATTGATCGATTTACGGATCAGGTAGTTTTTGCGGGGATACAAATTGGTGATAACCCCGGTGCTTTGTTCCGGCTCGAGCTCGAAATCAACATTGTCGCCAACGGCTATAGGGTTGGTTGTCGTAATCCCCTTGATCCGGAACTTGCCTTTGATGCGACAGTCAAACCACCGGTCGTCCGGTGTTTTCACCTGGTACCAGCTTCCGGTCGATTTAGTTACGAGTCCCTCCATGCAGCCGGTAAAGGTATCAAATTTAAAATCAACATCATTTTGTGGATTATATCAATAGCTATTGTTGTAATTTTAAATCCAATTTAAGTGGGGTTCCTATGAGGTTTAATTGGTACTACCTTATCTTGTTGTTCTTTTTGCTGTTTGCGTTGGGCTGCAGGAAGACGGTTGTGCCTCCTCCAGCCAAAAATGTGGATGTTTATGTGGCTGGATCTGTATCATCGCAATCTACCATAAAGTCATTTCTTATCGCCTCTTATTGGAAAAACGGAACTATCACCAAACTTACAGACAGCACCAGCAACGCCGATGGGTATGCCATCGCGATAGATAACGGCGCCGTATACGTTGCTGGCTATACTACATCAAAAACAAGCACCAATACGGTGGCAACTTATTGGAAGAATGGCAAAGAAATTCACCTCACCGATGGCTCAACCAACGCTTCGGCATCGGCCATAATGGTCTATAACGGTGCTGTGTATGTGACCGGCTCGGTTTATAATAGCAGCGGGATCGACGTGGCAACGATTTGGAAAAACGGCGTGGCAACACAGTTGAGCGACGGCACACAAAACGCGTATGTAGCAGCAATAGCTATCAGTGACGGCGATGTTTATCTTGCCGGCGCCGATGGCACTTCGGGTAAAATATGGAAAAACGGCGTGGCTGCCACCATTACCTATCCCGGATCAGCGGTCGTTTCGCTTAGCGCTATTACCATTCATGGCAGCAATGTTTACGTGGCAGGATATGTAAAAGGCGGAGGAGCAGTTTATTGGAAAGACAATACGCCAACCCTGCTCACGAATACCTATAATTCTTATGCCAGCGGCATTGTCGTGACGAACAACAGCATTTATGTTTCGGGCAATATTGACAATGTGGGTCAGAATGAACCCAGTATCTGGGTAGATGATAATCCCGAGCAGTGGCAAACCAGTTTTAGTTCCAGCAATTTTGCAGCGGGCATGGCTGTTGATGGAGACGATGTTTACCTGGCCGGTTCGTTTGGGAGTTACGCGGGTTATTGGCGCAACGGTATGGCTGTCCAATTATCAAACAATGGATCGGCAAATGCTATTGCATTAGTGGTGCATTAATTGGTGACTATACTGATCCATGTTGATCTTTCCATAAAATCTGCCCCGACTATTAAAACGAGGCCAATTTGTCGCCTTTCGCAATTTTTTTTGCTTAAATTTGTTATTACTGAAAGCGCCTAAACATTTAACAAATAAAGCGATGAATTTTAAAAATTACCTTTCCCTCATAACAATCTTACTTGTTGCATTAGTATCCTGTAAAAAGAGCTCGACCCCAACTCCTACTCCCCCTAAGCCAACTTCTGACGTATACGTTGCTGGTTCGATCGCTACAGCTACGGGCAAATCGGTGGCGGCTTACTGGAAAAATGGGGTAGTTACAAAACTTGGTACTGACAGTGTAAATGGGTCCTATGCGCGCTCCATTGCAGTTAAAAATGGAGATATATATGTTGTAGGATTAGTAAATAATCCAGGTAACGTTGGCACAGCCGCTTATTGGAAAAATGGTGTGCTTACAAAATTAGACAACAGTACAGGAATTAATTCGGAGGCATATGGCATCGCTTTTCAGGGAAATGATGTTTATATTATCGGTTACAAAATTAGTGACGCTGGTTACCTAGAGGGGAGATACTGGAAAAATGGGGTGCCAACTATATTGCCTTCCGCTTTATCCGCTTCGGAAGCAATTGCTATAAAGTCTGATGGCACTGATATTTATATAGCCGGAGATACACAATATGATAAAAACAATGATTGGGTAGCCACTTATTGGAAGAATGGTGTTTCTCCTACAATTGTTGCAGGCACTGCAGGAAAGAGCAGTGAAATATATTCAATTGACGTCAGCGGCATTGATGTGTATATGGTAGGGTATACTAATGGAGATATTTCTGTTGGTATACCAACCTATTGGAAAAATGGCGTAGCTACCGAGTTGACTGATGGCTCCTCGCCAGCCGGAGCATATGGTATAGGTGTAAATGGTTCCGATGTTATAATTGGCGGTAACACTACTTACAATGGACATTCGGTGGCCACTTATTGGAAGAACGGAACAGCTGTCAGACTTGGCGACGGTTCGGTTGACAGTTATGCAGGGAAAATGGCTTTCGATAATGGAGATACTTATATAGTTGGTACATCCAATGGTTCACCTGTATTTTGGAAGAATGGTGCAATGACGACCTTGGCAAAGAAAGGCAACGGAGCGGATATCGTTGTTGTGCCTAAATAGTATACGAGCAATTATTGTCAGAAAATAAAGATACTCCTTGCATATTCAAAAAATATCTACTTACTTTACAGGCATTAAATAGAATGATAATTAACAGCACCATAACTACAACCACCACAACCACCGGGAATGTATCCGGAGGAAGATGATTGTATGGTGTAAACTATAGAAAGAAACCAACAGAACGCCTTCCTCCGAACAGGGGAAGGCGTTTTTATTTGATACAACAATGAAGATTTTAAAATTTGGAGGCACTTCAGTCGGTTCCGCTCAAAGCATCGGCACCGTCATTGGCATATTGAGAAATGAATATGAGGCGGGCGAAAAACCGGTAGTCGTATTGTCCGCTATGAGCGGCGTGACAAACCTGTTATCGTTAATGGCTGAAAAAGCCGCCAGGGGCGAAGATTTTACGCCTCAGCTGGCCGAGCTGGAAACCCGCCACTTCGATATGGTGCGCACGTTGCTTGCCGTACAGCACCAGAACCCCGCATTTACCAGGCTCAAGATCAATTTTAATCATCTTGAAGAATTACTGCAGGGAATATCAACTCTGCGCGAACTCACTCCTAAAACCCGCGACCTGGTATTAAGCTATGGAGAGCGCTGTTCTACGCTGATGATCAGCAAAATGGCGGCACAATATTTCCCGGAAGCACTGTTTGTGGACGCTTCGGAACTGATTAAAACAGACAACGAATTCGGCAATGCCAAAGTAAACACAACGCTTACGGAACAGCTGATCAGGGGATTTGTAAATGAAAATCCGGATAAGATGCTGTTTGTTACGGGCTTCATCGCCTCCAACGATGCCGGGCAGATCACGACGCTCGGCCGTGGTGGAAGCGACTACACCGCCGCTATTTTCGGTGCAGCGCTGAATGCCTCCGGGATACAGATATGGACCGATGTGAACGGCATGATGACAGCCGATCCGCGTATGGTGAAAAAAGCCTTTTCGCTACCAGAGCTAACCTATACCGAAGCCATGGAGCTTTCATACTTCGGCGCCAAGGTGATCTATCCGCCGACAATGATCCCGGCGTTTATGAAAAAGATACCGATCGTTATTAAAAATACTTTCGATGTTGAATTTGAAGGAACCGTTATACAGCATCATTGCAAGGCATCCTCATTGCCGATCAAGGGTATTTCTTCTATCAACGAGATAAGCATCATCAATGTGGAAGGCAGTGGTATGGTTGGTAAATCGGGTTTCAGTGGCAGGTTGTTTTCGTTGCTGGCGCGCGAACAGATCAACATCATCCTGATCACCCAATCATCCTCCGAACACAGTATCACCTTTGCCGTTAACCCTTCAGATGCGGAAAAAGCCAGACGCGTAATAGGCCAGGAATTTGAGTTGGAACTGATGGCTAACAAGCTTGAAGATCCGGAAATTGAAAAGGAGCTTGCGATACTAGCCATCGTGGGCGAGAATATGAAGCAAACCCCGGGCATCTCGGGCAAGCTATTCCACGCGCTTGGCCGAAACGGGGTTAATGTACGGGCGATCGCACAAGGCTCATCAGAGTACAACATCTCGGTCATTATTTCCCAGCATGACCTGGCCAAGGCCCTTAACGCAGTGCATGATGCCTTTTTCGTTCAGCTTAATAAAACGTTACATGCGTTCTGCCTCGGCACCGGGAATATCGGCACGACGCTCTTCAATCAGCTTAACCAGCATAGTGAACATTTGAAAGAGAATAATGGCATCCAGGTAAAAATCGTGGGTATCAGTAATACTCGCAAAATGATCTTTGATGCTGATGGCTTATCGCTCGACAATTGGAACGAAGCGTTGCAGCACTCCAATGAAAAAGCTGACCTTGCCGAATTCGTAAACAAGATGAGAGCGATGAACCTGCCCAACTGCGTTTTCATCGACAATACAGCAAGTCCCGAGCCGATCAGGTTTTACGAAGATATTTTTAAATCGACGATATCGGTAGTTACCTGCAATAAGATCGGTAACTCGGCCGAATACAAACAATACAGGACCTTTCGGGATACGGCACGTCAG
>Ga0068856_100002021_pt1 | contig 21122 bp, 20 predicted proteins | sample KBSCornC62_FD_66595 | JGI IMG/M metagenome (GOLD analysis project Ga0068856, IMG submission 66595) | Corn rhizosphere microbial communities from Kellogg Biological Station, Michigan, USA - KBS Corn C6-2 | ecosystem: Host-associated > Plants > Roots > Rhizosphere > Soil ... | reverse complement strand
ATTCATGAAATCCATGTCGATCGTGGACCACGGGATATCACGATTGTATTGCGTGTGGAGGTGCGCAACCGGCTTACGGAGCTGCTTCAGGCCGTTGATCCACATCTTCGACGGCGAGAACGTGTGGCACCAGGTAATGAGGCCGATGCACTTGGCGGCATTGTTCGCGGCCTGGCACAGCGCGGTGATGGCGTCGGGCGTGACGAGCACGGGCTTGAAGACGACCTTGACCGGAATCGAAGGCGAGACGTTGAGTGCCTTGGCGATTTCCTGCGAATGGAGCGCGACCGCCTTGAGGGTTTCGGGTCCGTAAAGATGCTGGCTGCCGGTGACGAACCAGACTTCGTATTGCTTGAGATTAATGTTCATAAAATTATTAAGATTCTTTAGTTATTCAGGTTGAAAAGTGCGGACAGCGAACTGTCCGCACTTCGCATGTTTCAGATGAATTCGTTTATGAGGTTTTCGAGGAATTCCTGACGGCCGCTGGCGTTCGGAGACGCGTCGCCCTTCTTCAGCATGTAGGCTTCCAGTTCCTTGAAGCTGGACTTGCCCGCCTCGATCTTCGCTCCGATGCCGCTGTCCCATGAGGCGTAGCGGTTCTTCACGAAGTCTGCGAGACGCCCGTCCTTGCGGATGGCCGCCGCAATCTTCAAGCCGCGCGCAAACGCGTCCATGCCGCCGATGTGCGCGTGGAACAGGTCAATCGGCTCAAAGCTCTCACGGCGCACCTTCGCGTCGAAGTTCACACCGCCGGTCTTGAAGCCGCCATACTTCAACACGCTCAACATCGTGTAGGTCGTCAGATAAATATTCGTCGGGAACTGGTCCGTGTCCCAGCCGAGCAATTCGTCGCCGGTGTTGGCGTCAATTGAACCGAGCGCGCCCGCCGCACCTGCGGTTTCCAATTCATGCTGCATCGTGTGGCCGGCCAGCGTGGCGTGGTTCGTTTCGATGTTCAGTTTGAAATGCGGCAGCAAATCGTATTCGCGCAGGAAGTTCAGGCACGCGGCGGCGTCGGAATCGTATTGGTGCTTGGTGGGTTCTTTCGGCTTCGGCTCGATGTAGAACTGGCCTTTGAAACCGATCTGCTTTTTGTAGGCGACGGCCATGTGCAACAGCTTCGCAAGATGTTCGAGTTCGCGCTTCATGTCGGTGTTGAGCAGCGTCATGTAGCCTTCGCGGCCGCCCCAGAACGTGTAGCCTTCGCCGCCGAGTTCGTGCGTCACTTCCATCGCCTTCTTGATCTGCGCGGCGGCGAACGCGAACACATCCGCGTTGCAGCTCGTGCCAGCGCCGTGCATGTAGCGCGGATTGGAGAACGCGTTAGCCGTGCCCCAGAGCAATTTCACACCGGTGCGCTTCTGTTCTTCCTTCAATACTTTGGCGACGGCGTCAAAATTCTTGTTCGATTCGGCGAGTGATTTGCCTTCCGGCGCGACATCGCGGTCGTGCCAGCAATAATACGGCGCGCCCAGCTTGCTGATGAACTCGAACGCCACGCGGGCGCGGTTCTGGGCGTTCTTGACGGAGTTGGAGCCGTCGTCCCACGGACGCTGCATCGTGCCGGCGCCGAACGGATCGCTGCCGGTGCCGCGGAAGGTGTGCCAATACACGACGGCGAATCGCAGGTGCTCGCGCAGGGATTTGCCTTCGACGATTTCGTCGGGATTGTAGTGTTTGAACGCGAGCGGGTTTTTGGATTTCGGCCCTTCGTAGGCGATGGCTTCGATATTCGGGAATGCAGCTTTCATTGGGGGATGTGTGTGTTGTGGTCTAACGGTCGAGCTTCACCGCCGCCGGCTGGCGACGGGAATTTTTGTTGGAGGAGAAATCGTTTTCCTTCTTATCTGGCACGATAAGCCGGTCAATGCCGATGGCGACGAGGCCGGCCGTGCGGCGGCGTGTGGCCGCGACGCATTCGACGGAGCCAAACTTGGCCCACATGGAACCGTTCTGGATGGCTTGCGACAGGTGCGCGAGCACGTCCGAAGGCAGCTCAGTCAAGCTGCCCGTGATCACCACGCGGCGCAGGCCGAGGACGTTGAGCGCGCCGGCGATGGAAACCGCCGCCGCATCGAGCGACTGCGCGAGCCACGCGGGAATGCCATTTTGCGCAACGTATTCCCGCAGGTCGGCCCATGAGGATTTTTTCCCGCGTTGGGCGGTGGCGAAACTTTCCAGCAATCCGCGGAGGGACACGAGCGTCTCCATGCAACCGGTCGCACCGCAGCCACAGCGGCGCTGATTGCCAAGCACGGGCGTGTGGCCGATTTCGCCGCTGATCGGCAGCGGATTCGCCAGCGGCTTGCCGTCCACGATGATGGCGCCGCCAACCCCTTCGCCGAAATCCACGAGCAGAAAATCTTCGCATTCTGGATTGGCCAGATGATGGCCCAAGGCCAGGGCGCGCTCTTCCTGCACCAGCAGCACGGGAACATTCCAGACGCGGCCCACAATCCCGGCAAGGTCGGCTTTTTCCGTCCAGTGGATATTGGGGGAAAACAAAACGCGGTTCGCATTTTCGTCCACGATGCCGGGCACGCTCAACAGCACGCCGAGAAAATCCTTGCCGCCAATTTTTTGGGCGGCAGCGCGCAATTGTTTTTCCCAAGCCTTGGCCGGACTGGCTTCATCATCCCCCAGTGAAAAAGTGAAATGCCACTCGTCTTCGTCAGCCACGCCCAGAGACAGCCCGGCAACCGTGGTCTCCTGCAAGCCGACTTGAATGGCCAGCAGTCGGGACTGCGACTGGTTCAAACGCAGCCGGCGGCCGGGACGTCCGCGCGAAACGGATTCGGTGCCGTTGGCCTCCGGCAGCTCAATCTCTTCAAGCACTTCGGCGGCGAGGAGTTCGTCCACGATTTTTCCCGCCGTGGGCTGGCTCATACCCAGAGCCTTGGCTAAATCAGCCCGCGAGGCCACGCCCAATTTCTGCAACTGCCGGAGCAAAGCACGGCGGTTCAGTTGGCCCATGCGGGAGGGGACGTAGATCATTAAATAAAGAAAACTACGGAAATACCCACCCTGTCAAGCGCGTTCCCGAAAAAAATTAGATTTCGTAAACGGGATTGCTTCCCGAATCAAAACTTGAAAGCATCATTTTGTTAAAGCCATTTTATGAAAACTATCCGATATATCGCTGTAACCATCACTGCCGCATTGCTGTCACAAAACATTCTTCTAGCCCAAACCCCGGCTCCGGCTCCCGCCGCCAAGCCCGGTGCCATCATGGGTGAAAAAGATCCTGTCGCCGCCGAATTGAATGCGCTGGTGGAAAAAGTCCGGGGCAAAATCAAGGCCGGCCAGACCACCGAAGCCAGTTTCACGGAAGAGATCAAGGGGTTCGATACTCTGATTGCCAAAAACCCCAAGGCCCAGCCCGACACACTCGCCCAGATTGAACTGCTCAAGGCCATGCTCTATTTGCAGGTTTTTGAAGACACCGGGAAAGGCACTGCCCTGCTCCAGAAAATCAAGACCGATTACCCGACCAGTAAAATCGCCGGTAAGGTGGACGGTATGCTCGCGCAAATCGCCAAACAAAGCGAGGCGAAGAAAGTCCAGTCTGCCCTCGCACCGGGTGCCGCGTTCCCCGATTTCAACGTCAAAGGTCTCGATGGCAAATCGCTCTCCGTAGCCGCGTTGAAAGGCAAAGTGGTGCTCATTGATTTCTGGGCGACCTGGTGCGGTCCCTGCCGCGCGGAACTCCCCAACGTCATCGCCACCTACGAAAAATACCACGCCAAAGGTTTTGAGATCATCGGCGTCAGCCTGGATTCCGATCGCGAAAAACTCGACACCTTTCTCAAGAAGGAAACTGGCATGAGCTGGCCGCAATTCTTCGACGGCCAGGGCTGGGGTAATGAACTTGCCGCGAAATATGGCGTGGAATCCATTCCTTTCACCGTCCTCATTGGTCCGGATGGCAAGATCATCAAGACCAACCTGCGCGGTGAAGCCCTTGGCGCCGCCGTGGCGACTGCCTTGACCAAGAAATAATCTCTCCCAGCAAAACAAAACCCGCTGTTCCATGAACAGCGGGTTTTGTTTTTAAAATTAGGTTCAGCAGCCGGTTTCAGACTTTTTTATCCGGTGACTGGCCGACAGGAAACAATCCTTTCAACTCCTCGCCGATGAGAAATTTGATGGCGGGATGCGTCGCAACAAAACCGCGCGCAGCTTCGTCGGGCTTGCCGGCACCGACGATGATGGCCTGATCGGCGTAAACTTTTTTGCGATTCTCGTCGGTGGCCGTGGCGTGAGCCAGATCAATGACCGGCTCCCGCCAGCGTTCGGTTTCAAACAGCAGTGTGCGACCGCCATTGATGGCACGCACGCCAAAGCCCATTTGTGCTTCCAATGGATGCGGTGATTCAACCCGGACGTCCTGGGATTTTAAAGTTTTGGCAATGGCCTGATTGACTTCTTCAATGGTGAAGGCACCGGTCCATTGGAGGGGATCCGCTGCTGCGAATGCGGGTTTCTGGAAACGTCGGGCTTCCAGACCGGCGAGCGTCATGGTGACGGCAAAGCAACCGCCTTGGGCATTGCCAACAATCAAACTGCTGGCACCCCATGAAATGACGGCAGCACTGTAGAGGGCAACCCATCCGCTGATCCCGAGGCCCACGAGTTGCCAGGATTTGACGCGGCTGAGAATTGGAGCGGTTTTGGTCTTGTCCATTTATCTTTCTGCCCGAGCAGATGTTGAGCCAAGTGTTGATTGACCAAGAAAGGAGCCTTTTTCCAACAGGCAGCAGATCAAAAAGTTGACACTTGTGGTCAATCGTTAGACAGCATTCGAAGCGGAAGCAGTTTCGACGAGCCTCAAGAACTGGCGCTGGTGTAGCGGCGGAGGGAATAACACCAGAACCATTCGGAGGCCAGCGCCCAAAACACTCCCACCCCGAGAAGCAGGAGCCAGACGGACGGAGTGGCAATCTTGTCCGCAAGCACACGCGTGGGCACATTGCTGACAAGCAGCACCGGCAGGGCAAACGTGAACACAGCTTTGAACGCACCGCGAAACGCTTCGTCCGGCATGCGCGCGATGTTGAACAAATTGTAGTAGCCCCAAACAATGCCCTGCGCGCGGACGGTCCAAAAACAGATCGTCGCGAGGATGAACATGAGCGAATAGTGAACCAGGATTCCCACGACACAGAGCGCGGCGAATCCGGCGAACTGGCCGACGGTGGGATGCAGCCCCAGCTTCACCGCCGCAAACCCCATGACCGCGAGAGCGAAGAGCGCATTCACAAAGCCGCCCAAGTCCACGACCCGCAGGGAGACGAGGAAGCGCGTATTAACGGGCAGCAGCAGGAGGAAATCCATCTTCCCGGTGCGAACCAGTTCGGAGAGGTTCGTGCAGTTGGTCAGGAAGAAGGCCTGAAAGACTTGCTGGATGAAATTACTCGCACCGACGAGCAGCACCATCTGCCATTGCGACCAAGTGCCGACGGATTTCGTCTGTGAATAGATGACGGAGACAAAGCAAAGTTGCAGGCCGAACCAGAGAATTTCGACGATGATCCAAAGAACGAAGTTACCCTTGAAAGACATTTCGCGCGTCACGGAATTTCTCCATAACACGGCGTAGAGAGCGAGATAGCGTTTGAGATTCATGCGACGAACGGCGGGGAGGAATTAACACCATCGCGACGCACAACGCCAGTCGCAAAGCTTACGGACGGGCGGCTTTCAGGCAGGGTTTCAAAGCGATGTCCACGCGAAGAATGTGGTCCTGTATCCAGGCATGCATGGTTTGATTCAATTCGTTCAGCAACTCCAGACGGAACCCTTCGCGGACGGAATTTCCCTTGTAGCGCCGGAACATCAGCTTGAACTGTTCGTGCGCCTGCTGGTTCTGGCGGTGCGCTGGGCAGCGGTAATTTTCCATGCATTGCTCCTCGTAGCTGAAATGGGATTCCAGATAACCATCCAGAAAGTCGAGAAACTGAATGATGACTTCGATGTCGGTGCGACTGGGGTTGGTCTTGTGCAGCAACCCGTCCAGCAGGTTGACATGACTGATCAACTGCCGGTGCTGCTCATCAATGGTCGGCGAGCCGGTCGCAAATTGTTCACTCCAGATTAGCATAGCCAGAAAGTCCCCCATCCAAGGCGGACCAAGGAAATAATCCGACAGATGAACCAAGGTTGCTTACCTGTTTTTGTCATTCCCGGAGCAAGAATTGTCACGCCATGCAGTCAACCGTCATAACCTGGCATTCATCAATTTAAATACTAACATCAACAGCAGTCCGCAAACGAGCGAAGCCACCACTACATAAATCATGATCTTGGCGTTGCGGCGACGCTGCCACTCCTGTTGGTGCGGGAAAAATATTTTGCCAAGGATGTCGAAAACCATCGTTTCTTCGACAGACCTGACGGGTGATTGGTTCAATCACCACCGGGTGGCGGGACGCGACTGAACGCAAACAGTTAACCGCCAACAAAATTCAACCTCCGAATGCCGCGTATTTTTTGATGCCACGCCGCCACATGAACCGCGCGAAGACGTAAGCCGCCGCCACCCAGAGGAATTGCATCGCCAGCCCGCGCCACAAATCCACACCCGCGATCTTACCCATGTAAATCTCGATGGGGAAATACAGTTGATACGGAAACGGCGTGCAGCAGAGGATTTGCTTCAATGCCGGCGGCAGCACATCCAGCGGGAACAAATGCCCGCTGGCGAGATATTCAAACGCAAACAGGATGAAGATGAAGGTGGAAATCTCCAGCAGCCAGAACGCCAGCATCGCCATCGCGTAGGAGATGAAAAATTGCAGCAGCGCCGTTAGCACCAATGAGAACAAAAATACGGCAAACGTCATCCCATCCGGCGGCGCGAGAAAATATTGCCGGAAACAAAAGATGAACCCCGCCAGCGGCAACGCCGCCATGGCAACAAACGCGAGCCGCCCCGAAACGAACAGCGACAAGCGATACCAAAGATAGTCCACCGGCTTGAGTAAAAACTGGCTGATGTTGCCCTCGCGGATGTCGGCGGCGATCTGCCAGTCGTCCTCGTTCACCGCCGTGAACACATCCACCACTGCCACGAGCAGGTAATAAAAAATCATCTGCGCCTCGGTGAAACCGTTGTGGTCCCCTGCCCCCGCGTTGCCGGCATAAATCGTCCGCCACAACGAGAGCATGGCGAACAACGGAATGAAGCTGAACAACGTCCGCGTCAGGTAATTGAACCGATACTGCAAATTGTTTTGCAGGCCGATGCCGATGACATGGAAATATTTTTTCATCCGTGAGCGCCGGAGAATTTAACCGCCCCGTCGAAAATTGCGAAGCAAAACCCCCGGTGCCAGTCACGGTCGTCCATCGCATCTCCATGTGATGTCCGCAAGAAATTTTTGTTTGCGGTGCCCGTGTTTACAATCTAGTTTCAACGCCGCGTCGGCTGGAGGCCGACTCCAATTTTAAAGGAAAAACCCTGATTCATGAACAAACCTCTCACAAGCGCAGAACTGAACGAAATCGTCGCCGGCCTGAAGAAAATGTCCCGCAACCTGTGGTGGACCTGGACCCAGGAAGCGCAGGATTTCTTTTACGAACTCTCGCCGCGCGGCTGGCAGAACATGTTCCACAACGCCGTCGCCGTGCTGCACGAAGTTTCCGACCAGGAACTCCGCGCCCGGCTGCAAGACGTGGCCTTCGCCGCCCGCGCCCGCAGCGTGCTCCGCGAGTTTGATAATTACCTCAACGCGCCCAAGACCTGGGGGAAAACCCACGCGCCCAACCTGTATAAAAACCCCGTCGCCTATTTCTCCGCCGAATTCGGCTGGCATGAATCGCTCCCCATCGCCGCCGGCGGTCTTGGCATTCTCGCCGGCGACCACACCAAATCCGCCAGCGATCTCGGCCTCGGCTTTGTCGGCGTTGGTTTGTTTTACCGCGAAGGTTATTTTCAACAGGCAATTGATTCCAACAACTGGCAGACGGAATACTACAACCCCGTTGACCCGCACAACGTTCCGGTGGAACCGCTGCTGAACGCGGATGGCGAGCGCCTCATTTGCACGGTTGAAATCGGCATGAGCGCCGTGGATTTTCAGGCCTGGCGCGTGAACGTGGGCCGTGTCCCGGTTTATCTCATTGACACCAACCTCCCCCAGAACGAACAACATTTCCGCGATTTGACCAACCGCGTCTATGGCGGCGACAGCACCACCCGCATCATGCAGGAAATCCTCCTTGGCATCGGCGGCGTGCGCTTGCTCCGCGCACTCGCGCTGGAACCGTCCACGTTCCACATGAACGAAGGACACGCAGCCTTTCTCACGCTGGAATTGATCCGCGAAAAGATGGCCTTGGGCAAATCCTTCGCCGAGGCGCAGCAACTCACCAAGCCGGAATGTATCTTCACCACGCACACGCCGGTGGAAGCCGGCCATGACCGGTTCAGCATGGAGTTGATGAACTACGCCCTGCAACGCTTCCTCGTGAACCTGAAAGTGCCGTTCAACGACATCATCGCCCTCGGCCGCGTGAAACCCCAAGATGCGCACGAACTGTTCTGCATGACCGTTCTCGCGCTGAAACTCTGCCGCGCCGCCAACGCCGTCAGCGAACTGCACGGCCAGGTCAGCCGTCACATGTGGCAGTCACTTTACAATGTGCCGGAGAAGGACGTTCCGATCGGCCACATCACGAACGGCATTCATTTGCTCGGCTGGATGAAAGGCTCGGTCCGTCAGTTCTGGCGCAAGAAACTCACCGACTGCCAGAACGGCGAAGCCAAGTTCTTCCAGGAGAAATTCGGTTCCGATTGGTCCTCCGCCATCAATCACACCGAGTTCTGGGAAAAAATGACCGATCCCAACTTCGTCACCGACGAGGAACTCTGGGCGCTCCGCTACAAACTCCGCCGCGAACTCATCGAGTTCGGCCGCCGCAAACTGCTCCTCCAGCAACAGCGCGTCACGGCCGGCGATTTCATCCGCTTTGATCACCTGCTGAATCCTGATGCGCTGACCATCGGGTTCGCCCGCCGCTTTGCAACCTACAAGCGAGCGCCGCTAATCTTCCAGCAGTTCGACAACATCGTGAAACTCGTCCGCGACAAGCAACGCCCCGTGCAATTCATCTTCGCCGGCAAGGCCCATCCGCGCGATGACGACGGCAAGCGCTTCATCCAGCAGATTATTCATTTGAGCAAGCACAGCGAACTCGCCGGCCATGTCGTCTTCCTCGAAAACTACGACATCCACGTCGCACGGCAGATGGTGGCCGGCTGCGACATCTGGTTGAACAACCCGCGGCGTCCGCTCGAAGCCTCCGGCACCAGCGGCATGAAGGCAAGCTGCCATGGTTGCATGGGCTTCAGCATCATGGACGGCTGGTGGCGCGAAGGCTACGACGGCGAGAACGGTTTCTCCATCGGCCCGGATGCACACCCAAACAACATCGAGGAGCAGGATCGCGTGGACAGCGCGAACCTCTACCAAGCCCTTACCGAACAGGTCGTCCCGATGTTCTATAACCGCGATGCCCACGGCATTCCGCGCGAATGGATCAAGCGGATGCGTCATTCCATGGCCACGCTCGTCTCGCAGTTCACCACCGACCGCATGGTGAAGGAATACACCAACAAATATTATCATCCGAAGTGATCAGCACCGGGGCAGGCCACCCTGCTCCGCATATTTAAAAACAAAAACGGCGCGAAGAAAATTCTTCGCGCCGTTTGCTTTTCGATTTGAAAATTACTTTTTGTGCCGCTGCTTCACCTTCAGCAGGGCGGTGGCGTGGGCGAGTGACGCCTGAACCGTGGCCGCTTCCTCGTCGCTCAGTTTCTGTTGCAGGCGGGCCTCGGCTTTTTTCTTGGCCTGCTCGGCGGCGACTTCGTCAATGTTCTCCAGCTTGACGGCCATATCCGTAAGAATCGCCACGCGATCCTTGGTCACCTGGATAAAACCGTCGCCCACGGCGAGGGAAATGTCCGTCGCATTCTTGCGCGCGATGATTTCGCCCGCGACGAGCTGCGTCATCAACGGCATGTGGTCCGGATAGATTCCCATGTCGCCGTCAATACCGGTCAACGAAACCATCTCCACGTCGTCGGAGTAAACCATCGCCTCCGGCGTGACAATTTCGAGTTTTAAGGTTGCAGCCATTTGATCAGCGTTGAATCACGCTTCCTTGATTTCGTCAATGCCACCCTTCATGTAGAAATTCTGTTCGGGCACGTCGTCGTGCTTGCCTTCCAGAATTTCCTTGAACGCGCGGACGGTTTCCGCGACGGGCACCTGTTTGCCTTCGCGGCCGGTGAAGACCTGCGCGACGGTAAACGGCTGGCTGAGGAAACGTTGAATTTTGCGGGCGCGGAACACCGTCGTCTTGTCGTCGGGCGACAGTTCGTCCATGCCGAGAATCGCGATGATGTCCTGCAAATCTTTGTAACGCTGCAACACCTTCTGCACGCCGCGGGCGACGTCGTAGTGTTCCTGGCCGACGAATTCCGGCGCGAGCGCGCGGGAGCTGGAAGCCAGCGGATCCACGGCGGGAAAAATGCCGAGCTCGGCGATGGAACGTTCGAGCACGATGGTCGCATCCAAGTGCGCAAACGTCGTGGCCGGCGCGGGGTCGGTCAAGTCGTCGGCGGGCACGTAAACGGCTTGGAAGCTCGTGATGGAACCTTTCTTCGTCGAGGTGATGCGTTCCTGCAAGTCGCCCATTTCGGCGGCGAGCGTCGGCTGGTAACCGACCGCCGACGGCGTGCGGCCAAGCAGCGCGGACACTTCGGAGCCAGCCTGCGAAAAGCGGAAAATGTTGTCCACGAACAGAAGCACGTCCTGGTTCTTTTCGTCACGGAAATATTCCGTCACAGCGAGCGCGGAGAGTGCCACGCGAAGACGCGCGCCCGGGGGTTCGTTCATCTGGCCATACACAAGGCCGATCTTGGAACCTTCCTCGATGATGGGCAAACCGTTTTCGCCGTGCATCGGATGGCCCTTGCCGTCCTTCTTCACCTTGATGACGCCGGCTTCGATCATTTCGTTGTAAAGATCGTTACCTTCGCGCGTGCGTTCACCGACGCCCGCGAACATCGAAATACCGCCGTGCAGCTTCGCGATGTTGTTGATGAGTTCCATGATGACGACGGTCTTGCCGACACCGGCACCGCCGAATGCACCGACCTTGCCGCCCTTGAGGAAGGGGCAGATCAAATCAATGACCTTGATGCCGGTCGTGAGAATCTGAGGACTGGTGGACTGGTCCACGAGTGCGGGCGCGGCGCGATGAATCGGATTATATTTGTCGGCCTTCACGGGGCCTTGTTCGTCCACGGGCTCGCCCGTGACGTTGAACACGCGGCCCATGACAGCCTCGCCGCAGGGCATGGAGATCGGCCCGCCGGAATCGGTGACTTCGTAACCGCGCTTGAGACCTTCGGTGGTGCTCATGGCGACGGCGCGCACCCAGTTGTCGCCGAGGTGCTGCTGCACTTCGAGGGTCAATTTGGTGCTGCCCTGCCCTGGCAGGTCATATTGGACGGTCAGTGCGTTGTAAATCGCGGGAAGCGCGCCGGTGAACTCGACGTCCACAACGGGGCCGATGATTTGAACGATTTTACCTGTGCTCATGTTCTTAAATTTAAATTACGTTTTCAACCGATGGCCATCTGGGCCGTGGTGATCTCCAACAATTCCTTCGTGATGTTCGCCTGGCGCAGCTTGTTGTATTCCAGCGTCAGGTCCTTGATGATCTGCTTGGCGTTATCCGTCGCGTTCTTCATCGCGACCATGCGCGCGCTTTGTTCGCTCGCCTTCGTCTCCAGCAAAATCTGGTGCATCTGAAAATTCAAGCTGTGCGGCAACAACGCTCCAAGCACCGTTTCTTCGTCCGGCTCGAAATCAAACACGTCCGTTGCCGTGGAAACCAGTTCCTGTTTCGCCGCACCGACACCGGCGGTGGCAGCGGAAACCTTGCCCATCGGCAGAAACGGCGTCGTCTGCGGCTGCTGAAGGAGCGTGTTGACAAAACGCGGGAACAGAATATCCACCGCGTCCACTTCGCCCTTCAAAAACAGTTGCTGCGCGAATTTCGAAATCGCCCGGCCTTCGGCAAAGTCCGGTGTGTCCTTGTAGCTGAACTCCGCCGCCAGCGTGCGCTTCGTCCGCGCTACAAACTGCGCGGCCTTTTTTCCGGCGGTGATGAACACCGTGGTGTTCTTGTCGAACTTCGAGGCTTCGCGAAAGAGGTTGCTGTTCAAGCCGCCGCACAAGCCGCGATCCGAACTGACAAGAATCACCGCACGTTTCGCCACCGGGCGCGACTGCAACAGCGGATGATCGAAACCCACCGTGCGCGTCGCCGCCTCGGCCATGATCTCATTCAACAACTGCGCGTAGGGACGGCCGACCAGCGCCGCCTGCTGCGCCTTGCGCATCTTGGCCGCGGCCACCATCTGCATCGCCTTGGTGATCTGGGCGGTGTTCTTAACCGACTTGATGCGCCGGCGTATGTCGCGTGTGCTGGGCATGAAAACTTATCAGCGGTAAGTCTGTTTGAATTCGCCGACGGCGGCCTTGAGTTCCGCCGCGATGGCGTCGCTGATGACTTTTTCCTTGCTGATCTTGGCCAGCAACTCGGCTTTGCGCGTCTGGATGAAATCCACGAGCTTGGTCTGGAAGTCCTTGATCTTGTCCACCGGCACGTCGTCGAAGAAATTGTTCTGGGCTGACCAGAGCACGAGCACCTGCACTTCGACGGACAGCGGATTGTATTGGCGCTGCTTGAAGATTTCGATGATGCGCTTGCCGCGTTCGAGCAACGCCTGGGTCTTCGCGTCGAGATCGGAACCGAACTGCGCGAAGGCTGCAAGTTCGCGGAACTGGGCGAGGTCGCCTTTGATACGACCGGCCACCTGCTTCATCGCCTTGATCTGCGCAGCGGAACCGACGCGACTCACGGAGAGGCCGACGGATACCGCCGGACGCACGCCTTGATAGAACAAGTCGGTTTCGAGATAAATCTGGCCGTCCGTGATCGAAATCACGTTCGTCGGAATGTAGGCTGAAACGTCGCCGGCCTGCGTCTCGATGATTGGCAGCGCGGTGAGCGAGCCGTTGCCGTATTTTTCGCCAACGCGCGCGCTGCGTTCGAGCAGGCGGCTGTGGAGATAAAACACGTCGCCGGGATACGCTTCGCGGCCGGACGGGCGTTTCAAGATGAGGGAGACCTGGCGGTAAGCCACGGCGTGCTTGGAAAGATCATCGTAAATGATTAGCGCATCCATGCCGTTATCCATGAACCATTCGCCAATCGCCGCACCAGCGAACGGCGCGAGATATTGGTTGGAAGCGGAATCGGAAGCGGACGCCGCCACGATGACCGTGTAAGGCAACGCACCGGCTTCTTCGAGCACCGCAACGACGCGGGCGATGTTCGACTGCTTCTGGCCGACGGCCACGTAGATGTTGTAGATCGGACGGAAATCTTTGTCGCCAGCTTTTTCGGCAGCGATGTTGATACGCGCCTGGTTGATCATGCAATCCACGCCGATGGTGGTTTTGCCTGTGCCACGGTCGCCTATGATTAATTCGCGCTGGCCGCGGCCGATCGGGATCATCGCGTCAATCGCCATGATGCCGGTCTGCACCGGCTGGCTCACGGGACGGCGGCGGATGATGCCGGGGGCGATTTTTTCGACGGGATAAAAAGCGGATTCCTTGATCGGGCCCTTGCCGTCAATCGGCTGGCCAAGCGTGTTGACCACGCGGCCCAACATGCCTTTGCCGACGGGCACCTGGAGCAGCTTGCCGGTCGTGCGGACTTCGGAACCTTCCTTGATCTTGGTGTAGTCGCCGAGAATGATGGCACCGACTTCGGTTTCTTCAAGGTTGAGCGCGAGGCCGACGATGCCGTTGCCGAAGTCGAGCATCTCGTTGAGCATCGTGTCGGTGAGGCCTTCGATCTTGGCCACGCCGTCGCCGATTTCGCGGACGACGCCGATGTTCTGTTTTGCCGTCGCGGTTTTGGCACCGGCGATCTGGGCTTCAATTTCCTGTAACAAATTACTCATATAGTCCGATTAAAAAATTCGGTTAAAAACTCTGCTCCAATTTCTCCAAACGCGTCTTCACGCTGCCGTCATAAAGGTCGCTGCCGACTTGAATCCGCAGGCCGCCGATCAACTTCGGGTTGACCGAATAGCTGATATTCAAGCCGGTGCCATAGGCTTTTTCCAGGTTCGCTTTGATCTCCGCCATCAGCTCCGGCGACGTTTCCACGGCGTTCTCAATCTTGGCGGTGCGCTTGGCGAGGTCGAGCTTCACCAAGTTGTGCAACCGGGAAAGAATCTCAACGTAACCCCGCGGCTTCTTGGCCATGATCAGGCTCACAGCGGTGCGCACGCGCTGCTCGTCGAGCAATCCACCAACCTGGCAACTGCGGAAAAGTTGGCGGGCGTCGCGTTGGGCTTGTTTGGAAATTTTCATTCCGATTTTTCAGCAGCGACAGCGTGGGCCGTCACCGCCAATTCATTTTACGCGGTAAGTTGCTTCTCGGTTTCCTTCGCCAAACGGGTTTGATCGTCGGCGGTAAGAATTTTGCCGGTGACGGTCGAGGTCGTTTGCACCACCAAGCGACCCACTTCGCGCTTCAGCTCGGCGAGCATCTTCGCGTGATCCTGCGCCGCCGCTTCGCGCGCCTTGGCAATGATCTGTTCAGCCGCGGCAATCGCCTTCTGCGTCTCCGCTTCGCTCACGCGGATGGCGGCGTTGCGGGCGTCCTCAATCAACTTGGCAGCCTGATCGCCAGCCTCGGCCAGAACGCGTTTGCGCTCGGCCTCGGTGGCAGTTAGTTCCGCCTTGATCTTCTCGGCGTTGCTGATGCCATCGGCGATCTTCTGGCGGCGCGTTTCAAGCAGTTTGAAAACCGGCTTGTAGGCGAACCTCCACAGCACAAACAGCACGATGGAGAAGTTGACGAATTGCGCGATCAACTTCGGCCACTGAATGCCAAGGGTCTCGAACATAAAATTATTACTTGATCACGATCCAGGCCAGAATCGCCAACCCTTCGGCGAGCGCCATGCCGATCAACATCGTCGTGAAGACTTTGCCGAACGCACCAGGATTGCGGCCGATGGCCATGACACCGCCGGCGGCAGCAATGCCGATACCGATGGCCGCGCCACCGAAAGCCAGACCGATGTGAATGTTACCTGTCAATTCTCCGAGCATCATATGTTTTATCTTTTATGGTTTCAGTTTCTAGCAACCGTTCGCCGAAAGGTCTCCCGGTTACAAATTCAAAATTAATGGCCATGCTCCTCATCCGCGTGCGTGCAGAGCGTGCCCACAAACGCGACGGACAACATGGCAAATACGAACGCCTGCAACAGACAGACGACGGTTTCAAAAAAGTAACCGGGCAGCGCGAGCAGAATCGCCATCACGAAAGACTTCTGCGACATCGCCATCGTCAGCATGGTTTCGCCGCCGAAAATATTGCCATAGAGACGCAGGGCGAGCGCCACCGGACGAATGAACAAAATCGAAAACGATTCCATGACGCCGATGAAGATGAACAGCAGGAGCAACGGAATATAAGCCCATTTGTTCGTATCCACCTTGACACCGAACACGTGTTTCAACAGACCAAGCGGCCCGTTGTATTTGAACGCCCAATACAAGCTCATCACGAAAAACACACCCGCCATCGCGACCGTCAAATTGGCGTCAGTCGTAGGCGGACGGAAGAAAGGGGTTTCAACATGGTGAACCGAGCGGAAGGCGCCGGGCGCTTCGTGAACCCAGCCGATGCTACCGATGCCCGGAAACAAATCCATGAAGTTGGAGATGACGATGAACAGGAAAAAAGTCGTTGCGAACGGAAACACCCACTTGACCACCTTTGGTTCAAGCACATTGCCCATCAAACCTTCCCAGCCTTCGATCAACGCTTCCATCACGTTTTGCCCACGACCAGGAACCTCGGTCATCCGCCAGGTGGTGAGGCGGACAATCACAATGATCAGCGCCGCCACGATCCAGGTGCAAATCATCGAGTTGGTCACCGGCAGCCAGGAGAGGCCAAAGAGATTGAACAACGTGGGCGCAGCCATCGGCACCAGCGGACCTGCCACTTCAGCTGCCGCATGCTCCGCGACACCTTCAACAGGCGTGACGGCAACGGCGGTTTCCGCTTGAAGGTTCAGGGCGAACGCGGCAGCAAAAAAAGCCAAGACAAAAACAATTTTTCCAAAACGATTCACAATAAAGAAATTTCTGGCGACACAACGACTTTCTGAAAATAGCTGCGCGCCAGAGCGACGAAGATTGCCGCATCGTGAAATTTTTCACAAGCACTTTTTTAAAATTTTTCGGTTGAGTCAGGCTTATCAGCCGTCGCCCAGCCCGCGCGGATTTGCTCCGGCGAAAAACCGCATTCCCGCAGGGTTTTCAAGCTCAAGGCATCGTGCCGTTTCGCCAGCCGCTCGCCGCGCTCGTCACGCATGAGCGCACAGTGGAAAAAGGCCGGCGGCGTCAAGCCGAGGGCGCGGTAAAGCAAGATCTGCCTCGCCGTGCTCACCAGCAAATCCGCGCCACGCACCACCTCGGTGATGCGCATGGCCGCGTCGTCCGCCACGCAGGCCAGTTGATATGCCGGAACGCCGTCAGGCCGCCAGACGACGAAGTCGCCAAAATCCTTTCCCGCGACAAATTTCTGCGGCCCCAGGTTTCCATCCACAAATTCAATCGTCTCGGCATCCGGCACGCGAAAACGGAGCGACGGGCGGCGGGTGCCGGATGACATGATTTCGACCGCAGCCTCCCAGCCACTTGGCACTCGCCACTTGTCACCCTTTTTCCGGCACGTTCCGGGATAGATCAGTTCGTCCCTTGCGTTTTCGTGCGGTGCGCTCACAGCCTGCTGGATGTCCTTCCGCGAGCAGGTGCAGGGATAGATGAAATTTCCAGCGCGCAATTTTTCCAGCGCGGCGCGGTAGCACTCCATCCGCTCGCTCTGGTTGTAAGGCGCAAATGGTCCGCCACAATCCGGGCCTTCGCTCCACTCAAAACCAAACCAGCGCAGGTCCTCGAGCATTTGCGTGACGAACTCCATTTTGTAACGCGTGGAATCCAGATCTTCGTTACGCAGGATCAATTCACCGCCCGCCGCCCTGGCGCGAAACTGCGCGCTCCAGAATGTCCGTGCGTGACCGAGGTGCAACAAACCCGTCGGCGATGGCGCGAGCCGACCGCGATAGGCGGGGTCTGGCGTCTGGCGGCTCGGGTCTGGGATATCGGCCGGATTCACTGGCAGAAATGAAACAACGAAGCCACGAAGGAACAAAGTTTTCTTTTCGCAAATCGCCAGAAATTGCTATGGACATTTACAGTCACCAAATTTAATCATTTCTCCATGCACCCAACCAAATCCCCGCCCCGGGAGCGTTTTATTTTTCTTCCAGCAGCCTTGATCTTTACTTTTGCCGGAACGCTCACCATGTTGGCAGCAACGGAAACGGATGCTTCCACTCCAACCCTGCAAATCAAGGCGGACCAAACCACCGGCAAGATCAGCCCGGCGTTTTACGGGCTGATGACCGAGGAGATTAATTATTCCTACGAAGGCGGGCTTTACGGAGAACTCATCCGGAACCGCACGTTCAAGGCGGACGCGTTGCCCGCGCCCATCAAGCCCGAGAACTACGCCCCCGCCAAATATTACCCGGCGAAATTCGCGGCCAATGTCACGCCAAAATTCTGGAGCGTCATCAACGGCAGCATGGTGCTTGACACCAACACCCCGCTAAACGAGGCATTGAATGTCAGTTTGAAACTCGACGCCTCCAAGGCGTCGAAAAGCCGGCCCGTTGGCATCGCCAATGATGGCTACTGGGGCATTCCCATTCATCCCAATACGACCTATCGCGTCTCGTTCTATGCCAAGGCGAAGAGCGCCACCGGGCCGTTGACGGTGAGCCTCATGCACACAGCCAGCACGAATAACCAAACCATTGTCGCCACCAAGAGCGCCGGTGGAAAATTTGAATGGTATATGGGCAGCGGCACAAACTTCTCAACCGCCACCAATTCCTTGAAATCAAAAGACACCTTTGCATGGCGCGTTGGAAGAATGGAGTTTCCCATCGCCAGCGCGGAAGTCGCCAAGATTTCCAAGGACTGGCAAAAATATGAAGTAACTTTGACGGTCAGCAATTTCCCGGCGAATCTCATGGCCGGCGAATTGCCTTCAAAGGATAACCGGCTGGAAATTACGACCACCAAACCCAGATCCTTTTGGGCGAAACTTTGGGGCAAGAAAGCCACGATCTGGTTTCAGCAGGTCTCGCTGTTCGCGCCGACCTACCAAGACCGCCCGAACGGTAACCGCACCGATCTCTCGCAATTGCTCGCCGACGCGCGTCCGAAATTTCTCCGCTTCCCCGGCGGCAACTACGTCGAGGGCGATTACTTCAACGAACGTTTCAACTGGAAGCAAACCATCGGCCCGATCGAGCAGCGCCCTGGCCATCGCAGTTGCTGGGGCTACTGGGCCACGGACGGTTTCGGCCTGCCGGAATTCCTCGGCTGGTGCCAGGACTTGACCATGGAACCCGTGCTCGCCGTGTTCGCCGGCTACACGCTCAAAAAAGATTACATTCCCGCCGGTCCGAAACTCGAACCTTACGTTCAAGAAGCACTGGAGGAAATTGAATACGTCACTGGCGATGCCTCCACCAAATGGGGCGCGCAACGAATCAAGGATGGCTACCCGAATCCGTTCAAGCTGCGCTACGTCGAGATCGGGAACGAAGACTGGTTCGACAAATCCGGCAGCTACGACGGCCGCTTCGCGCAATTTTATGACGCCATCAAGGCGAAATATCCCGAACTCAAAATTATTTCCACCGTCGGCTACGAACATCCGGAAGCCCAGCGCGTCCACAGCCGCACGCCGGATCTGGTGGATGAACACTACTACCGCTCCGAGGAAGAAATGGAATCGCAGGCGTTCGTCTATGACGCGCGCGACCGCCACAACCCGACCAAGATTTTCGTCGGCGAATGGGCCACGCGGGTTGGCTCGCCCACGCCGAACATGGCCGGCGCGCTCGGCGATGCTGCGTGGATGTGCGGCTTGGAGCGCAACGCCGACATCGTGGAGATGCATTGTTATGCCCCGCTGTTCGTGAATGTCAGCGACCTCGGCAAAGGTGGTTCCATGCAATGGAAATCTGACCTGATCGGCTATGACGCGCTCACCAGCTACGGTTCACCCTCATATTACGCGCAGAAGATTTTCAGCCTGCATCAAGGCGATGAAGTTCTCGCGACCAAAGCGCAAAACCTACCGACTTACAAGTGGATTCAAACCGGGCGAACCCGCAATGGCGTGGCACAACCGCCGCAAACCAACGATGTAACATCCATATTCTATTCGGCCACCCGCGACACCGTCAGCGGCAAGCTTATCGTCAAGATCGTAAACCGGGCCGATGCACCACAGGACTTGAAAGTTGAAATCAGCGGCGTTGAAACCATCGCGCCAGAAGGGCAAGCCATCGTGCTCAAGGCGGACAATCGTGACGCCACCAATTCATTGAAGGAGCCCGAGAAAGTCATTCCGGTGACGGAAACCGTGACCGGAATTGGCACCAGTTTCACCCGCACCTACCCGCCCTGCTCCATCACGATCCTGGAATTGAAGACAAAATAAATTTGCCAACCCTAAAACTGGGCATTTGTCCGCGTCAGCCACTCGTTCAGACCGGGTAGCGGCGCGGACAACACTTTTTGCACCTTGGCGATGCTCAGCGAGGTATCCAGCGCCCGCGCCGGACCGGGAAAATCTTTGGCGGAACCGGATTTGATTTTCGCCGTCACTTCCGGCCAGCGCCTGACCAGCAACTCGCCGATTTGCAGGCGCGACAATTTTTCCGCGCCGGCGACGTGATAAAGTCCAGTGCAGTTTCTCTGGACCAGTTCCCAGACCGCACGCGCGGTTTCCACTGCCGGAATCGGACAGCGATATTCGTCAGAGAACAGCGTCATCCCCTGCCCTGCCTGTTGCAGCGAGCTACGCAACTGCTCATTGAATGCGCGGTTGCCTGTCAGCGACGTGCCAGCGTTAAGCGAGGTGCGAATGACGAGGTGGCGCGGATTCTTCAGGATAATTCCCTCGGCCGCCACTTTCGTTTCGCCATAAACGTGCAGCGGATTCACCGCGTCTGTCTCGGTGTAACCCCCTTTGCGCCCATCGAAAACTAAGTCTGTGGAAAAGAAAACCAGCGGAATTTCCACCGCCAGTTCCGCGAGGCGTTTAGTGATGCCAACGTTCACTCGCCGCGCCAGCTCGGGATTTTTCTGAGCCTCGCCCACGACGGTGATGGCCGCGCAGTGGAGGACGAGTTGTGGCTGGTCTTGCTTGAATTCGCGTTCGACAGTGGCGGCGTCCAGCAGGTCAAAATCCGCCCGCGTCAGCGCCCGCAATCGCCAGCCTGGAGCAACTTTTGAAGCGGTCTGGATGAGATAATTTCCGATGAGGCCGGTCGCACCGGTCACCCAGGCAAGATGATGCGCTGGCGGCATTGGCGGTTATCGGGCCGGCGGCGCGCTGGAATTATTTGCCGGGCGCGGCAGGCGGCCAATCCAGGTTTCCGTGGCGGCGTAGTTCCATTCCAGCGCGGGCAGTTTCGGCGGCGAACCGCCCGTGGCATGGATGATCATCCGGTCTGCGGGACGCATCTTCTCCACCCACGGCTCGTAGGCGCGCACATCACCGAAATTCCATTGCGCCTTGCGCAACACCGCAAGATTTTCCGGCGTCATAAGGCCGGGCTCAAAACCCAGAGCATAACGCCACGGCGCGGCGGGATTTTTGTAAAAAGTTCGGAAGAACACATCCATGTCGGAGTTGTAAATGATGCCGCCCGATTCCGGCAGCCAGCCAGCCAGCGCGGGATTGTCAGGCGTGAGGTATTCCGTGGTGAGCTGATCCGTCCAACGACTTTCGCGGTCGCTGGTGAAGCCGAGAAAAACGCCGCCCGCGAGCGCCAGGGTGATGAACAGCCGTCGCGCTGAATCAAATGAAAGCTGCTGCTCAAATCGCGCCTGCAATTCCAACGCGCTCCAGAC
>Ga0068856_100002020_pt1 | contig 21124 bp, 9 predicted proteins | sample KBSCornC62_FD_66595 | JGI IMG/M metagenome (GOLD analysis project Ga0068856, IMG submission 66595) | Corn rhizosphere microbial communities from Kellogg Biological Station, Michigan, USA - KBS Corn C6-2 | ecosystem: Host-associated > Plants > Roots > Rhizosphere > Soil ... | reverse complement strand
GATGAGTTTGACGGCATTACACCTAACACGCCATTTGAATTAGACGCAGGATTTTCAACATATTGTACGGACGCGATCACTTCAGGATTATTGACCTGGGCCACCATCCTGAACACGTCAGAATAGCTTGGGTATAATGTATAGCCCATTTTCATCACCGCCTGGCAATCAGTAACACAATCTGTATAGTCTCCGTTATACAATTCAACCCGCGCCTTTAATGCTAATGCTGCACCCTGGCTAATATGCCCGTCGCCCGAGTTATTAACTACCGATAAATCAGGAGCTGCGGCTGCAAGTTCAGATAAAATAAATTTGATTACGTCAGCTTTTGGTGTCCTTACAGAAGCAAGAGACTCCTGAGGAGTAAGTAGCGTTGTTACCAGCGGAACGTCGCCATAAAGCTGGCTCATTACAAAGTATTCATAAGCGCGTATAAATCTTACCTGGGCTTTCATATTCGCCTTTAGCGAGGCGTCCATTGGTGTTTTATCAATGTTGGCTAAAAAGAAATTACACCTCGTTATAGCCGTGTAGTTATATGCCGATGCATCTCCCGTAGAAGGATTAACAGTTCCGTTACCATAGGCCTGGAACCCCTCCCATGGGTATTGGCTATAAGCATTATCAGAGGCACAATCTAGGTATACAGTCCATGTTGCGCCCGCCCATCCATTTCCGTCATCGCTGTAACTCCAGCCCTGGCCATTATAAATACCGGCAAGGGCCGCAGTAGCATCATTTGCCGAAGTCCACAAACTGGAATTACTATACGCATCCTGCGGCGTCCTGTTTAAAAAATCCTTCTTGCAGGCCGTAAATAATAGCAGTGTTGCAGCCAGTGTATTTAAAACAAAGTTCTTTTTCATGATTTTAAATTTTTTAGAGTCTTAAAATGTCACGTTTAAGCCTAGAGAATTGATTTTTACCTGTGGGAAATCATACCCGCTTTCTCCTGCCGGAGCTTCAGGATCTATCCATTTGTAGAAGCTGGTGAACGTAAGGACATTTTGCCCGCTGTAATAAACCCTTAGCTTTTTAACCCCGATGGTTTTGGCCCAGGCAGCCGGCAGAGAATATCCCAGCTGCACATTTTTCAATCGCACATAGCTTGCATTTCTTATCCAGAATGACGATGCAACTGATGATGGATTATTTTGAGTATAATTTAACCACAAACGCGGAAAGGTAGCATTGGGATTAGATGGCGACCAGCTATCGAGCATAGCCGACGTTGGTTTCCCGGTTGAAATTCCATTAGTACCTAAAGCAATGCCAGTTATATAATTTTTAACACCGGCAGCTCCCTGGAAAAAGCCTGTCAGATCAAACTGTTTCCAGTTCACATTCAAATTTAAACCAAAGGTTACTTTCGGGAAGTGTGAACCTAATACAACCCGGTCATTCGCATCTACCTTACCATCGCCATTTACGTCTTTATAAATAATATCACCAGGACCTGTATGCGGGCTTATGCCGGTTTGGCTCGCATGGGCGCTCACCTGTGCAGCATTTTGAAATATTCCCTGGGCCATGTATCCGTAAAAAGATCCCTGCGGCTGTCCAACCTCTGTTATATAAGCGCCGCTTATTTGCGGTGCATTAGATTGCCCCAACTGAAGTACTTTATTTTTCACAAACGCCGTGTTTCCTGTAACATTCCAGCTAAAATCACCAGCCTTGTCATGATAAGAAAGAGCCAGTTCCCAACCTGTATTTTGATAAGTTGAGCCATTTACGTAGGGTGGCGTTAAGCCATAAGTTGCCGGAAGCTGAACCTGGTATAAAACATCGCTTGTCTTTTTATTAAAATAATCAGCGGTAAGGGTAAATACATTTAAGAAATCGGCATCTAAGCCAATGTCGGTTTGTGTAGTTTTTTCCCATACAATGCTGGGATCAACACCTGCAGTTGGCGCAACCCCTCCCACAACCGTTCCACCAAACGGGTAGTTTTGACCAGCACTTAAGGTTGCAATTGTAGGATAATAACCGGCGATGTCCTGGTTTCCTAATTTTCCCCACGACGCCCGTAGTTTTAAATTAGAAACGGTTGATTTCAGACCACTAAAAAAATCTTCTTCAGATACCCGCCATCCGGCTGATGCACCCGGAAATATCCCCCAGCGATTTGCAGGAGCAAAACGCGATGAACCGTCGTCCCTGATATCACCTTCCAAAAGATATTTGCCTTTATAGTCATAATTTACCCGGCCGAACAATGATTGCTGCGCTACATCATAAGTGTCATTGGATGTAGTTTGACCTGTTGTTGGCGCTACGTTAAGATCGCTTAACACGTTGTTTAAAAAGCCCTGCCTATATCCAGTTAAGGTATAATAGCCGTCGTATTCCTGTGACGCACCGGCCAGTACTTTGACGCTGTGTTCACCTATTCTTGTGCTATACTCCAACAACGCTTGCGGTGAAATATAGGTGTGGCTGCTGTAACTATCGGTTGCATTACTAATGTTTGGCGAGCCGCTAACTGTGCCATCCGGGTTATAATACTGGATAGCCGATACAAAATTGTTGCTTTGGTTAGTGTTGAACTTATAGTTTAATGATGGTTTAAAATGGAGTCCTTTAATTATTTCCCAATCAGCACCGGCACTACCCTGGAAATTATAGGCCTTTCGATTATCAAACGAGGGGGAATTGAGCCAGGCTAAAGGACTGCCATCTGAAATATGTCCGTATTGACCATTCGCATAATATGCCGGAATGATTGGTGAAATCCTGTTAAACTGGCGAATAATCTGGTCAAACCCCTGATCGGCGGGCATTGAACTCTGAGGCTCTGTAAGCGGCTGATAAGTGTAGGACAGATACCCAAAAGCAGATAAATTATCCTTGATCTGAGTATTTAAGTTTAACCGGGAGGTGTAACGTTGCGTATTTGTTTTTGGCGTAATACCGTTCTCGTCAAAATAACCCAATGAAAATGCATAGGTTGTTTTATCGGTTCCACCGTTAACACCTACGTAATGATTTTGCTGAAATCCGTTTCCCGTGTAAAAAAGTTTTAACCAATCTGTATTTGGATAATTATAAGGATCTGAACCGTCTTTAAATTTCTGAATTTGATCTGCGGTATAAACGGGGGTTTGCCCTTCGTTGGCCCTCGCTTCATTGTACATTGTAGCAGCCTGCCATGATGGGAGGTAATCTGGTAAAGCAACAGCTTTATTCTTACCAAAATAGTCACTATAAGTTATTTGTGCCGTTCCCTTTTTACCTTTTTTGGTGGTGATTACAATAACGCCGCCGGCTGCACGATTTCCGTAAATTGATGCCGATGCGGCATCCTTTAATACGGAGATGTTATCAATATCATCAGCATTGAGTGCATTCATATCACCAGTGCTTGAAATAACACCATCAATTACTACCAATACAGCCGTGCTATTCAAAGACTGCCCCCTGATATTAATACTACCTGCATCAAACCCGGGTTGGCCGTTATTAGATGAAATAGTAACACCAGGTATAGTGCCTTCCAGTGCATTGGTAACGCCTGTTACCGGGCGGTTTTCCAATTGTTTGGCATCGACACTTGATACCGCCCCGGTCAGATTGACCTTTTTCTGTGTGCCGTAGCCTACCACCACTACCTCGTTTAAGGCGCTCGATGATGGACTCAGACTAATTTCAATTGATTTGCTGCCGTTTATCGCGATTTCTTTGGGTGCATACCCGATCATTGAAAACCTGATGGTACCGGTAGCAGGTACATTAATACTAAACGCACCGTTGATGTCGGTGCTTACAGCGGTGGTTGTACCTTTAATTGCAACAGTGACCCCTGGAAGTGGCTGACCATTTCCGGCGTCCTTTACAATCCCGCTAACTTTTGACTGAGCAAAACCTATTAATGAGAACATCAATAGAAAGCCCGTCAGAAACAATTGTTTTAAGTAAACTTTGCTCATAATTTGATATGGGTTAATTGGTATTGGTTTGGTAAAAGTAGCGTTACAAATGTTTGACTGACAATTAATAGACCTGACAACTAAAACGCAAACGTTTGCTTTCAAATACCCGATAACATTATGTTTGCAGGCCAACGACTGCTAATAACCCCTTTGTTGACAGGCTTTTATCCTAATTTGATTGAAGAGTGTGGTAAACTTGCGGCAAAATGGATGAGCAGGTTTATTGAATAAGGCGTTTAAATAAAAATATCATTACGCAAACGTTTGATATTGACCAATAAAAGTTTTTCAATACTCATTTTTAAAGAATTTATGATCGGCAAGGTATCGCTATTCATTGTTTTGCGGCTGGAATTTCAATTGGCAAACGTTTGCGTTGCGATCTTTCCAGTTCCCGCTTGGGACAGCCCTGCATTTATGTAAAATTTGTATTGATATAATCCAGCTATTGATATGCGCGAGTTTCAGCAAAAAGCCTTTCTAACTATTACTCTTCTTTCAATGGCGTTCGTTGGAAGCGGCCAATTGAAAACCGTTAAACCTGACCAGCAACGGATCGGAGTTGATGCTTTAAAGATTAACAAAAACATGGGGCGAGCCGGCTGGACGCCGGATAATGGAGACGGCACCTTTACCAACCCTTTAATGTGGGGGGATTGGCCCGACCCGGACGTTATCCGTGTTAAGGGCGAGTTTTACCTGGTATCTACCAGCATGCATTACGTGCCCGGATGCCCGATCGCCAAATCGAAGGATTTGGTTAACTGGGAAATGGCAGGGTACGCTGTTCAACACTTTGATGAGGACCCGCGTTATAACCTGCAGGGCGGCGATATGTACCTCCGGGGTTCCTGGGCATCAACCATCAGGTATCACAACGGCCTGTTTTATGTTGGATTTTGTACGCCACAATGGGATAAAGAAAAGGGACACTTTTCTATGTGCACAGCCAAAGACATCAGCGGACCATGGACGCGAACAATATTCCCCGAATACCTTTATGATCCGGGTTTATTGTTTGACGATGACGGCCATGTGTATGTTGCCCATGGACAACAAACACTATACATAACTGAGCTTAACGTCGACGCAAAGTCTGTTAAAACACCTGCCAGGAAAATCTACGACAATCCACAATATCCTTACCTGGAGGGATCGCACTTGTATAAAATAAACGGCGAATATTATATACTCTCGTCAACGGGGGGAACAAAAGGCCGACAGGTTTGCTTGCGGGCAGATAATATTTACGGGCCATACGAATCCAAAGTGGTTATTAACGATGATCATTCTTATCCGGGCAACGGCCTGCACCAGGGCGGTATGGTTCAGTTGAAAGATGGCTCGTGGTGGTTTATCATTATGCAAGACCGCGGCCCTATCGGCAGGGTGCCTAACCTGGAGCCTGTTACCTGGACAGACGGTTGGCCCATGCCGGGACACTCCGGAAAAGGTGTCGATACCTGGACCAAGCCGAATGTGGGCGGCAATTACCCCATTATTATCCCGGCTACTTCCGACGAATTCAATTCTCAGCAGCTTGGCCTTCAATGGCAATGGAATCATAACCCGGATCCAAAAAAATGGTCGCTCAGCAATCATCCGGGCTTCCTTAGACTTAAAGCAGTTCCAGCAAAAACATTGCCGCTAGCCCGCAACACGCTCACTCAACGTGTTCAGGGGCCATATTCGACCGGCTCGGTCGAAATGAACACCGAGGGAATGAAAGACGGCGATATAGCAGGTTTCGGCATTTTTCAGCGCCCTTATGCTTATGTGTCGATACAACAAAAACAGGGTCGTCGTTTAATCGTAATGGTCAATAATGATACAACTGTCCAAGTGCTACCCTTTAGAGGAAAGAGCATTTGGTTTAAAGCGAGTGTGGCCGAAGCTAATTTCACAGTGAAGTTCTATTATAGTACCGATGGCAAAAATTATCATCCGATCGGTAATCAATTAAAAATGGAACTTGGGCTGGACTGGACAGCCAATAGATTTGCTTTGTTCAATTTCAATACATTATCCCCGAGCCAAGGCGGTTATGTTGATTTCAACTGGTTTCGCTTTGATGGGAAGCCCCTGTCGACTAACGTCCTGAAACCTGCAATTGGTATTCTTGAGTTTTAATTTAATCCACCATGTCCGGCATACAATTTAATAGGACCATCCAATTTCAGTTTCAGCACGGTCACATATTTATCCTCAGCTTTCTCCGGAACGTTGATATAAACCAATCCGGGTATAGCGCTCCATGAAATCTTACCCACAATCTTATGAGTTAATTTTTCCTGGCTCCCAAGTACACTGATGTCTTCTATCTTGTTCATCAGACCTTTCAATGTTACGTTTCCGTTTATATGTCCCTGCACAAATAAATAAAGCGTTGTTGAATCTTTCGATAAAGTAGTAGGACCATAAAAATGTCCCTGAGGGATACCGCCCACCGTGTTAAAAACGGATTCTCCATTTCGCTTATTCCACGCACCCAGTTCCTTCAGTACGTCTATTTCTTCCTGCGGGATAGTTCCGTCTGCCCTTGGTCCAATGTCTAACAGAAGATTTCCTCCATTAGAAACAGCATCGGTAAATATGGTTATGATCTCATACGGCGTTTTCCAGTTGGTGTCGTCAGGGTGGTATCCCCAATTGTTATTGGTCGTCATGCACAATTCCCACCAGTTGTACTTTGGACGCGATACAGGGAAGTTTTGCTCAGGGGTTTCATAGTCGCCATACCCCTGCAATCGGCCGTTGATGATCGATTGACGATTGTGGGATAAAATGATCTGACGTACTTTTTCAGATTCCCACTGCTCGGCGCTGTGCTCCCAGTCCCCATCAAACCACCACAAATCAGGGTTAAATTTGTTGCTGATCTCTTTGATTTGCCCCTGGAAAAACGAACGAAATCTATCCCACCGTCCATAATCGTCCTCGACCTTGTACCTCGAGCTATCTTTTAAAAACCCTGGGTAATCAGGATAACTCCAGTCGATCAGCGAAAAATAGGCTCCGCATTTTATATCTCGTTTTCTTAACTCATCAAACAATGGTTTTACCATATCTTTTTTTGCGGGTGTTGCTTTCACGATGCTCAAATTGTTCATCCTCGTGTCGTACATAGCCACCCCGTCGTGATGCTTTGTGGTTATTACAGCATACCTTGCGCCGCTTTCTTTAATGAGTTCGGCCCAAAACGCAGGGTCATATTTATCCAATGTAAAACCCTTCAGCTGTTTCATGTAATCGGCATAACTGATCTTTTTATTGTGGAAACTCCATGATTCGTCGATGCCGTTCACTGCGTAAATCCCGGAGTGGATAAAAATTCCAAGCTTTGCATCGGCAAACCACTGCATCTTACTTTTAATAGAAGCCGGGTCAATTGTTTGCGCTTTCAGTGAGGACGACACTGAACCGATTAGTGCGATAACCACAATTATTCTTTTCATTATTTTATAGTTGGTAGAAATTCTCAGAGTATTATTCTTTTTATCCATGCTCAAAATCAATTTTTAATTTCTATATCGGTTTTCACCTGCTTTGAAGTCATATCCTGCAATTTAATAACCGGCTTCCATGTAGTATGGAACTTATTTTTCAATACCTGCACATCTGCGCAACCATCCAGCTTAAAGGAAATTTTGGTTGCGGCGCCCGGCAAAAACTGAGTGCAGTAAATGATATTATTATTAAACAAAAGTTTATCGACACTTCTCGCCGTCACTGCCGGTGAGCCAAGCAATCTGAATTTGTTATTTTCAATACGGATGTTCTTATGTACAAGATATCCTTTTGCGGGCTGATGATCCTCCGGTGCTATAGCAATGGCATAAGAATCGGGCGACGTATTGTAAGCACATTCTTCAAAGGTATTGTTGCGAATAGTTACATCCTGCACCTCACCGGATTCGTACCAACCGGACGCATCATTACTGATAAGGATGGCGTACATACCAGTGCGGTAAAAGGTATTATTTTCAATCAGTACTTTTCGGCGGGTACTCACCAAAAGCCCTCTTGTATTTACACCCTCAAAGCGGCAATTGCGGATCGTTGCTGTGGGTGTCCATGTTAAATTCTCAAAACAATCTCCAACCATTTTATCGGTCAATAATGGTTCTGTCAGTTCAATTTCCATTTCTTTTTCAGAAACAAGATCCGCCTTTTTTACAACTCCTTTTCCGAAGATTTGCAAGCTTTGAGAATGCACAAAGGCAATGCTGTCTCGGGCGAAAAAAGCGCCAAAGCCATAAGTTTGAGGGTGCATGAATTCTACCCTTACTTTCGTCGGAGAAAGTACCTGCGATATCTTCAGGTGTGTTCCGTGAATGTTGATCGGGTCATCGTGCAAACCCTTGAAGCTTGAATTTTCGACCACAACATCACCCTTACACCCCGAAAAATGCACGGCATCCGCGAAACAAGAGATCACACGCCCGCTTTTGAGGTCTGGAGCGATTTGTATGCGATCAAAAAATAAATTCTCCGAAAATTGAGACACGATCCCTAGGCCGTGCATGTACCGGACCGCCAAGTTTTTCAGATAAATATTTTTCGAACAGTTGATAAATGCTCCGACCTGATCCCTTACCGGGTCCCTCACTGTCAATATATCTCCCGGCTCTGCTGAAAATTTTGAAAAGTCGCCATAGAATTTCACCCTGTTTTGCGACATTAACTCAGCTTTGCCTTTTAAAAATGGCTCCCATGTCGAATAATTATAAATACCGGTTGATGGCTTAACAAGGATTGCGTGAAAATTCTTCATCCCCCACCCTTCTCCATACCACATCAGTTTTTGGTCAATTATCGCAAATTTCGAATCGGGGTGTATGGAAACGATTATACTATCCGGGCTTAGCTTTAAAAATTTCATCTCGGACATGGTTGGTCGTTCAAAGTCGGTTGTCAGGTTTTGCAAGATGACATTGCTGCAATGATCCATTACCCATGGCGTCATCTTACCATGAAAAATAAACTGTGAACCATTACCATCTATGGTTAGTGCCGTAAGGTTTTCAAAAAACAGTCCGATCACTTTTGTTTTATCCGGCACCTCATCGGCCGATGAGGTATTGGAAACAAAATAAGCTTTATGCACCGCCTGTTGCGGCCAGAAATCGTAACGGCCCTTCGGAAAACACAACACAACGTTGTTCCTGCGCTTACAAGCTTCAATAGCCTTCTGAACAGGGGCAGAAGCATCTTCAAAACTGTTTGGCTTCAACCCAAAATTGGTAACTCTTATCGTATCCGGAGCTTTTCCGTATACTAAATGAAGGTTCAAAAATGTCAAAAAAAGGCAGAATAGTTTAGTCACCGGTCGATGGTTTTAATGGGCCCGAATTTAAAAACAATGCTTTTATTTCCTCCTTGCTTAATATCAGGCTGTACACTTTTAAATCAGATAATAGCGCTGAAGCGGAAAAATGCCCGCTATTGCTCCCAATTGTTTTTAGCGGGCAAATGAACTGCTTTTCAACGGAATCCGTTGCGTTCCCGTCGATGAACAAAGTGCAGGAATTATGTTCGCCGGTTAAGGTTATTTGCGTCCATTTATTTACCGGAACAACATCGGCCTCATTTGTCGCCTCGATAGCAATTCGTCGCGGTTTTATGTCCAGGTGGTAACATTCCTTTTGCAGTTGGGATGCATCGCGTTTAGGTGTAATTTTTATTGTGACATAATTTTTGCGCGCATCTGATTTCTTTGCGCCCTGCAATGCGTTCAGGTCCTCCCAGAATATTGCAACCGTCCTTTGTGTTAATGCGGATGGTTTAAATTTGAATCCTGTCGAAGCATTGATCATAAAACTTCCGCTACCTGCCCGCCATTGATGAACTGCAGGTATAATGTTAGGCGCAGTATCATTCACCTGCGCATACAGGCCAGATTGTATTGAAAAAAAGAACGCGATAAGTGAGATTATTCTTTTCATAAAGATTTATTCGACGAATTTCGTTATGGTTTTCAAGAGAAAATTGAGGCAAACAAGAAACTTTAGTTTCATTTTGTCTCAATTGTTACCGCCGACTTTTCCAGGCCATCGCTATTTGCCTTCACTGTGAATTTGCCTTTCATTCCTTTTTTTGCGCGAACGATAACCAACTCCATCCCATTGAATGCCGGGCGCTCATCGCTTTTAAAAGATACAAAGCTGGTAGCGTCGCCATTGTCTGTCGCTACGATTTCGCCAGGTCCGTCTACTTCAAATTTTATCAAAGGATGCGACCTTGGTACAGTCAATCCGTCTTTGTCTTCTACTTTCAAAGTGATGTAAGCGAGGTCGGAACCATCGGAGCCGATGATAGACCTGTCAGCAGAAATAGAGAGTTTTGCCGCTTCGCCAGTAGTTTTAACCAAATCTGTGGCCCATTCTTTACCGTTTTTGTAAGCAATTACTTTAACCGTTCCGGGCTCATATTTTATGCTATCCCAAACCAGACGAAAATCTTCGTTGAGCCGCTTTTTCTTGCGTCCCATACTTTTACCATTGACAAACAGTTCAGCCTCGTCACCAGATGTATAAACGTGTACCGGAATCTTCTCTCCTATCTTTTCGGGCCAGTTCCAGTGCGGAAGGATGTGCGCCATTGGCAACTTTGCTCTCCAGTGTGATTGGTACAGGTAATATCTGTCTTTCGGAAATCCTGCCAGGTCCACAATGCCGAAATAACTGCTGCGTGATGGTGGATTATGAAGGCGCATTTCCTCCAGCTTTTGCTCCAACTCAGCTTTTTTTGAGGGATCGTTCCTGAAGTTCAGCAAGTTTGTTTCATCAGAGCCGTAAGGTGTTGGTTCGCCGAGGTAATCAAAGCCAGTCCAGACAAATTCGCCCAACAAGTTAGGGAATTTAGCGTTGGTGCGAAATTGTTCATCGGGAATACAGCCCCAGCCCGGTTTGGCTGTATCGTATGAGGATATCTGCCAGTTCTGATATTCCTTGTCCCAAAAATACTCCCCTCTTGAAGACAAGCAGGACGATGTTTCACTCCCAACCGTAGGTTTGTCTTTGTACCGTGGATCAGCATCCCACTTAGGTTGCTGACTAAAAAAGTAATTCACCCCCATAACATCTAAGGCCATAACTGCCCCCGATTCACGGCCCCCGTCCGGGTCGTTATAGCCGTTGGAAATTGGGCGTGTTGGGTCCTCGGCACGCACAACGCCGGCAAGATGCTTAGTCATTTCCACATCTTGCTGGTCCATTACTTCATTACCAATGGACCAAATAAAGACAGAAGGGTGGTTACGGTCTCGATGGACCATCGCTTTCAAATCCTTTTCATTCCACTCATCATAAAGTTTGTTATAGTCCAATTTCTTTTTCCCATGCTTCCAGCAATCGAAGGCCTCATCCCACACCAGGAAGCCCATTTGATCAGCTAATTCGAGTAGTTCGGGCGCGGGTGGATTGTGGGAGGTGCGTAGCGCATTGCAGCCCATTGTTTTCAATATTTTGAGCTGACGGATTAGTGCACTGGTATTAAAAGCTGCACCAAGCGACCCCAGGTCGTGATGGTTGCAAGTGCCTTGTATAGCTACTCGTCTGCCATTGAGCAAAAAGCCCTTATTAGCTGTAAACTCAATTGTGCGGATACCAAAAGGCGTGTTATAAACATCCACCACTTTCCCATTCACAATCACCGACGTTTGCGCGAGATACCGGTTTGGGGAAACAATATCCCATAGTTTGGGATGTGATATAATAGCCTGCAAGTTGCTCGTGGCGCTTGCTCCGCTGCCTATTCTTATAACTGATTTTTTTGCGGAAACCACCTCCGCGCCTGGCTTGTTGTCGGCCCTGAGCTCATAGACATCGGTACTGATCAATGCGTTCACAGGGGTTGTTCCCTGGTTATCTACCGATATGGCTAACTTCACCGTCGCCGCATTTTTGCTGATTTGGGGCATGGTTATATATGTTCCCCAATGCCCAACATGCACGGGATTTGTCTTCACCAGCCAAACGTGCCTGTAAATACCTGCACCGGGATACCACCGGGAGTCCCATTTCTCCGTATTTAGATTAACTGCCAGAACATTCTCTCCGTCATATTTTAAATAGGGAGTTAAGTCCATGCGGAATGAGCTGTATCCGTAAGGCCATGTGCCGAGGTAGTGACCATTAAGCCATACTTTAGCATAGGCCATAGCGCCGTCAAAATCTATAAACACCCTTTTACCACGATCAAATTCCGGAATAGTAAAATGTTTGCGATACCAGCCAATCCCTTTCCAGGGCAGTTTGCCGGTCTCACCGGCAAGGTCCATACGGAACGGGCCCTGGATCGCCCAATCATGGGGTAAATCCAGTTTTTGCCAGGACGCGTCATCCACGGCAACCTGCTCCAATCCCTGGGGCTCTGGTATGGTCGTCCCTTCCGGCTGTAGCCCAAACCTTGAAAACAGCCAATCACTATCGAAAGACCGGGTATCGGATGACCCCATAGTTATGATGGATTTAGCATTAATACCGGACAACTGTTTTGCTGTTTTAACTTGTCCAAAGCCGATCTCAGGCTGGTAAATACAGGCCAACAACACTACCACTGTCAATGGAAAAACTCTCATTTTGAAATCTAAATATGATATAATATTGGATGATCCGTTTTACTCAATGGAAAACCATGTATAACTCTCAGGAGCGATGGTAAAGGTTAGTTCGATCTCATATTTCCTGTCAACGGGGTATTTTTTTGCCACCCCTTCTTTCTCACGAACCATTGCGAAATTTGTCAACCCTGTGTAGTACAGCGGGACTTTAATGGTCCTTGTGATACTGGTTTTAAGGGGATTGTAAAGCATAAGCATTCCTTTGGTGCTCAGTTGCGAATTCACATGCAGCAAACCATCCCAATCTCTGCCATCCGCCCTACGAAGATGGATAATATCAGAATTAAGAATACTACGATATTTCTTGTACCAATTGATGACACTCACTACCATCTCTCGGGTGCCTTCTGTATCGTACAGTCTCGGTCCGCGGTAACAAGCCTGAACACCTGCGCCGTAGTATTGCATCATCAATTGTTTGTAGTCTTTCAAATGTTCTGAAAGGGGTTCCAGCACGGCTTCAGGACCGCCGCCCTGGTAACGGGTGAGTGGCACAAAACCCCAACCCATAGCAGGAGTCTTTCCCCAGGTGCCGTCAAAAATATTCTGACGGTTCAATATCATCTGCTGATCGCGCGGCAAAGAGAAATTAACTTCCCTGTAACCCAAAGCTATTTTATTGGTACCATCCAGAAAGTACCAGTCCGGGGCATTCACGTAAACGCCATGTTCGTTGCACCAACGATATAAACCCTTTTGCAATTCCATTTGCTGCCATTGGCTATCATCCAGGTTTTTATGACCGGGATGCGTAGTTGACGCGCAAACGTCGCCGGGATAAGGCCCATCGTTTTCGAAAATATCAAACCCGGTTTTGCTGATAAAGCGTTTTAATTTATCCAGGTAAACCAGCCCCCACTTGCTGCCCAGGCAAGGCGCATGGCCAAAAAAAGCACCAGCGTCCGGCTTTTTTGTCACCGGATCGATAACATCGTCTTCATCACTGATCCGCCTTGAACTGAATAGGGAATATCCCCCTATCATGATGTGTTTACTATGCGCGTAATCAGCTAATGCTTTCCATCGCTGTATATTGGAGGCCGAGCTGTCTTCCATATTACAATGACTTCCAAAGCTGAGGATCAATGCTTCATATCCCGTTGCGGCACATTGATCAACCGCACTCTTTACATCTTCATCATTACGGCTTACCAAATGCATAAAAATGGGGTTTTCAGTGGTCCAAGGTGCAATCGTGTTGTACATTTTCCGAATGGCCAGTCCCCGCCTTTCGCGGTCGTAGCTGTCCATCAGCAATTCATAAGTTCGAACAGAGTTGAAAATTTGGCCCTTCTCTAATTCGATGCCCGTGACCTTTTCAGGATATACTTCCAGCAAGCAAGGCGTCTGGTAATCGTAGTTCACCTGGGATGTATAATTGCTGTCCGCTTTCCAATGGGTGGTCTGGTCGCTGATATCATACCGCATGGAGTTATTGAAGGCGTAGTTAGTCTCCAAATAAAGGCCATGCTGTTTTTCCATTTGAGCAGGAGAACCAACCACTGCACTCTCTTCTTCCACCGTGGCAAGTACCTCATTTACTACCCTGTTCAAGATTATAGTTTTACTCCCCTTATTTTCAACTGAAAGCCATTTCACGATAAGTGGAATGTTATTATACAATTCGTAATGTATGGTAACAAGCAGGTCTTTCAAATCATCAATATTTGATTTGTAAGTGAACGATAGCATTTTACCAGCACCTTGAATATTATTCAAAGCCCAGCCTCGTGGTTTCCAACGGATATAGGGGGAAATATTGGTCACCGAAAAAGATTGGAATTGAAAATCGTTTTCATGGTTTTTAAACGTACTTACCCATTCCGGCAGCAGATAAGCATTCTCCTTTTGACCGTAAAGACCTCCGACATTATACTCTTTACCGTCGATAGTTAACCGGGCCTCCGGCTTTACAGCTCTTAACAATTGCTGGCCGCTGCTCAGATTGGAGTAATCAATGCAGGCAACATTCCGCTGAATTCGGAAGGCTCTTTTTACCAAACCATTGCTAAGAATAATATTCTTACCATCAGCATAAACATCGGCCTTTTGCTGAACCGGCTTTACTAACCAATCCTGGGAAAGATGCGACCTATCGCTTTCTTTCCAGGCTGGTAATTTAGGGCTCAGCTCTTGTGACCAGGCAGAATGGAGGATGCTTAAAAAGGCAATTGTCGACAAAAACAGCTTTCTTTTCATTATTTATTTTCAGTTTGTTTAATATTTTTTCAATCTTTTATTGCTATTGGTTCCATTAGTTTTTTGGCTTTCCATCATACACTTGCTGTCCTTTAGTGATGCCATTTTCATTAAATGAATCTATCCTAAAAAAATAGGGAATATCCTTGTTAAGACCAGAAATAGTCAGCGAATGATCCCCATAAACCAATATGGAATGATAGAGTTTATCTTTTGAAATGCCAAAGGAAACAGAATACCCTGTGGCACCTTTTGCCGATTCCCATTTCAGGGTGGCTTTGCGTGTATCTGCCACTTCACGGTTTACAGTGACGGCCTTCACTGGTGCCGGAGTTTTCCCTGCCCCTATTCCAAATACTCTTAAATCCGAAATAGAAAAATAACCGTCCGGCACCGCCAAACCAACGATCTTTATATAACGTGCGGTCATCGGCCTTAGCAGCACCTGGTAGTCATGGACTACATCAATATTACTGGAAGACCGGTCAATTATAGTCGACCAATGGGCTCCGTCTTTTGATGCCGTGATAATATATTTATAGGATTTTACAGTATCTCCTGCACGGAGTTTTGCTCCCTCGTCTGCGAAGTTGATTTGGATAGCATGGATTTGGCTGCTTGTTTTTAAGTCGATTTGCAGCCATTCCCCGGATTTAGTGCTCGCTGCACTCCACCAGGTACGTACATCTTCATCGCAGGCAAGCCCAGGGGTATGAAGCAGCAATGATGACGATGCGGATATATTCTTTTTATAAGATAGCAACATCCAGCCTTTGAATAAGCTTTCTTTCTGAAAGTCCATTTTTTTAGTCGGCATTCCCATGGGGTAATCTCCAAAGGCGGTAATGCAATTCAATTGGCCAGCGTCATCAAAAAAAGCGGGGAACACGCCGATTCTGCGCTCGAACATGTGACGAATCGAAATCGTCATAGTGGCAACATGCCAGTAATTGCCGTACTTATCCTGAAAAGTACAGCCATGTCCGGCGCCATTGACGAACCCACCAGGCTTATAGGAGAAAGGACTATTGAGCATATAAGCAAATGGGCCCAGCGGTTTGTCTGAGACATATACGCCATCACCATAAACTTTGAACTCGGTACCGGGCGATGCGTACTGAAGATAATACTTGCCATTATATTTGGTCATCCAACCGCCTTCGTTCCATCCTTCACCACCATCCTGGTTTTGTTCGCCATGCTCCTCCCAGCCATGCTCTTTAGCATGATGACCGATCAATATTTGGGGAATACCAATGGTGTCTAATTTGCGCAAGGGATTTAATTCGATGCCCATGATTGGGTCGCGGTTGGAACAGCCGTAATATAAATAAACGCGCCCGTCGCTATCTTTAAACAACGCCGGATCAGTCATGCCAATCCGGAACCTGGAATTGTATACCTTCCAGTTATCTTCCAAGGGATTGGTATTGTAATAAACTTTGGGTGCTCCGCTTGAAGCAATAAAGAACACCGTGTCGTGAATGGCTTCGACGGTCGGAGCGTAGTCCTCCACAGGTAGTGTCGCAGAAGGTCTGAAGCTCCACTGCAACATGTCATCGGAATACCAATAGCCGCCAGATTTGGAAGCATATAGAAAATATTTCCCCCTAAACAGGTGAATCACAGGATCGGCGGCCTCGCGGTATGAGGGCGAATCGTAGCTAAACCGGTAATTCAGATTTATCGGATTGCAAAAGCTACTGGCAAACTGTTGTGCCCGCAATTGAGATGTAACCAAACACATAACCCAGAAGATCACGTGCTTGACCAAAATGCTTATTTTCATTTTACAGCTTTAACCTTCCCGTTTTTATCTATCGTTACCTGTACAGTTCCGTGGGATGGCACAGCTACCTTTGGCCACTTGACGAATGCTGTATAAGAAAGTGGCCGCCTGGCCTCGCTGCTGGTTTCTGCAAAGACGGATACGTTCGCATCATATTCGGTGTCGTTTTTCAGCAGCAGTGTGGTTGCTTCATTATTTCTTTTCAGAACTGAAGCATCCACATGATCAAAAACGACCAGGTTCCTTTTATCTGACTGAAGATAAATTCCGGGAAGTTCAATGGCCATTAACATACCGTTCGTTTCTGTCCACGAATTTCGTGTATTGATAAAATTGCCGGTACTTCGTTTACCCTCGGCATCACTCGGCTGAATTCGCTCCATGCTTGATCCGATGAGGTTGTTCGTGGTGACATGACCCGGCATATTTACTGATTCTGCATTTGCGTGCTCAATGTCCCTTATTAAATCTGCATATAATTTATTGCCCGTTGCCCGGTACAGCTTGAACAGGTAATCGCCCGAAGCTTCACAAATACCCGGTGCCGCATGTTTATTTTGAATGCTCGCCCATACTGCCCCGGCCATGTGACATTGCAATTTTGCGATTTGGCTGCTGGCAGGAAAAACAGGGTCATAAGATAATACCCAGGTTGAACAAAGCGCAGCTTCTACCTGTGCCTTCTGCAGCCAGCTTTTATCGCCGGTAATATTGTATAACGCCATCAGTGATTCTAAGAAACCAAACGCCGATTCGGAGTTCGCATCCATGCTGATATCTCCGCAATCGCCACCGGTTAGACCCTGGTTTACAACATCACGCTGATAATAATAATCGGCTGCCACCCCGGCTACCTTAAGCCACTCCGGGTGATTGAAATAATTTGCCGCAATGGCGAGTCCGGCAGGCGCTATTGCTCCCGCGGTGGAGTTGAACACCGCTATCTGCCCTGTCTCAGGTACGATATATTGCCCAAACTGGCCATACTTTTTCCAGGTATTGGTAAAAGCATCGGCCAACTTTTTCGCCGCCGATTCCCATTCTGGCTTAATTGTATTTCCATAACCTTGCGCCTTCAACAGCATAAGATGCTTCATCAGCCAGAGCAGGGCATCGCTATTTTTTCGAACCATGGCCTGACCTGCAGGAAAATCCGGGTGCATCTTTTCAAAAAGGAGTTCGCCATTTGCTTTTATTCCACCATAAAAAAAGCCGCTTTTCCCCTGTAGCTTATTCACTACAAAGTCAATCTCTTCGGCTACCCGCTGGCGTTCCTTCAGATTATTAAGAGCCAGCATAGGATAGGTATTAATCATGCCGCTTACCCAACCCAATTGGAAGTCGTCATTGTTTTCTGGTTTGTAATAACTGCCGGCGGGAACAGTTACAAAATTGTTGCTGCAAATAGACGTGCCTAATTCGAGCAACTTACTCATAGGTAGTATATTCCGCGGATGATTGGGTCCGGTTATATCTTTTCGCACCTTCAAAAATTTCGTGAGCAAATCGGGAATGCTGCTGGCGTCAAATAGGAATAACCTCATAGTTATAGCCACACGATCGCCTGGTTTCCAGTCGTGCGCTTTATCACCGCTTTCGTGAAAATCCCCAAAACCGGCGGCTAGTTTCCGCACCGCGGGCGCTGAAATTCGGAAGCTGCAGCTATCTTGTTTGGCGTTTTCAGTAATCGTAAGACCGCTGTTACCCAATTTTGTCTGTTGAGTAGTTAACAGGATGAAGCCCTTTTTTGCACCTGGCGAAAAAAAGCACATTGCTGGTGTTGCGGCATTGCCGGTTTGCAACCGCACCAATGACGCCTGGTTTTGTTCAATAGACAATCTTGGGTTGTTCGAAATTGTCAGTGGCACTTTGGGGTTATAGTACATATCCTTCGTATAAGGCGGATTGTATTCGTTGCCAATAGCACGATACCGATTTCCGTTGTACATACTTGCAGGCACCAGAACGTAGTTTTTCCGGCTCCAGCGACTGAAGTCAAACGATACGGACAATGCGGTGGAGGGGGCGTGCCCCTTGTTTAACATAATGTCTGTTGTTATATCCAGCATTTCTTGGCTTGCACCCTGTTTAGCAGTTAAATTAAGCGTCCATTGTGCGCTGTCAGTTTTCAGCATATTCGTCCTGAACTCAGATTCGCTCAATTCTGTGGTGCCATTATATCGAATAGCGCTTACCCGCATATTTCCATGCAGCGCTTTTAAAAAATCCGGAATTGTAAGCTTTTTTGTCCCTTGCGCATGGACAACACCCAGTAAAGAGTTGCAAGTAATCACTGCGGCAAGATGGCTTTTTTTGTAAAAATTCATAGGTAATTGATTATTCTATAAGTATTGCTTTTTGTTGTATAGCCGCAACACCTTGCAATTTTACGCCAGGCTGCCCTCCGCCAACACTAAGCAGCACTTTGCCTGAAGGCTCATACATTTTACCCGACTCATCAACAAGCGACAGCTGATCTGCAGTTACTTTAAATTTGATGTTGGTATGTTCGCCTTTCTTAAGGTGAAAACGCTGAAATCCTTTAAGTGCGAGCCGGGGCGCTTTTTGCTTGAGGTTTGGATGCGAAACATATAATTGAGCCACCTCGTCGCCATCAAAAGGACCGTTGTTGGTAACCGTAGCAGAGACCGTAACGGATGCTCCCTTTTTTACAGCACGAGGAATATTGATGTTACTGTAGCTAAACGTTGAGAAACTGAGGCCATAACCAAAAGGATACAATACCTCTTTTTTGAAATAGCGGTAAGTATGCCCGGCCATATTGTAATCTTTAAAATCGGGCAGGTCCTTATCGCTTTTGTAAAAAGTTACCGGTAAACGGCCCGCCGGATTATAATCGCCGAATAGCACATCCGCAACAGCCGTTCCACCGCTTTGGCCCCCATACCATGCATTTATAATGGCGGGCAGGTTTTGCTGCTCCCATGGGATCGCAATAGCACTCCCGGTAAGCATCACCAGTATTACTGGTTTCCCCGTTTCGTGCAAACGCTTCAGGAAAGTCGTTTGTATTGCCGGAAGCATAATAGAAGTTCGGTCTCCGCCGCTGAATCCTTCCGCATTAACCTGCATTTCTTCTCCTTCAAGATCAGGCGAAATCCCACCAACGAAAACAATCACATCGGCTGTGGACACCCGCTTTACAACCGCGTCCATATCGGCGGGCGACTGTTCGCCAACATAATTGACACCTTTCTCATAAACGACTTCTGTTTGGGCAGAAACCTTCGCTTTGATACCATCCAATACAGAAACAATACGCGAGGGGGTTCCATTATAATTGCCCAGCATAACCGCCTTACTGTCTGCATTAGGACCGATTACGGCAATCCGCTTTAGCGATTTACTCAGCGGCAAAATATTATGCTCGTTTTTTAATAACACGATCGACTCGCGTGCCATCTTCAGTGCATGTTCCCGGTGTTCCGGCGATTCCAGTTTGCTTATTGGTATCTGGGCATAGGGAACAATTTCCTTCGGGTCAAACATCCCCAGCCTAAACCGAATAGCAAAAAGGCGCTTTACGGAGACATCAATTTGATGTTCGTCGATCAGCCCATTTTTTACTGCATCTACCAACGATCTATAAACGGTCTGGCCACATTCAATATCTGTACCATGAAAAACTGCATCAGCTGCGGCTGAAGCAGCATTTTTATGCGTTTTATGGGTTCGAATGAAATCTTCTATAGCGCCGCAATCACTCGTTACATAACCTTTAAAATGCCATTGATTACGCAGAATTTCCGTCATAAGCAGATCGTTTCCACAACAGGGCTGCGAATTAAGCGAATTATAGGCACACATTACCCCGGCAACTTTTGCGTTTACCACAAGTTCCCTGAAGGCAGGTAAATAAGTATCCCATAGATCATAAGCTGAAGGTGTGATATTATCGACATGTCTTGAAGACTCGGGGCCGCTATGTACTGCATAATGTTTGGCGCAGGCAGCAGCTAACAGATAATGGGGATCATCCCCTTGTAGCCCTCTCACAAATGAGGCGCCTAACTTAGCTGTGAGAAAAGGGTCTTCGCCATAGGTTTCCTGTCCCCTGCCCCAACGCGGATCACGAAAGATATTGATATTCGGCGTCCAATAAGTAAGCCCCAGGTAACGATCTTTGGTATTCCCTTCAGCAACCGCGCGATTATTTATCGCACGGCCCTCTATACCGGCATAATGCGCCATCAGTTTTAAGGATGCAGTGTCCCATGTGGCGGCCATAGCAATTGCCTGTGGAAAAACGGTTGTCTTAAAGGACGTACGGGCAACCCCGTGCAAAGTTTCATTCCACCAGTCGTACGCCGGAATTCCAAGCCGTGGTATTGCAGGCGCTTCATTCATCATTTGCATTACCTTTTCCTCAAGCGTCATCCGGGAGACCAGGTCATCTACCCTTTGTTCCGTGGTCAAAGACGGGCTCCACATCGGGTAACTTTTATATTCTTGCGCCTGTAAAAAGGTGGAACAAAATAGGGTAAACAGCAAGAGCCATATTTTTTTCATAGGATTCTTTGGGTTATAAATCATCAGAGTGCTATGCCAGGTCCGGTA
>Ga0068856_100002015_pt1 | contig 21156 bp, 26 predicted proteins | sample KBSCornC62_FD_66595 | JGI IMG/M metagenome (GOLD analysis project Ga0068856, IMG submission 66595) | Corn rhizosphere microbial communities from Kellogg Biological Station, Michigan, USA - KBS Corn C6-2 | ecosystem: Host-associated > Plants > Roots > Rhizosphere > Soil ... | reverse complement strand
GTAGTCCCTCGAACCGCTTCTTTATTCGTGCCGCCTGTTCCTTGAACCCTTTGTGCGACATCCGGTATCTCCTGTATGAAGTGTGGCCGGTGATGACTGGCAAGCCGCCATTCTGCAAGCGATTTCTGCCAGTACCACCAGTGGTCACCAACGACGCCAATCTGCGTCACCTTGTACCATGTGACGTCACCGTTTAGCGCGTCGCCACTGTAGTGCGTGGCGTCGTCAGGTGCGTCGATAACAACTGGTATGGTGACTTTCATTGCTGGAACGCGTTGCAGAATAGTACGTCGGTTGTCGCGTCGACGGTCAGCACGGTGCCGTTATAGCTCCATGAATTGTAGTGGGCGTTGGCCGCGTGCAAGTGCCCGCTGGCGTCGTGCGTCGCCAGTTGGAACGTGATTGTCAGCGTGGCCATGGCCGCCACGGCGGCGGAGAGCGCGATACCGGCTGCGAAGCCAATGAGATACTTTTTCATTTCGGCTGTTCCTTTGTAGAGGGTGGGTCTTTGACGATGTTTGCGCGCGGGCGCCATTCGGCCACCAGTTGCACGCTTACGTGCGGATTGTGAACAAAGACGTCGATCTGCGTGGCTTCGACTCTATTCTTCAGCTCGGCGATTTTCTTGTCGAGTTCCACTTCGTTGTGACAGTCGATGGGTTTGTCATCCGCGCTTTGCGACGTATACTTGACGAAAATCTTTGCGTAACACATAGCTTCCTCCTAAAATTTGCAGGGACCGCCCCTTGCTTTGCTAAAGTCGCACCATCGGCAGTAGTACCCCGGTCGCGGCGGGAACCGCCTATCGTTCATCATCGGGCGCACACGTTTTTCCCACGCTCTCTGCAACAGCGGCAGCTCGTCGACGGAAAACTTCATGGGCACTTTCGGGTGCAGAATACCGAGATCACTGTAGATCAACTGCGCGTCGACAGCTTGGACAGTCGGGTACTTACAGAATCCCGCTGCGCCGTAGAGCTCCAGCTGCTCTTGATATTCGATTGCTTTGCGTTCATCGAACTTGCCGGACTTGTTGTCCCGGATATGCAGGATGTCGCCCTCGCCTTCGTTCTTCGGCAGCGGCTCGGCAAACGCCACGTCGATTGTGATGCGTAACCAGCACCGGTCCCAGTCTGTCGGGCTGCACGGCATCCACTGCTTGGTGAAGCCCCAGCTGTCTTCCACGGTTAACTGCGAACCTTTCTTCTTCAGTTCACGATACACCGTGGCGACCGGCATGAGATAAGCCGGTACTTGTTTGATCTTGCCTTTCAAGTAGTTCTTGGCCTGATCGGCGATCTCCGCGCCGCGCTCCAGGGGGCCTGGTGGTAGTTTGCCAGACCTGAGATCCGCGTCGCGTTGCGTCATCTCAGGCGTTTTTAACTTGACGATGTATTTCCAGTTCGCCTTAGCCGGGCATTGGTTCCAATCCCAGTAACGGCTAAACGACCAGCTGGTGAAGTATTTTGGCGCGGGCATTTGTTTTAGTCCTTATGGGTTTTTAAGTCCGCCCAATTCGGGCCGACTTTGCCGTCATTGAGCATGGGGAGGTCGAACGGTACACCGGCCATTGCTTCCCGCAGTAAGTTCATTTCCTTTTTCACGGCTTTGATCGGCGCGCTAATGTTGATTTCGTCATGTACGGTTATCAGGAATCTGCCGTCCTTTTTAACGTTGTGGTAGTTGATGATCGCTTGCTTTGTGCAATCGGCGGCGCTACCTTGAATAAGGTAGTTTAGGGCTTTGTACTCGAATGTCATGCCGCGCCCGTTTACCATGGCCGGCGGCTCGCAGTAGTACAGCCGCCCGCCCCACGTGCGCAGGGGCTCGCCCCGGCCAAACATGCCCTTTAGCGCGCTGTCGAGGGCCGCGACGCCCGGCAGCGCCGCGCGCTGGCCTTTGCGCAGTAAGGCCGCCGTGTCGCGGTCGCTGCCGATGCTGGCGGCCAGCTTGTCGAGCCCCATGCCGTACAGCATACCGAAATTGATGATCTTTACCGCGCGCCGTTCAAAGTCGTGGCCTGTAAGGCGCAGTATCTCGTCCTTAACAAACTGGTGCACGTCCAGACGGGGTTGCTTGCGGTACGCTTCGAGCAACTTGCCATCTTCAAAATGAGCAAGGATGCGGAGCTCTTGCTGATTGTAATCTCGGTGGCAGAACTTACCACCTTTGTCCGGCAGTACATACCGTCGAATCAGTGGCAATTCCGGCACGTCGAACTTGGGGTGTTGATAACCGTCCCCACGATCGTACCAATCTTTAGGCAGGTTTTGGAAGTTGGGATTGCTGCTAGACAATCGCCCCGTGCGGGTGCCATGACTATCGCCACGAACCTGATTCCAGTTCATGTACACCTTGCCGTCTGCCAGCGACATGCCCTGCCATGGGAGCATGAACGTGCCGAGGCAAGTATTCAACCGGTTGCGATAGCCGAGTAGAAGCCCAAGTTGTTTATTCTTGAACAAGTCGAGGGTCATTGTCTTCTTGCTGGTGCTGCGCTTACCGGTCTTCGTGTACGCCCATTCCGTAACGATGCCGGCATCGTCCAAAGCCTTGGCAACCGAAGCGTCGGAATCGAAGTTGAGTTCCTTGACCTTAAGCATCTTGCGCAGCTTGTCTTCTACTTTAGACATGGCCGCCTGATACATGACAATGTCTTTGCCTAACTGTCTGACGTTGATCTGCACCCCTTCGCCTTCGTTCTGCAGGAGTATCGGCATCAACTCTCGTTCACGGTTATACGCCACCAGTTCTTGGGTGTCAATCTTAGGGTACAACAAGTCAAACAGACGCTTCGTGCGCAGGACGTCGCCCTTCGCATAGGTACCGACCAGCTTCCCCGGCGCTTGCGCGATGTGCTTGCCGAATTCCGACGGTTTGAATGGGCCGTGTTCTGCTTCGAGAATGGCCTTATGGTCGAGAATCCACTTCTTGACAGCGTCCTGTTCTTCGGGCAGCATGTCCAACAACTTCGCAGCTACGGCCTTCAATTTCAAACTGACTGCGTGAGGATCATTCATGTACAGCAGATAAATCACATCGTGGATTTTATCCCAGGACGGCATGGGCAGCCCTAGATGGGTGACCGCCACGTCGATGTCGAACCGCCCAGACTGGAACAACAGATTTTCTTTCCATACTTTCTTCAGCTCGGCAATAGCCTGTTGCTTCGTGCAATTGTTTTCACTCGGATGACCCCACGCGAAGTATTCAATTTTGCGTTCGCCGGGGCGCAGGATCGACACGCCGACCGGAATTGGTGGATAGTTCGGTCGACGCTCGATGCCCTGCGTCTCGAAGTCGATAGTCGCGACTCTTGGAGTTTTCATGCGGCGCTCACCAGTTGGGTCGGATGCACAAGGCCGGTGTCTTTACAGTAGCGCAACTCGGCGGCCAGCTGCGCGGCTTCCAATGTCACGAAGTAACGTGAATCGTACTTGAAGAAATTCTTCGTTTCCTCGACCCACGCGATGACTTCTTGTTTATAGACACAGTACCAGTGGAGGCGCTCATATTGTCTGCGCAACTGATGCCACATCAAACCGTAGTCGACGCGCGGCGGAATCCAGCCGTGCCGAATAAGGTGCGCGCGGAGCGCTGGGCGTAGTTCGATCATAGCGAACCCCCTGACATAATGGCGGTCCGCTCACGTTGAGCGCGGACGGTACTGTACCGGCCATAGATCAAATTCAAAAACGTCGGGCGCGGCTTGCGACTTCCTTCCTGCTCCTGTTTCAAAATTGCGAGTAATTGTTCTTCGGTTTCGGCTTTGGCGAGCGCATCCTTTAACTGACGCCAGTTTAATGCAGTTTTCATTTCATTGCTCCTAGTGGGGTGGGCGACGTGGCAGGCACGCGATAGGGCGCCAATCGCGGGAGTGTTGCCTGCGCACGCCGCCCGTGAACCTTAACGGCGGCCCTTGGCTTTGGCTTTGTTGCCGGCGGCCTTTGCGGGTTTGGCTGTTTCTTCCTGAGGCTCGAACGGCCGCATCAGCTGAGCGCGAACCTGTTCCTGCTTGGCAATAAGCGCCTCGATGATGTCGCCACGGTCGATGGTGTCGGAATGCTTGAACTGAATGTGGAATTGATCCTTGGCATCGGGCTTGATTGAAATTTCAGTAATCACCCCCAGCGGCGGACGATGCAAGATGCTTTCGAGCTGCGTCACGTACGTGTGCCAAGCGCCGCTACTGGTGGGCGGAATGCTCATGGTTGCGGCTTCCGCCGAGGCCACGGCGTCCGAGCTTTCGAGCATGTCCTCGGTAATAAGGATCAACCGTCGTGAGTTCTTGCATGCCTTGCCACGGCCACGGTCCGACGAGCCCCACTGATTCTGCTTGCATTTGGCGCAGGTGTCGGATTGCTTGTGCATGGCAAGTTCGTGAGGCACCATTTTCTTCGCGTCTTCCTGACTGATGGCGAAGCAGTCGGGCGGGGTGGGGTTTTCCGGGTCAAATTTTTCTTCGTAGTAGGCGTTGACCAGCGTACTGTCCAACACTACACAGAGCAACGTGTTGTTGGGCACTGGGTTCTTCTTGTAAGACAGTACACCGCCACGCGTATTGATAACATTGCCACCTACAGCCGCCGTGTCTTCCAGCTGCACGGTGCGGCGGGCCAGTTCGGCCAGTTTGGCGTCATACTGCGCGAGATCTTTGCCGCCGCCAGCCGGTTTCGTCTTTGCTTTCTTGGTAGTTGCCATGTCACTTTTTTCCTTTGACTTTACTGTAGGATAAGGTTACTATGTTGAAGCGCTCGACACCGGGAACTTCTTTATTGTCCGCCCAGCGCAGTCGGACAGCTTCGGCGTCCAAGCCGATTTTCAGTAGATCCTCGTTGCCTTTCTTGCTGCAAAACTTGCGGAACTTCGCCATGTCTTCAATCTTTGGAACAGGCTTCGTTCCCACTTCGACGCGGCAGACGGCGCCTTGTATACCGCCGATCTGCGACTTCGGCACGTTCTGAATCAGATGCTCGCGAAGGATTTTCTCTTTCTCAGCGAGCGGCTTTACTGTCTTTTCCAGTTCGAGGCGGGCCTGTCGGGCCTCGTAAAACATGTCCGCGACCTTGGCCAGATTCTTGGGGATCTTCACCTTTACTTCTCCAGATCGTACGCAGAAACACTGAATCTGACTGGTACCAGAATAATCATCATCTGGCAAAGGGCGAAGGCCGCGACGACTCCGAACAGCACCGTCTGAAACATGGCCGCCCGTGAAATTTGATGAGTCAATTCATCCCACGCGAGCACATAGGCAATGAACGCCCAGATGGCCGAGGCGATGCTGCTACCGACGAACAAGACTGCCATGGTCAATAGTTTCATTTTCTTCTCCTCACTTGTTTGATGTGAATATCAATGACGTTGCGCCAACCGCTGAAGATGGGGAAGCGTGGTTTATCCTTGCCGCCAGTCGCAAAGAACTTGTATCGGGCGGTGCGTCCTGGCAGCGTTTCGCGCAACGCCCATAATTCTTTTCGTTCGGCGGCTGTGAATCCGCTGCCGATACTGAACTCGACTCCGGTATGCACGTCGCGGACGAGCAGCGCGCCCATGACGCCGCCTTTGACCATACCGGCCTTGTGCGTGCTGCGCTCGCCGGCGGCGTTCTTGTCGTTCAGGTTGTGTTCCAGCTCCTCGGCGCCGAGCACGGTAGCTTCACTATCTTCAAACTGTTTCAGCTTTAGTAGGTAGCCTTCGCGCGTCGTGCTGCGCCCTTGCTTATAGGGGCCATCGAGAGCGCGCAGCATCAATCCCTCGTACCCCGCCGCGATAGCTTTTTCTTCAAGCGTATTCAGGTCGTCGGCGTTGGTCATCAGAAATTGATCTACGACCCGCATCTGGGCGTGGGTGGCCGTGCGACGCGCGGATAACAGCCGATTTTGGAAGCCTCCACCAGTCAAGAAATTGTCGAACACATGGAACACACACTGCAACGTCGGCAGCACGTTCTTAGACATGACAATGCTGTCGGTAGTGCGGAAGGCGGTGGGGCTGTTCGGTGTACCGATGATTAGCTCACCGTCGAGGCCATCGTACTTCTTCTTGCCGAACATCTTTTGAAGATGATTATTCGGTATCGGTTTGTTTCTGCGACTTAGTAACACCCCGCCCGATACGTACGCGCGAATGCCGTCCAGTTTGTAGCTCGCCAAAACTGGGTACTTCAGCCGTGTTAAATCAACTTTCCCAGCCAACATGACCTGCATGGTCAACTCCTAGTGAATTATGATTGGGTACCATTTGATTTCTCTGGTGCCGTGCAGCGTGTTGCGTGCGCGCAGTGTGCCGTACTTGACGCCAGTAACCGAGAACAACCCTTTCGGCCCGACGGTATACGTTATCGGAATGCCGGCCTCGATCATGGCTCGACACAGTGAATGATCGAGTTCTGCTTGGTCAAGATTGTCGCGTATGTGCGGCAACTCGACTTCAAGTACGATTTCTTTTTCCATGAAGCTCTCCACACTTTGTCCACACTTTGTTTTGGAAGTCGCGCATCTGGTCGAATGTTGTCTCGAAATGCATCCGACATTCCAAGCGCGGCATGCCGGGTATGAACCGTCGTCCGGTAAAGTCACTTACGTCTATGTGATTATTGTACGAGTGCACTTCCCACGATATTATGCTGTGAGCCGGAATCACCAAAAATTCATCGTTTTCGGTGAGCGTGAACGGTGTTATCAGCTGGGGTTCGGCCAGTGAAAGCCCGCCGTTCTTGGTGACCTTAAGTTCCGCCGCTTTGCCGACGAACGGCACTATAGCCGCGCCGGCTGCGACTTGGCCGAATAGCCCTAGAAATCCGCGCCGTTCCATGATTAGTGCTCCGTGGCAGTGGCGGGCGTGCCCATGGACGCGGCCAGCTCATGCTTCTTTTGCAGTTCCGCGACCAGATTCTTGACGTGAGCAAGCGAGTCGAGCATCTCATACTCTGTCGGATTGGGGGACGTTAACGTCACGCCGTACCGCGTGTCGAAACTTCTCGAACCGCGATGGAATTCCACCAGAGTTTCACACATCAACAACAGCAACTTACCGGCGAGGAGACTATCGTGGTCTTCCGCGAGATGTTGCAGCGAGTCCATGAATTCACTGATCGAAGTGTGCGTGTCGACACACTTGACGAAGTTCACCGCCTGACACGCGATGTTCAAGTCGACCTTTTCATCGCGGATCAGTTGCGTCAACTTACGAAGACCATTCATTTGTTCACTGGTCAATCGTAACATCACACCGAACGCGCGGTCCAATGCTTTGAGAATGTCGTTCATTATTCTTCTCCTAGTAAAATATCGTAGATGTCTGGTATGCCGACAGCTTCATAGCCGCCGACGGTCACATCCTGCCCACGCTCGCGCATGATACAGATCGAACCTGCGAGGAATAAGTCCGGGTGCTGCATTCCCTTCCCCGCATTTTCGTGGAAACGTTCTATTAGCTTGTCGAAGTCGTCGACAAGTTCCACGTCTTGTTTCAAGCCCCACCCCGCCATGATCAACACCACCGGAATACCGTCAACGGGCACTTTCCCTGCCGCTAACTGGTCGCCATCTTTCCATGCTTGCTTCAGCAACTTCGTAGTTCCCTTACTACAACTACTGAAGAAGCGGTCGATGGTGTAGTTAGTCACGGCACGAGTCTTCCTTCGTAGACACCCAGCCAGTCAACCCGGCCCGTGGCGATCAGGTTGCGGATGCAGCGCGCCGCCCACGCCGAGGTGATGTAAGAAAGAAATACATCTGTTGGGTTAAAAAGTTGATACGCAGTTTCTATATCAAGGTTCAGAACTTTAGCCCCGAGTTGAACCCAATTAAAACCAAGTGTTTCACGATCCGCCAAGAGTTTTTCTGGTGGATACCACCACGTTACCGCTGCTCCGCAAATACAACAGGTAGTGCCACAGTATTCAGATTCATTACGGAAGTGGAGCATGTTGAATCCGTCGACGCCGGCCTTACGAGGAGCTCCGCTTTCCAACCACTCGGCTAATTCTGTCAGTCGTTCAATATTCACAGTAATTGTCCTTATTGTTAAGGTTTCGTTACCGGGCAAAACGCCCGGCACGCCCATAGTAGCATTGCACACGCGCACGGGCAAGCGGGCGCAGCCTATACGTAGCCGGCGCCAGCACACACGGCGCAACCCACCATAACGGCACCCGCAAACCCCTGCGAATGCTGCGTGTAGCCCCGCCCATCGCAGCGGGCGCACCTTACCCCGAGTAGGCGCAGCCGGGCGCGGTAGGCTTGCCTGCGCGGTGCGTCTTTTAGTGTGGCATAGGCCGTGGCGAGTCGTGCAAAATGCCCGGCATCCCCACCACGGTCGGGGTGATGTTCCCGCGCCGCGCGCAGGTACGCCTTGCGGATATCCTCGCTTTCGTGGCCGGCATGCACGCCAAGAATTGCATAGGGATTCGGGTCGATCATACCGCCCCCCGGCCTAAGTTTTGAGCGGTTTGAATGTACGAGCCCAGTAGAACAAGGATGGGATGGATCTCATCAATATCCATCTGGCACCACTGTTCTACAGTTAAAGTCTTGTCGTCGACCGTGCAGCACCGGGCGATGACCGCCGTTGTAATCAACAACGGGTTGGTCGGGTTATAAGACATCACCATGTCCAGCCAAACCGGTTTGCGCAACTTGGCGAATCGACCGGACTTTAGAACAACTTCCTTGAACTGTTCGTCAGGTTTCCAACCTTCGAGTGGATTTTCACCGGAATTCACTTGTACTTCTCCTTATAAGGGGCGCGTTCTTTATCGTAGAACGAGCCGTAGTTAGAACCAGGACCGTCGCGCGAAACATTAAGAGGCAGCGGTCTTATTTCCCACAAACGCTTTGCGCCGGTTTCGGTCAAACAGCATTGTCCGCCGTACACTTGTCGGAACCCGGCGCGGCGCAGCTCGCGGGTCATTATATTGGCTGTGATACGTGTCTTGCCCTCGGGGTCGTAGAGGTTCAACAGTTCTTCGCTTGTCCACAGACAGGTGTTCAAAACTTTACCGTCGAAACGTAGAACGGCGTCAGGCATTTCCGCGAGCGTGTGCGCCCACGTACTTAGATCGCTGCGCCCAACGTACAGCATGTCACGCTTGGCCGCCGTCATTGGGGCGCGCGTACGGGCGTCGAAGTTGCCCATGTCTAAGTTCAGTAGATGGTAGAACAGCGCCGGAGCGCCGGGGCCGACTACACCAGCGGCGCCGATCCACGGCTCGTACAACTGTTGATAGAAGTGATCGTGCAGCGGCCCGCTCAATACTTCGTGTATAAAGAATCGACGGTCGGTGTCTTCAAGAAAGAAGCTATCGGGGTGGTTGCTGGTAAAGTAATAGTTGATACAATCGCGCACCGTGTAGCTGGGGATGTACTTCGGGTTCAGGCGAAGTTCTTGTTGAGTAATGAAACTCTTTAGCCTGTCCGCCACATCGCGCTTATCCTCGCCGCCGGTAATTTCATCGGCCAGTACGAACTGTTTATTCTCGGCCCACTCGTTGTGCGATGAATGCAAGTCGCGGTCCTTGATCTCGGTCGAGTTCTTGCCGTACAACTTGAACATACTGTAACCGATAAAACTCTTGCCCGTGCCGTGCTGGCGCCCCCATATAAGCGGGCTGCTATACATCTTCACGCCGGGATTTTGTAGCGGGCAAGCCAGCCAACGTTCAAACCATTGACGCGATTCTATGTCCTTGCCGAACAGGTGATCAAGTAACGTTTTCCACGGCGTGACATCACCTTTCTTTGGCTCGCAACCCCAACCGGACCAGACGTTAATGCCTCGAGGCGTATTGCGTGGGGCGCCGGGCTCGTAAATCACGGCGGGAACTTCGTTCCGGTTCGGCCATTTAAGCCACTCGCGCGCGGTCGACTTTTCTTCCAGCTTGGTGCCCTTTTCGGTTTCTTTCTTAACTATGAACGTACGTGTTGAATAGGCGTGGTCGACGAAGGCGCGCGGAGCCATGCGTTGCATGTTGTTCAAGCGAAGAATTAGTCCAGGGTTTTGGACGTATACTACTTCCTCGTTCATCCTGAACAACTCGCGCGACTCGGCCCACGGCACGGCGGCGTCAAGTAACTGTTCCAAGGCATCGGTGCCGTGTGCGAGCATGTAGTCATCCAGCCCTTGCTTCTTGCCTTCGGGCGGAGGAATGCGTGCGATATGCACGATGGCGCCTAGCTGGGTGAGTTCATGCGCCAATACGTTTTCAGCCACCATTACATCTACGTTGGTGACGGCGTCGCTGTCATAGGCGATGTACACCTTGCGCCCCTGCCACTTAATTTCTTTGAACTGTGGCAGTATCTTCAACGCGTTGCGCGTCGACTTGAAGCACCACACGCCGCCCAACCCCATGCAGGCGAAAGGAGAATTTGCCGTAGCGCAAGCGGCCTTTAGCTCGCCTTCGGTAACGATGATCGGGACATCGACGTTTGCAGCTATCTTCGTCCAGTCGCTGACAGGAGGAAGATAAACTTCGTTCAACGTTTTGGGGGCTTGCACATAGCGCAACGCCTTGTGTGGTGCTAAAGCGTCTAGCCCTTTACGTTGAGGTTCTTCAAGATAACGAAACCGACTAAAGTCTGTCGGTTTGCCGTGAAGGTCAAAGTAGGGTATGATGAATCCGCCGGCTTTATACGGCAACCAATCTGGGGCTTGCTTTGCGGTTACTAACTTCAGTTTAAGTTTTCTGGCGACTTGCTCGCTCAATAAACTGTTTTCAAGTTTTTTCGAGAATAAGGCATCTAGCCCTTTTGTCGGGCTATCTACACTTGCCATGTTATGTGCTCCCTTACCTTATATTGCGCGGCGGCCCTTCGCCAACTGTACGGGCCGCCGCGCTGGCGCCTACTTAAAGTAACATGTGCACGCGCGTATGTGCAAGGCTATGCTTGCAGCTGCGCGCTAAGGGCTTCGCGCGTCGCGTGCAGTTGCGACATTTCATCATCCGTAAGGTCGCGCCCTTCGGACTGCGCCTTGAGCACCATGCTTGACACGGCGTCGAGTTGAGCCTTGGCGGCCATTTCCGCTGGAATGAATGCGGCGGCGGCTTGAAGAAGTTGGGTAAGAAGTGCGACAAGTTCCATGAGTATCTCCTACTTCAATTGCAGTTGGGAAGTGATAGCGGTCAGCAGCACCAGCGCGTTGTCCACAGCCACCAACGCAGCGCTCATTGCGTCCTTGCTGAAGTTTGGATCGTTGATGGTCTTCTCGGCTGCGTCGAACGATTCCTGCACCAACTTATCGGCGGCCTTGAGTTTGGCGAGCATGGCGGGGTCGCTGCATACCTTGGTCACGCCGCCGCCACACGGCGGGAGTGCCTTGTACTGAATGGCGACGGCGACGGCGGCGTTGTAAGTGCCTTCCGCCAATGCAAGACTTTCGCGCGGGGTCTGCGGCTTTACGTTTTGGGTGCATCCCGCGAGTAGTGCGAGAGCGATGAGACTGAAAGCGATAAGTTTCACTGTGTTGCCTCCGGTGTTTGATCAATGAGACGGCCCAAGCCGCCAAGGAAGTTGATGAGAACAATGATGACGGCCAGTGTGTTAACTCCAAGTTCTGCCTGGACCGACGCGGGCAACGCAAGCCAGCTGCTACTGACCAGCGTACTTAGAGCGAAAGAGTGCATGGAAAACCACTGCCAAGACTTACGCCAATTGGGGACTAAGCTCACAGCCCTTTCTCCTTCAAAGTAAGATGGCGATTGAAGTATACATAGAAACTAGCTACGGCAGAAATCGCCGCTAACGCCGCGCCAGTCCAGTCGCCGATACCTAAAGAAGTCACAAATGCAGTCCCCGAGGACGTTAAGCCTAGGGCCGCCCCTGCGCCTGTGGGCGTACCCATTGCCGACAATGGCGCCGGTACCGCCAGCGCAGCCCCGGTTAGGGCCGTGGCAGGCGTTACACTGGCCACTGTCGGCGGCAGGGTAGCACCCGTTGGCGTCAGCCACAAGTGAATTTCTGCCGCCCTACGGGCCTGCAAGCCCACGCTAGGGCGCGCGACGTTGTGCTCGTCGTGGTAATAAATCCACCGATTTAACTGGACAGGTACGGCTGAGTAATCCCCTTCGTTAAGTACGGTTAACAAATGGGAACCGATGAATGCGCCGGCGCCTTCGTTGAAGATAAAGCAGATGAGCGCACCGCGTTGATTTTCATTCAACGAAACTATAACGTGCTTGTCGACGACGGCTGCCGCCGCTTCGGCGTTGGACAGCAGATCTTGTTCTGCTTGTTCCGGGGTTATGGTGACAGAGGGATCGACGTTGTGCGTGTTCCCATAGCCGTTGGTCCACACGCGCCCTGTGATATCCAAGTAAGCGTGCAGGTTTGGCTTGCCGTCGACGGTTTCTAGTTCACGTAACAATTGCAGAGTGTTAGCGTTTACGTTCATAGGGCTGAATTACATCCTCGTCTGGTAAGCGGGTTGGGTCAATGAATCGGCTGCCGGTTCGTATCATTTCTTCTATCACATGCAAACGTCGGTTCGTGGTGTTCATAGCGCTGATCAGTGGCCCGAGAGCGCTCTTGAAACTTTCCACTATCTCCGTAGACGGCCGATACGTGCGGAGTATCTGCCGCTCCAGCTCCCCCACGTTTCGGGTAGCGTCGTCCGCCGTGCGCTGCGCACGTTCAATGTCACGATCCTGCTTGCGAGACCATATGCCGACAAGAATGATACATATTGCACATAGACCACTGATGATGCTTGCTGCAGATACAAATCCTTCGGACGTAGCGGGCTGGCTATCGGCCAAGACCGGCAGCAAGAGCACTCCGATACCGATTAAAAATCTATCTCCACGCATCATGGGGGCGATTCTCCAAAAACAATGGGTGAGGTAAAGTATCGGTCATTAGAACACTTGGTTGTGATAGGCTGATCAATAACGCCGAGACACGCACTTCTGGTCAGACGTTGCTGATTGATAGTAGCCGTGGTGATACTGACAGGCGGCGCCCCGTTGACCAAAGCTCCGAAACCGTCGTTCATGTAGTACGGGATAATGACACATGCCGCCGCCGTACTCAACGCGTTGCGCACTGTCTCATAATCGTCCTGCGCGGCATTGACACCGATGGCCACGTTCTCGGGCATCGGTGTGAGATTAGCCGTTATCTTGCGGTAAGGCTGCACCGCTAGCGGCCATGCTTGATTGTTGTGCGATTGACGTTGCAGCAGCCCGCCTTCATAGTCCACTTGCACAGCGCCGTCTACATCGAAATCCGCGCAACGCCCGACCCAGATTTCAGACGTGTCAATGAGCTGGATAGCACTTGCCCAAGTTGCGCTGTTTAAGTCGTTGAATATGGTTATGACGAGAGTGTCAATGTTTATGGCGGGGAATACCCACCAGCACGCCGCCGCCCCATTAGGAAGCAACGCCGTGCGCAAGGCCTGTGAATTGCCGAGCAGCGCCACGGGAGAACCGGCCAGCTTACCGGCCACGGTTATTTTCACACCTGCCGGAATGGCCGTGGCGATGTTAGGCATTAAGAACGCGGCACAGCCCGCGAATAGCGTAGTATTCAACGCGACGGTGATCGTCAACGTCGTGTTTATGTTTTGCGCGGCATGGCTTCGCGGCCACTGGTACCGCGTCGGCAGTGCGGGGCGCCCGCTAAAGTGATTGGCGGTAGCAGTTACCATGACTTGTCCACCGGGTAGCGCGCCGCTTGGCGTTACACTGCCATTGTCGAGCCACGTTGTGACGGCGCCCACACTCTGCATGAATAGCTCGCCGCCCTGCGCACGGCCATAGATGTTATACCCGGTCGCGCCGGTAACAGCACCCCAGTTGACATTGATGCCGCCCGTGCTTACAGTTGTCAAACTGGTTTCCGTGCTGGCGAGAGTTTCACCGTTGGTATTCGTTGCGGCTACACGATAGTAGTACGTGCCGGCCACAAGTGTGCCGGCGCCGGTAGTGAAGGCGGCATTGACCGGCACAGCAATGCCGGGCCCATTGACGCTGAACGTCGGCGCGGTAGGACGACCATAAGAAATACGCATATCACAGCCCCCAGAAAACGACTTCGGTCAATTCTTCGCTAGGACTTTCTACCGTACCTAGCACGACAAGATACCGCCCAGTGATTAAATTCCCCACCGGATAGGTTACGAACCACACTTGGCCTATATCTATCGTGCGCCCGATGGGTGTGAACACTGTGCCCACGTAGAAATTACGTGGGGAGTTGTAAAGCCCACACTGCCGAGTGATAGAAGCCTGTCCGTGGCTCGACACGTCGAACGTCGACTCTAGCGGCGCCGCGTTCATGGCGTGGTTATACCGTGTGGGGAGTTTCACCCCCGCGACGACAGTCCACTGGAAAGGCACGATCAAAGACTTGCGCAGTGAGAGTGAAACATCGGTTAAAGACGTATTCTGGAAATCACTCTCGGACAACGGATTGTAATTTTTACCCCCTGACAGCCGAGTTGTCAGGTTTTCGGCCAAGTCTGGGTAAGGAATTAAGAACCCATCGAAGTCTGTCACTGTCAAAGAGCCAGAAGAACTGGTGTAGTAACATCCCGGCTGCCCAACGTTTTCAGGGGCATCTAGAACAAAGGTGTGAATTTTCTCATCACGCCCGACGTAGATCTGCGCGCCGACCGATGCCAGGAATTTTTGCGCGCATGCTTCCACGTTCGGTGTTTCGTCCGGCGACACATACAGCCCATGCACCCAGCCCGTAGCCGTATCCACGGCGGCGGCACCGGTAGAATCGTACTCGGCCTGTGAAAATGGCCCGTAGGTAATCAAGAAGTTCTGTAAACTCTGATCAAGCCCTGGGCCATTCAACGGTATGTTGGTTTGATAAGCAGGGAGCTCGTTCATGAAGATGTTGGCCAGCTTGAATTTGCTAGAGCCAACTGGCGTTTGATTGAGCAAGTTGCTTAGAAAAGCCAGCGTCAACGGTTGATCACTGGTTGTGGTGTTGGTCAGTACGCCGATGTAGGTTCCGGCGGCGGTTAGCTGTAGCGTGGCAAATGCTGTCCAGGCAGAAGAACGATTAGCCTGATACCCAATCAGTAACTGTGCCGGCGCGATGGTATACCAGCCCGTGCCGTTGAGCGGTGAGCCTTGATACATCTGCCCGTGGTCGGACCACAGCGGAACCTGATCTACCTTTATACTGAATGAATAACTACGCCCAGCATGCAGCACAATACTGTTGTGCTGCATCCAACACATGTTGCCGTGGTTGTTCACGACCATGCTGTTATTTGGATTGGTGCCGCCGCCAAGCTGAAATTCGTCCGTCGAGCTTAGAGTGAAGTAACTCTGCCACGTAGCCTTTCCACCAGACCAGTTAGTCGGATAGCCCGATGAGCCGGTATTAGTGTTGAACTGCCCAGCCCCGCCAAGATAATCGGTGGCGACCGTGCTGAATGAAGAGAGATAGCTGCTAGTCTCTATTGTGAACGCCCCTTGAGGGGCGAAATTCAAATCAATACTTTTACTGTCCGCTGACAGAACATAGGTTCCAGGGGCAAGCGCTTTTCCGCTGACCCGTGGAAATCCAATCTGTGAGATTACTGTCGCGCTTAACGCGTAGATCGAATTTACACTGTCCCACAACGACGGCGTGTAGGTACGGCAAATCCCCCATGCAATCGGCCACGGTTTGCCGGCAACCGAAGGATCGACATTCGGCATGAATATGGGGCGCTGAAGCTGATTTTGCAGAAGAATAATCTTGTCGTTGGCATAGATTGTCTTAGTCTGATCGCTCGTCTGCTCGCAACGATCAATAACTGCCGTGAATACGCCTTCGGCTGCATCACTGCTCGTACCCTGTAAGCAGCGGCGAAACCGCACGAGCTGATCGCGGATATCCGCGGTGAGTAATTGATTATACACGCCGTTCGGATCAAGAATATCCAGCTGCACACTTGTGGCCCGCCCAAGTTGGGGTGGCATGCTGGCTCCGTGCATCCAGCACGGCACTGAGCGAGAAATTTTTACCGGGCTCTTCATCCGATCAAGATCGCCAGGATAGACGCTATTTGGAACCGTGTCTGACGATTGATTTATGTAGCTTTCCGTTGCCACATTGAAAGGCACTAGTCCAAGAGCCTTGTGCAGCCAACCTTTAGTACCATAATTATACTTAGACTGAAACTGGCCAGAATTGGCAAGTACCCCCATGCCGCCTATCCCACCAGAGATCGTAGCCGCGTAGAAGTAAAAACCACCTACTCCACTCGCGACGGTAATCGTACCAAGACTCTTGCCATTCTGCACCCATGTGATCTGTCCTTCAGCAGGATAAACAATCACTGCAATGTAATCATTGTAATTGATGGTACCGCTGAACGTCGCCACGACGGCGCCGTTATTGTATACTTTCATATCACCAAGGTTCAGCCCCCAGCCCTTCGGGTCTTCGCCTACGTACTTATTCACGGCGGCTCCCGCCAGAACTACCCCCAAGTACGCAGCTCCTGTAAGCGAAGGATTTGTGTTGAGCGGGGAAAATAGATAGAATTCAACAGAGACGTTATCATCACTGCTTTGTGCGATGCTGCCTTGGCCGAATTGAGATCTAGCGCATCGGTGGGCGTCACACGTCGACCCTATCTGGAGCAACGTGTCACTGTTGGACAATGTCAAAAATTGTCCAATAGCGTTCTCGTCGAATGCAACAGCGATATTTGACATAATTAGTAGCTCGCAGAAGCGGCCACGACAATGTACTTGCCGGTGGCGCCGGTGTAGAAGAACACATTGGTGACTTTCTTGCCTAGCGCATTGGGTGCGGCGGGAGTGCCTATCACACTTGCCGGGTACGTGGGCGCTGTATTGGTTCCCGCAGCGGCGGCTGTGATTTCCATTTCTACGAGCCCAGCGCCGGGAGGGGCCGTGAATGCAAACGCTGTCGCAACGGCGCTAGTCAATGTCGCTGTATTCATACCTTTTGTAAAGTCAGCAGTTGCACTTGCGCCCACTGTTCCAAGAGCGTTGGTGGCATTACCATAACTCGTCGCTGAAACTGACGTAAACGTGAACCCTCCGGAGTATGCCTGCGTCAAGAATATCAATGACGCGCCTGCATTGTCCAGGGCTATAACCTTGCGGTTTGTGTTGCCGCATGCCCAGCTGGTGCCGGTCGCGCCCGTTCCTTGACTCGCGGCAGGCGAATTGATTGTGAACCAGTGGGTCGTGTCAGAGTAAGATGGGCTGACGTTGACAGCAATAACGTTGATTGTCACCGGATCTGTGGTCAAGAACTGCACGTCGAGATGGCTTGGCAGATTCACGCCGTCCTCAACTACGCGCGCGTTCGCTATGCCGTAGACACCCGGTTGATATGCCCCTATCAATTCATATTCACACAGAGTCCCTGACGAAGGAGTCAGCCCATCCTTCGTGGTTTTCGAAATACGGAATTTATAGTAGCTGGTGCCGTTCGCCTTATTGACATTGACGTAGACCGTACATTCCTGCCCGTTCGAGCCGGACGGATGTGGAAGATCGCCGATCCGGTACCATGTTGTCGTGCCGGCAGGGGTCAGTGAATACGTGACTCTTGACGATAAGCCGATGGCTCCATCGCCGATAGCAGCGTAGCCATTGAATGTCTTATTACCGGCTGCAAGATCCATCATCTCGAGCACGCCCAGTGTCGAGTTGATGAACCCACGAAGATTTGTAGCCCCGCACGCCCAGCTTGAACCGGCGGCTCCAGTGCCTTGACTTACAGCTGGGTTGTTGACACTGAACGGTATACTGCCGCGAGCGCTGCGCGATTCTGAGTACACGAAGACAGTGTACGCTACTCCTGCTACTCCGAACTGAACATCGAGATAGCTGTTCAAGTTCGTGCCAGCGTCTATGACACGAGCATTGATGATACCGGTGCTGGGGCTGAATCCGCCAAGCAATTCGTATTCACAATCAGTGCCGTCGCCGAAAGTAGACTTAGATAGCCTGAATTTGTAATAACTCTGCGTGCCATTGCCAACCAGACCAACGAACACCGTATGTTCTTGAGCGTAACCTGACAGACCACCACTGAGAGGCACCGTACCGATCCGCCACCATTCCGTGGTTGTGGCGGCAGTCAACGAGTAACTGATGATGGCAGTCGGAATGTATGCTTGGCCACTTGTCAGGTCAACGGTCATTGTTACGCCGTCATTCGTCACCGGTGCTCCGACGATGTTGAATTTCACGGGTCCAGCAGTTCCGACATTCACGGCGCTCTGTTGAGGTTGAATCAGCGCGTTAGCGGCAACAATATTCACCTGCACCGTGTTATTCACAAAATGACCGAAGTAGTCTGTACAGACTACCGGCACCGAGAATACTCCGATTGTAGTAGGAGTTCCCCCAAAGCCATTAGGTGTATGGGAAGCCCACGGAATTGCAGATAAATCAAAAGTGTACTTTATGGGGGTTTGCCCACCAATGCTTAGTGGAAAGTTGATGATTTCCGGGTAGTTCACCCCAACTTGTAACGGGCTATTCACAGAACCTAAGCCGGGGATTCCGAATGCGCTGATGCTGGGCGTAGACCCCATCGAAAAAGTCGTGGAAAAAGTATCTCCTGTTCCGGAATCGGTAGCGGTTATGGTTGCGACGCCGCTGGTGAAGGGCGGAATATTCGAGCCGCCGATCACGCCAGCGGTAGTAATGCCCCATCCTGTGTTAAACCCGCTTCCAGTCCAGGTTAGCGTACCAGTCGCTCCGGTCAAGCTGACCTGCCACGAATTTATATCTGTCTTAACCAGTGTATAAGACACTAGCCGGGTGACGACGTCCATAGAAACAATCACGTTGCCACTAGAATTAGCCCCGCTGTCGGTAGCTGTCACAGTAACGACATTGTGTCCTAGAGTAGTAGGAATGCCTGTGATAGCTCCAGTCGCTGAGTTAAGAGTAAGCCCGGCAGGGAGCCCACTGGCGGTGTAGGTGAAACCTTGACCAGTTCCACCACTGCCGACAAGCATCAGATTATTGTTTGCCTGTTCAACACGGTTGATAGGACCGATCTTTGAAACGACTACCGTCACCGGCGCTACAGACGTCGGATTATTGTAGACCTGCGCGAGCAGAACAGTGCGGGTAGGATTCGTCGACATATTGTCCTCTTACTTGCCTCGGCGACCATCGCCGGACCGGAGAGTTTTACGCAGCAGTTCCATTTCTGAAATTAGCTGATCAAATTTAGCGCTGAGCTTCTTTGTTTGCTCAGATATCGTATCTTTGGCATCCGCCGTAACGACTTCTTTAGCCGGCGCCGGCTTTGTGGCGACTTCACTGGCTGAATTGGCGGTAGTGCCGGCCTTGCCGACCTTACCCGGTGTTCCAGGAGTTCCAGGTATTACGTCGCCCCCGTACGAAGGACCGACCGGGCCGTAAGGTTGATCAGCAGAGAACGGCAGCGGTTGACCGGACAACAACGCCTGGATATCGGCCAGATACTCGACCATGCTATCACTGTTATCGGCGATCCGCAGATTCGCGGTCGAAGTATCGACCAGATGTTGCATGTACGTCTGGAAGTCGTTGTTGTTATCAATGTGCAGATCTTTCATGAATGCCGACACTGGCACACCAAGATTCTTCAGTACCGTAGTGAAGTCTCCGCCTGTAGCGGCAGCGATGTCGGCGGCGTACTGAGAGAGTTGAGTGGCTTGGAGATAACGGGTGTCGACCGATTGTTGGACTTGAGCATCGGTGGCTTCCTTGATCATCCGACGCAGCAACACACCTGCGCCAGTATCTCCGGTTTGCGCCAACTGTGCCTTCAGTCCGTTGATGTAGTCTTGACCATACAGCTGCGACGCCAGACTCAGCGCTTGCTGTTGCAGCTGACGGATCGCAGCGACCGCCTGTTGAGCAGTGGCCTGAATGATCGACGCGACATCCTTCGCGCTTGCGCCCTGCATGTTGGCGGCGAATGCAAGCGCGTTAGCCTGCGCGACGTTGGCGATCATCTGAGTGCCGAGATCGCGCATCGACTGTTGGAACGAGTCCAGCCCGCTAACTGCGCGGCGGAATGGTTCCATGAAGTCGCTGTACGCTTTCGTTGCCTTGATGATCGCGTCGACGGCGGCTGTCACCGCCTGCGCCTGCTGCTGTAGATCGTTGTTATACGCGACCATCAAAGGAATGATGGCGGCATACTGTGCGATCAGCTGTGCGTTTCCAGTCGCGAGAACCTGCGTGAATTTATCTCGGTACTGCCCCATCGACATGTTGGGATCGAGACCAAGCCCAGTCAATCCAGCTTGCAGCTGCGACTTGTCATAGGCCGAACGCATCGACAACTGTTCAGGGCCGCTGTAGAAATTTTGGAAGAAAGCATTCATTTCCGACGTCAGATTCTGTACTCCACCGGCGGCCTGCACCAGTGAATCGTTGAACTCCAACAGATCGGCGCCGGTCTTGCCAGTGGTGACACTCAGCAGTCCGTAGATCTGGTTAACAGCATCGTTCTCTTGGTACAGACGGGCGTACGTGTCGGCGAGAGATTCATTGGCTCCTTCAAGTTTAATTACTTCATTCATCACATCGGCGACAGATTTATCGCTGCCGAGCAGACTCTTGCCACGGTTGATATCCGCCATCGCTTTCTGTGTGGCGGCTGCCATATCTTGCACAGCCTGGAACAGTTTGTCTGCGTCCCCTTGTAATCCGGCGACAAATTTGCTGGCGCCGATTCCCAACTTGTCGAGCACACTGAGGATTGAATCTGATTGAATTCGTTCAGCAAATTGTTGCTGAGTTTCACCGGTGTACGTGACGCCCAGCACGGTGTCGGACGTAGTCGTCTTGCCGTGGCGGTCGGTAGAACTGGTGAACGATCCGCTGACAAGTTGAGCAGCTGTCGCACCGACAGACTGAGCAAATGTCTGCAACAGGTTATTCTCAGCCGTGTAGAAAGCATTCGCCGCGCTAACTTGATCAGCCGAAGCGGGGGCCGATACGTCTTTGTATTTATTGCCGCCAAAGAGTGCTGATTTCTTCGTTTCCTGCATCAAGTCAGAGACAGTAGCTCCACCCGCGCCGACGCTAAGCGTAGAACTGAACCCGCCCGTAGGATGCCACGCTGTACCAAAAAGATTGCCCCCACTAAATTTGTCGATGAGCATGGCCGCGATGGCCACCCAACCAATAGGCCCCAGCGCGCCCAGCGC
>Ga0068856_100002008_pt1 | contig 21222 bp, 17 predicted proteins | sample KBSCornC62_FD_66595 | JGI IMG/M metagenome (GOLD analysis project Ga0068856, IMG submission 66595) | Corn rhizosphere microbial communities from Kellogg Biological Station, Michigan, USA - KBS Corn C6-2 | ecosystem: Host-associated > Plants > Roots > Rhizosphere > Soil ... | reverse complement strand
CGGCATAGCTGGCAAGCAACCGGCGACCGGAAGCAGCACCGATCACTTCGTCGCCGCCGGCGATCACAAACTTCACCGGGCCATGATAACTCTTCAAACACTCCGCCGGATTGAAGCGGTCAATCAACAGCCAATACGCCGGCAGCAACGGCATCTGTTTTTGCGCGACGGACGCCAGCGTGTCATACGGCACGAGCAACGCGAACCCGCTGATTTCAGTCGAATGACGCTTCGCCAGTTCGCACGCCGGACCGGTGCCGAGCGATTCGCCAACGACGAATCTCGGGGAGTTGGTCGGTAATAATTGAAACCCCTCTTCCGCCGCTGCCACCAAACTCGCTTTGCTCGGCGAACCCGGCCGCGCACCGTAGCCGGGATATTCCAAAACGAAGACGTCCACCGTGGCCGCGTCGTGAATGGGCTGGGCGATGTAATCACGGTCCATCGCGCTGCCGGCATTGCCATGGACGACTAACACGCTACCAGTCGTGGTGCCGCTCGCAGAAATTTTCCAGCCGATGATCTGGCCGGCTGGATTTTTCCACGGCGCAAAGCCGTGTTCTTTCGCGACCGACTCGACGACATCTGCGGGAATCTTGGTGGGAAGGTAAATCAGGCGGCGCTGAAAAATCAGCACCGCCAGCACGATGAGCAGATACGCGATGAGGAAGAGTTGCAACACGCGAATGAATGACAGGCAGGTTTTGTTCCAGTCCATCATGGATCAAATGGCGTCCGGCGGCGTTTTGGTTTTGCGCCGGAAGGGATATTTCAACTGTGCCCAATAGCCTAGAGGAACCGGATGACCCGGCAACCCGTAGCCCGACGGCCATTGGTCTTTCGGAAAATGGTAGGTTCCGAACAGCCGGTCAAATAGCGGGAAATGGATCGCGAAATTCACATCCACCGCCTCGCGCTCGATGCCGTGATGCCAGTGATGAAAGCGCGGCGTGACGAGAAATTTTTCCAATAGCGGAAATCGCCAGCTCAGATTGGCGTGGACAAAGGTTGAATACAGATAGACGACAAAGATATAGGTGTTCATCGCGTTTACGCTGAAGCCGAGCACATACATCGGAATCACCGTGGTGCTACGCAGCGCCAGGATTTCCAGAAAGTGCATCCGCGCCCCGGCCATCCAATCCATACTCCGCGCCGAGTGATGCACCGAGTGAAACTCCCACAGCCACGGGATGCGATGGAATGCCCGGTGCAGCCAGTATTGGACGAAGTCCGTCAGGAACATGATGGCGACAAACTGGACGGCGAACGGCAGTGCCCCCACCCAGGCGCGCGTTTCCGTCAGGGGCGCAAGGGCCAGAATGGATTTTGCCGGAATGAATGTCAGGAAGGTCAGCACCTGCACTAGCAGACTGCTGACAAGAAAGTAAAACAGATCTTCGCGCCATTCCTCCCGGAAAACTGGCTGGTCCGACTTCTGGGAAAAAATCCGTTCCAGTGGGATGAACAGGAATCCCGTGAACAGGATTCGAAGCACAAAAAAATCCAGGCCCAGAAACATCGGGGCGCGTTCCGATACAACTGCGGTCGTTTCCGAGCCGCCGAGCAAGACGGCGAAGATGGTGACCACCACCCCGCAGGTTCCCAGCGTCCGCTCCTGGCGCAAAGCCAGGCTCAACGCGGAAAAGCCGAAGGCCGCCAGCAGTAAAACGTGCAAACCGACCCGATACCAAGGGTTGTTCCGGATCGGCTGCGCTTCGGGAATGGCCAGCACACCCGGCGCAATGAGGGAAAGCACCAGCAAAAATCCGGCGATGCCAAGCACCAGTCCCAGCACGCCGCTGGTCCAGCCGCTACCGAAACGGCGCAGCGCTGGCGGAGCCTCCAGTTCACCCCGCACCTTCATCCTCACCTTGTGAAGCTTGCTCATGGGCGCGACGCTACCATTTCAAAACGACTGAAATCCAGACGAAAAAAGGCCGGAGCAAAATGCTCCGGCCTGGGTTTAATCCAAACGGCAATGCGGCCGTCTATGGCTTGGCCGGTTCTGGAGCGGCTGCCGCCGGCTGCTTCACCTTCACTTCGAGGTAAAGATCGCGCAGTTGCTTGGGCGAAACCTGGCTCGGCGAATCGGTCATCAAGCAGGTGCCCTTCGCGGTTTTTGGGAAAGCGATGACGTCGCGAATGCTCGGCGTGTTGCAGAGAATCGCAATCAAGCGATCGAAGCCGAGCGCGATGCCGCCGTGCGGCGGGGCGCCGTATTTGAACGCGTCCAGCATGTAGCCGAAGCGCAGCTTGGTTTCCTCCGGCGGAATGGCGAGCAGTTCCTCGAAAATGGTTTTCTGCACGTCGGGCTGATGGATACGAATAGAGCCGCCGCCGAGTTCGACGCCGTTGACAACGATGTCGTAGTGTTGGCCACGAACTTTCTTCGGGTCGGTCTTGAGCAACGGGATGTCATCGGCCACGGGTGCGGTGAATGGATGATGGCTGGAATACCAGCGGTTGTTCTCGCGGTCGAAACCAAGCAGCGGAAATTCAATGACCCAGAGGAAATTGAACTGATCGGCGGGAATCGTCAGCTTGCCCTGCCCTTTCAACACATCGGCGCAATAGAGACGGATCTTGCCGAGGATTTCGCAGGCATTCAGCCATTGATCGGCAGCGAAAAGAATCAAGTCGCCTTCCTGAATGGCGAGTTTCGTGGTAAGCGCGGCCTTCTCGGCTTCGCTGAAGAATTTCACGATGGGCGATTTCCATTCACCGTTCTCGACCTTGATGAAGGCGAGCCCTTTCGCGCCAAAGCTCTTGGCGTATTCGGTCATCGTCTCGATCTGGCCTTGCGTCGCGCCGGCGAGACCTTTGGCGTTGAGCGCCTTCACCACGCCGCCGTTGGCGATGGTGCCGGAGAACACCTTGAAAGTGCTCGCCTTGAAATCTTCCGTCATGTCCACGAGTTCCATCGCGAAGCGCGTGTCGGGCTTATCAATGCCGTAGCGGTTCAACGCTTCCTCGAAGCTGATGCGCTTGAACGGCGTGGGCACGTCAATGTTCAGCGCGGTCTTCCAGACGCGCTTGATGAGTCCTTCGATGAGCGCGTAAATGTCTTCGCGATCAATGAAGCTCATCTCGATATCCACTTGCGTGAACTCAGGCTGCCGGTCGGCGCGCAAATCTTCATCGCGATAGCAGCGGGCGAGCTGAAAATATTTTTCAACGCCGGCCACCATGAGAATCTGTTTGAACTGCTGCGGCGACTGCGGCAGCGCGTAGAACGTCCCCGGCTCACGGCGGTTCGGCACGAGAAATTCGCGTGCGCCTTCGGGCGTGGACTTGAAGAGCGTAGGCGTCTCGACTTCGAGAAAACCTTGCTCGTCCATGTAGCTGCGCGTGGCGATGGCGACTTTTGAGCGCAACTTGAGATTGCGCGCCATTTCCGGGCGGCGCAGGTCGAGGTAGCGGTATTGCAGGCGCAATTCCTCGTTCACCTTGTTCGCGATTTCCGGATCGTCCACCGGGAACGGCAGCACTTCCGCCATGTTCAGCACCTCGAGCGCAGTGACACCGACCTCGACTTCGCCGGTGGGAATCTTGGCGTTGTTCGTGCCTTCAGGGCGATGGCGGACCTTGCCGGTGATGCTGACAACGCATTCACTGCGGAGCGACGCGGCCTGCGCGAAGAGTTCCGGCGTCAGATCGGAAGGATCGAATACCGTCTGCGTGCGGCCTTCACGGTCGCGAATGTCAATGAAGATGAGGCCGCCGAGGTCGCGCCGGGAATGGACCCAGCCGGACAGCGTGACGGTTTGCCCGATGTGTGCCGGGCGTAGTTCGTTGCAATGATGCGTGCGTTTCATGAAAATTTATAGGAGTTCAATCCCGACTGTCCGGGATTGTCCTCATTCGTTTCCAACCGCGGGACAAGCCAAAGCTTGAACGCCAACGGTTGCGAAGCGGACGCGGATTTTGGCGAAGAAACCGGCGGATTTCAAAGGAATTATTCAAGGATGCACATTGGCTGGAGATGTGGCAGGTTGCCCCATGTCGGTGAACACCATGCCAGCACGACAAGCAGAACCGGTGAAACAATTCTCTGTATTCACGCCCAACCGTTTGGGACGCCTGCACGAACTCATCAACCTGCTCGGCTCACACAACGTCCACGTCCTCGCCCTCACTGTGCTGGACACCACCGACAGCGCCATCATCCGCATTGTGCTGGATGATCCGGACCGGGGACGCGAATTGCTGCACAATCACGGATTTCCCTTCACCGAGAGCGTGGTGGTGGTCGTAGAGGTCAATGCTGCTGATGAACTGAACCGGCTCATGGCCGCGATGCTCGAAGCCGAGCTGAACATCAACTATCTCTATTCGTTCATTCCGCATCCGCATGGGAAATCCATTCTCGCCTTGAGCATGGAAGACAACGAAATGGCCGAGCAGGTGCTGAAGCGCCACCAGTTCACCGTGCTGAAACAGGCGGACCTCGCCCGCTGACCCTCAAAAAAGTGCAGTGGAAAATCTCGGCTTATTCCGGCAGCGAAATACGCCAGATATTGGTCGGGTCGCCTGAATTTTTCAACGCCTGACGCAGTTGGTAGTTGGAAAAGGAATGCACGCTGCCGTCGGCGAGACCGATGTTACCCTGATTCACATGGATCGCCGACGTCCAACTGACGGCGTCACTGGGAGCGAGTTTCAGGATGCCGTTTTCGGGTGTGGACGGACCGGTGAGATTGCGGTCGCCAACGAGAAAGCGTTGCGGAAATTCGTCTTTCGCATCCAGGCCGACGAAGTAACTGACGTTTTGGTTTTTCAGGCGGACAAAATTGTCAGCAGCAGTGCGCGTATCGTCCGGACAGACCAAAATCTTCGGCGTGCTCAATTCATTCGACATGACTTGAAAATGGCGAAACGTATCCGCGCCCGTGACATATTCCATCGGGCCGCCCTTTTCCATCGGAACGGCCATCGGCATTTTGTCGTCGTTGTCGCCTTCCCAGATGCGGAAAGCGAGGCAGCACTGTTTAAGGTTGTTAACACAGCCAATCTTGCTCGATTTCTTCTTGGCGCTGGCCAGCGCGGGCAACAGCATGGCGGCGAGGACGGTCAGAACCGCAATGATGACGAGCAACGCGATGAGGGTGAAACCTGATTTCGACAAACGCCCGGAAGTGAAGTTCATAATCGCACTATGAACCGGCCGCGGCGGTTTTCAAGTCATTCCTTTCTCGAATCGAACCGGCGGCTCAGTTCAGCAGCCGTAATTTTTCACTTTACCTTTTTCGGGAAACTGTTTGCCTGTTCCGGCATCCGGGCAATTCCATGGCAACCATATTCTCATCATGAAAAAATATTCCCTGCTTCTCTCCGCGTCGGCGCTGGTCGTCGCCGTCGTCGCCACCCTCAATTTCGGCTGCGGCAAAAATTCCGCGCCGGACAGCGGGTCAAAAAACTCAAAAGCCGTCTCGGTGGAAAAAACCAGTTTTACCGAGGTCACGTCACAGCTGGATCCCGGCGGCGACTTCTACCTGTATCTGGGCACGGCGCAGTGGCTCGAAGGTCTTTCCACCAAGCTCGGCACGTGGCGGCAGACGTTCGGCGCCATTCCGAACCTCAAGCCGGAAGATGCCACCAACGTAAACAAGGCGTTCGATATCATCGCCCGCCTCATCAAGGACAGCGGCGTCGAGGACGTCAGCGGCGTGGGTTTGAGTTCGGTCGAGATCGAGAAGGGCATGTTCCGCAACAAGTCGCTGGTGCATCATTATGCCGGCAAAGGCACGGGCTTTCTCTGGCAGCTCGCCGGCAAGGAACCGCACGCGCTGACCGGTCTTGACCTTTTGCCGACGGACACAGCGCTGGCGGTTTTCTCGGATGCGGATCTGCCGGTGCTTTGGAGCGTGGTGCAAAAACAGGTTGCCCAGGCCAACCTGCCGCAAGCGCAGCAATGGCTGCAACAACTCCCGACGCAATTTGAAAAAGGCACGCAGGTCAAATGGGACACGTTCATCCACTCGCTCGGCGGCGAATTCGGCCTCGTCCTGACGCTCGACGCATCCAACAATATTCCCGTGCCGGTGGCGGGCACGGCGGTGGCGATTCCCGCGCCGGGATTGCTCCTCGCCATCAAGGTGACCGACGACACGATCTTCAACCGGATTGACCAGCAACTAAAAGACAACGAGCAGGTCATCCGCGTGGACAAGTCCGGCCTCAAGATGCGGACGATGCCGATGCCCCTGCCCTTCATCGGCGAACTGCGCCCCAGCGCGGCGAGCAGCGGCGGCTACCTGTTCATCGCTTCGAGCGACGCGCTAATTGACAGCGCCCTCGCGGTGAAAAGTGGAACGAAGCCCGGCCTCAAAGCCAGCGACGAATTCAAACATCTCGCGCGTGGCATTCCCGAACAGGGCAACCAGTTCCTCTTCATGAGCCAGCGGTTCGCACGAACGATGATGGAAGTTCAGCAAAAGGTCATCACCGCCAGCGCCAAGAACGATCCGAACATGGCGCAATGGATGCAATCCATTTACAAAAGCTCACCCGCCTTCGCCTACTCCGTGGGCCTGAACACGCCGGAAGGCTGCCTGACCGTCGGCAACGGCAGCCAGAGTTATGCGAATTCCGCGCTGCTGCCCGCCGTGGCTGTGGCCGGCATGATGTCGGCGATCGCCATTCCAAATTTCGTGAAGGCCCGCACGACCTCACAACGCAATGCCTGCATCAACAACCTCCGCCAGCTCGACGCGGCCGAAAATCAATGGGCTTTGGAAAACGGCAAAAAAGCTGGCGACGCCTGCACCGAAGCGGACCTCAAGCCCTTTATCCGCTTGGTCGGCGGACAGCTTCCGAAATGTCCGGCGGGCGGCACTTACACAATTGGCCCGGTCGGCGAATCGCCCAAGTGCAGCGTGCCGGATCATGTGCTGCCGTAAACGGTAATTGAGTTGCGCAACCTTTTGCCCCACCCTGTGTTAAAATTAGAGCTATTATGAATTTATCAGCCAGCCGACCGGGAAAATTGATCAGCACACTTTGCAGCCTGTTCCTCGCCGCCGCGTTTCATGCCGGCGCGGCGGAGACTGCGCCGGTCACGGTCGAAATTGTCGGTGGCGGAACGGTCAAACCCAACTACAACGGGCAGGCATTGGCCATTGGCGGCAAATACAGCATGACCGCCAAGCCGCGGCCGGGATTCAAATTCACGGGCTGGTCGGGCAGCCTGAACAGTTCGAAACCGAAGCTGACCTTCACCAATGAGCCGGACCTCGACTTCACGGCGACGTTTGAGGACCGCCAGAAGCCGACGTTGAAAATCACCACCGTTCCCGGCAAAGAGGCGTTGACCGTAGATTCATTTTACGTGAGCGGTATGGCCCGGGACAACGACACGGTGGCGAACGTGAAATGTCAGTTAAACGGATCGGGCTGGGAAGACGCCACCCTGTTAGTCGGCGCAAACAATTGGACCAACTGGTGGTCCACCGTGACGTTGGATGCGGGAACGAATATATTGGAGGCCTATGCGATTGACCCTGCCAACAATTGCTCCAAAACGAACAAGCTAAAGCTGATTTACTCGGTCGCACCGGCCTCGCTCGCCGGATGCACCATCAGCTATGAGGAGACGAATACTTTCAACTTCGGCACCAACAGTTTCACCGCCGTTGACGGCGTGGGCACTTACACCTACAAAAAAACCAGCTCGATCTTCGGGCGCGTCACACTGAACTACACCGCGCCGCCTTCCGCCACCGGAGCCTCCAACAACGCCACCATTATCCTGCAATTCACCAGCCCGACGGAAGGCGTGTTCAGCGACGACGCGGGCGAACACGACTTCAGTCTTACGCCGGCCAACGACCTGGCCCCGAGCGGTTTTACCGATTCGACGATCAGCCTCGTTTACGATGACCACATCAACCAAACCGATCTGGGCTTTTACAATCCGCCGTCGGTCGTCACGAACGGCAGCACCGTCCTGCCCAATCCCCTGCTCGTTCCGCTCGACAGCGATTATCCCGGCCAATATGGCGACCGCGTCAAGGTCCTGTTCTCGCGGCAACATTACATTTCCCAAAACAATACCTGGGTGGAATCCACGCAGGAATTTATCGGAACGGTGATTGATAATACCACCCCCGAAGCCGTGACCGTGCTGTTTGATACGCCACCGAAAGGCGACAAGGCCAACATCTACGCGTTGGTGGACGGCGAGCCGTTGAACATCCTCACCTGCACTTACGACACCTACGAGAGCGAGGTTCTGGTGGCCAACGACACCGCCACCTTCAGCTACACCAACACCAGCCCCGACGGCGCATTACTGCGATTGAACCAAGCCGGCGAGAACCAGTATGTCGTGATGAATTTCACCAACGATTCGGACACTGGATTCTTTTACGAAGAGGACTATTCCCCAAGCAACACTCTTGTCGCGATCCGCCGCGGAAATTTTTTCATCGCGCTGGCGCCGCAAATTGCCACGGCCCCGAAAAACGTCTCGGTGACGAACGGCGGCACGGCCAGTTTCACCGTCAAGGCCACCGGCACGCCGACGCTCGGTTTTCAGTGGCAGTTCAAAGGCACCAACCTGGTTGACGGCGCTACCGGTTCCGGCTCGAGCATCACCGGCTCGGCGACCACCAATTTACTCGTCAGCGTCGTCTCCACGAATGACGTCGGCAGTTACCGCGTCATCGTCAGCAATACCTATGGCACCGTGACGAGCACGGCGGCCACGCTGACCATCTCCACCAATTCAACGGCCTCACCCCCGACGCCCTAATTCCAACGGCGGTTGTTCGAGAGAAAATTAATCCGGCTTTCCGCCGGCGACTCGGCGTTTTTCCTGATCCGGGTCGAAACGGTCAATCTGCACCGGGATGACAAACGGATTCGACAAGGTCTTCACGCGTGCGAAACCCACATCCTGCGAGCGAATGAGCGATTCCGCGAAATCGCCGAAGTCGTAATACTTGGCCAACTCGCCGATTTCATTGTGATTGTTGAGGTGCGAGACGATGATGTTCTCGGTATTCGACAGAATGTTCGGATGAATGGACGAAACTTCCTGCGTCGCGTAAACAATCGCCAGCCGCGCCTTGGCGCCTTCCTTCGCGATGGTTGGCCAGATTTCCGTCAGCGCTTCGTGGCGGCCAATGAGATTGTGCGCCTCCTCCACGTAGATGACGACGTGCGGCGGATGCTGCCCGGCGTTGAAGGTCGCCATCGAGCTCCGAAAAAAATGACGCGCGATGCGCTTGCTCAGGCGCTCGCGCTGCACGGGGTCGCCCACGGACAGGTCGAGGATGACAATCTTCCCATTCGCGAGATGCTGGTAAATTTCGTCGCAGACATCCGTGCGGCGATTCGGCGCATGATAATCCTTGTAAGGCTGGAGCAATCGAAAGCCGGGGATGTAGCCGCCCTCGTCATTTTTCTGGAGCAGAAGATTGATGAGCACGTTCGTGTCCGGCTCGATCCAGGAACCGCCATTCGTGGTGATGAGTTCGTCCTGAATCTGGCGCACGAGATGAAACCACTCGAAAGCCTGCGTGGCGGTCAGGCCGTTCGCGGGATCCACCGAGGGATTCACCTTGTTGCGAATGCCGGGATTGACCTCGAAGGTGATTTTGAAACCGGCCGGCAGTTCGTAACCGGCGCGGGCGAGCACGGCTTGATACGCGGCGAGCTTGAGCTGGTGCATCGCCGTCTGCCGCTGAAATTCATAATCGCTGCTGCAATTCTCCTTGTCCGGCGCGATGAAATCCATGCTCAGGAACGCCTCCAGATCGGCGGAGCGCGGCACTTTGCTGCCCTCGATCAGGCCGCGCAACGTGCTGTGACCTTCGGCGATTTGCTCGAAAAAATTATTCAGGATCAATTCGAAACCCGGCGTGGGAATCATCCGGTAACGGATCGTATCCGCCGGAAACACTTCGGCGATGGAGCCTTGATCCTGGTGGTTGGCGTTGGCGTATTCGCCATTCAAGTCGTAGATGATCTGGCCGATTTTCAGGCCGAAATCGCGGCTTGTATGTTTCACGACGGAAACGAGCTGCTTGATGGTGTTGGATTTTCCGGTGCGCGTCATGCCGAATACCGCCGTGCGGCGCGCGAGAAAATCCACTGCATTCAAGTGAAACACCGCACGGCTGGCCGGCTCGCTGCGGTGCCGCCGGTCAGTGGACGAGTAGCGCACCGTGCCGATAGGAAAGCGTGGCAAGTCGCCCGCCAAACCCAACCGCCGCGCCTCTTCGCGCGACGAGGCGAGGCGTTCGGGGCTGACGTAATTCACAATCGCCGCCAGCGCCGCGCCCTCGGGTCGGTAAACCGCGAGACCCGCCGCGTGGGTGTAGGACTCTACGTCGGAGCCGAGACGCAACTGGCCGTTCGCGAGATAAAAGGTGCCGAGCACGCGGCATTGCAGGCCGCCGAGTTGAAATTGCTCCGCTGCCAGATCGGTAAAGGCGCCGCCGTCGGCGGATTCCGCCGGGCGTTGTTTGAGTTTTTCCACTTTCAAACCCGCCACGGCATCGTTGGCCGGCAACGAAGCCGCGCCGGTGACGCGGAGCAACAAAATTTCGCCGACACTTTTCTGGGCATCCGCCGCCGCGGCGAGCAGAAAACAATTTTGCGGCACGCCGTGGGCGTGGGCTTTCCAGTCGTCGCGCGTGAGGACCAGTGCCGTGGCGTAATCCACGCGGCAGAGCCAGCCGACGAACTGGTTTTTCTGGATCAGTTGCGCCAGCGGATCGGCTGGGGAGGTTTGAGGGATGTTCGACATGGAATTGATAATTTGCGTGGGCAGCTTGCGGTCAAGCGTGGTGGTTTCAAAGTCTTTTCTGACCGCAACGCGGGAATCGGCCGTTCACCAAACCGGCAAGCGTTCCGAGAAATTAGCCAGATTGAAGCGGGTGGGCACATGAATTGCTAAATCCATGGGGCTGGTCGTGCCTTCACAAGCCCGGTTAGCGAGCAGAGTTCGTTCTTTTAATTGGGCGACCTTTGGAGTATTCGGTGTCGGGAGTTTGGTGTTGTAATAAAATCTAAACGCTGTCTTAAATTGTAAATTATGAATGCATTGAAACATCATTGGAACGGGAAATGGGCTGTGGTTTTCGCGGTGTTTTCGCTGGTTGCAGCCTTGAGCACCCACGCAGCGAACACGGCCACGGTGACAGTGCAAGTCGTGGGCGGCGGCACGGTGTCGCCCAATTACAACGGCCAGGCGCTGACCGCCGGCCTGCAATACACCATGACCGCCAAACCGAAGTCTGGCTTTGTCTTCAATGGCTGGTCGGGCAGCCTGGAGAGCAGCCAGCCGAAGCTGACGTTTGTTTTGTCCAGCGATTTGGCACTCACGGCGAGTTTCGTGGACACTAAAGCGCCCACATTAAAAATATTGCCGGTGCTGAAAAGCTGGTCCACCAATTCCGTTTCCAACGCCGTCTATGTCGTCACCGGCACGGCCAGGGACAATGGCACGATTGCCAATATTTTTTGCAAGGTCAATGGCGGTGCCTGGCAACCGGCTTCCAGCGGGAACAGCTATAGCAATTGGTGGTGCAATGTCACCCTCACCCCCAACACAAACACGATCTATGCCTACGCCGTGGATAGCGATGGCAACACCTCCAAGACCGCCAAGTTGAAAATCATTTACTCCATCGCCCAACCCAATCTTTATTACCCTATTCAAGGGACCATGGTGTTGGTGGATTCGGGAGACAACGAAGTGAACGAAGCCACCTTCGCCGAAAAGAATTTTAGCGATCTCACGGGGGTCGGCACTTACACCTACAAAAAAACCGGCCCGGTCACCGGCAAGTTGATCATGAAATATTCCGCCCCGCCGTCGGCCGTAAATAAAACCAATGATTTCAACGACACCATGCTCTATGCCGATTATTACACGGGCACTTTTGCCGACGCGAGCGACCTCACTTTTTACCTCTTTTATACTTACAACTGGGCAACCCCGACGCTCACGGGCGCGAAGCTCGAGTTCACCGACAGCAACGGCAGCGATACCAGCGTGCTGAATTTCCCCTACCAACCGGTGCTGGGAGAAAACGCAAGCCAGGCCCACGCGCCCAATCCGCTCGTCCTCCAACTGGCTTCCGCTTATCCCGGCCAGGTCGGCGACCGCGTAAAAGTGACGTTTAACCACACCCGCAAGATGAATGGGACCGTAAAGACCATCGCCACCCCGACCGATATCGGCACGGTGATTGAAACCAACATCAATACCGTGAAGGTGCTGTTCGATGCGCCGTCCTCGGCGAAAACCGAGGACCCGTTCACCCCGACCGCCATCAGCACCATCTCCTACTACTACCAGAATTTTTCTGGCGGCGACCCCGTTACGAACGGAACCGGAACGTTCACCTACACCAACTACACCTGGGTCGGCTCGCTGTTGCAATTGAACCAGGCCGGGGTGAACAAATATGTGATCATGACCTTCACGAACGATGCGTATTCGGGCATTTACTACGATGAAGCTTATCTGCCGGACAGCACTTACACGACGGATTCCGGCTCCTTCACGCTGGCCGCGCCCCCGCAGATCATCAGCCAGCCCCAAACGTATGCCTGGACCAACGGCGGCACTGCGAGCTTCAGCGTCGTCGCCTCCGGCACCCCGGCGCTCGTTTACCAGTGGTTGTTAAACGGCACAAATCTCGCGGATGGTCCCAGCGGCACCGGTTCCACCATTTCTGGTTCAACGACCACCAATTTGACGATCACCGGATTGACCGCCAGTGATCTTGGTAATTATCAGGTCATCGTCACCAATGATTACGGGAGCGTCACCAGCAGCAATGCGAGCCTGACGGGCTTCGCCCCGCCCCAGATCACCAGCCAGCCGACGACTCTACAAGGGGTGGCTGCCGGCGGAACTGTGGATCTCAGCGTCACCGCCACCGGCTCCGCGCCGCTCACTTACCAGTGGCAAAAGGATGGATCGAATCTTTCCAACGGAACCGCTAACGGCACATCCACCCAAGGCGTGACGACCTCTCATTTGATCATCAGTAATTCGTCCACCAATGACAGCGGCTCTTATCGGGTCATCATCACCAACAACTATGGCAGCGTGACAAGCAACGACGCCAATGTGACCGTGAATTAAAGCAGTTCCCGGTTCGATCCGGAAAAATCGCAAGGGCATCACAGCAAGCTGTGATGCCCTTTTCGTTTCCATTCATTCCCCGCTCGCCATAAGGGAAGAAGTTAATTATTTTCACGGTCATGCTGACGCTGACCAAGCCGGAAGTCATTCTCACCCATGAAAGCGACCTCGACGGATTCGTCGCCGGCCTCTTGCTGCAACGGCTCGCGCAGCATCTCTTCGGCGAAACGATCCCGCTCCAGGCCTATCACTACAATTTCTGGAAGCAGCGCGACCTCCGCGAACGCACGGCGTGGGTGACGGATTTCACCTTTGAAGCGCGCCTCGATAAACCCGGCTGGCTCATCGTGGATCATCACGTCACCGAGACGCCCGCCAAAAACGCCCAGCTCATCCACGATGTCACCAAGTCCGCCGGCCAGCTCTGCTACGAACTCTGCCAGCAACACGGCCTCGGTTCCCCCGTGCTCGACCGGCTGGTGCAGTTAAACAACGTCGCCGACCTGTTTCTGGAATGCGACCCGGATTTTGAAGTCGCCGGCGATTACGCCGGGCTGGTGAAAATTTATTCCTTCTGGACGCTGCACACGATCATCGGCGGCGAACTGGAAAAGTTGATGGACCATCCCCTGCTTGAAGTGATGGCCGTAAAGCGCCGCGTGGAAGATCCCATCGGCTTCGAGTGGAGCAAGCAGCACGTCTCGGAAATTTCACCGGTGGTCGGCTTCGTGGACAACCTCGTCGGTAACACCAACCAGATCGTCCACCAATTGCTCGAACGCAAAGCGACGAAATACACCGTGCTCGTGACGCTCTTCCGCCGGTCGAACTCCATTTTTGCCAGCTTCCGCAGCCGCAACGGCGAAGCGTTGAAGATCGCGGAAAAATTCCAAGGCGGCGGCCACGCGAATGCCTCGGGCGCCATTCTCCCGAAATCCGTCCGCACGATCGAGGACGGCGTGGAATTTCTCCGTCAAATCCTGAATGTGAAAGCCGAGCCGGCGCTGAATAGCCTCGACAGCCTCTTCGCAAAAATCGAAATCAACAAGTAAGCCCGCAGCGGAACCATCAGCGCGCCGCGTTCGTCCCGGTGCGAATCTCCAGCGGCGGCAGCTCCAGAAAATCCGCCGCTTCCAGCAACGCCCGCTTCTCGTCCACGTCCTCCGTCCTAGCGGCCACCTCGCGCAACTCCTGAGCGGCCGCGCGATCACCAAACTGCACGGCGGCCTTACGGGCGGCGGCGCGAATTTCCGGATCAGGATTCATCAACTCCGCAAGGATGGCCCGCAAGGAATCCGCATCGTGCTTCATTCCCAGCGCCTCCAACTCATCCGCCGTGAGCGCGGGCGCAGGCGACGGGTTGCTGGTGATAGCCGCTGGCATCGACGGCGGAACCGGCATTCTTGCTACGCCTAATGGCGGATAGGTTTTTGCCGCATCGCTTCCCGGCTTGACGTCAGCCGGCGGGAGTGCCACGGCGGGCTTGGACCGGAAAAACTCCAAGACCAGAGCGACCGCCCCTAGCAGCAAAACGACAAAAATGATCTTTGGCCTCATTATGATGACGGGAATAAAAAATCCAGCGCAAAATTTATGCGCCGGATTTGATCCTCACGGAAAAATTAGACGGGAGGCGGCTGGACATTCAATGTCACGTTGCGGTTCCCTTCAATCGAGCCGGTCATGACAAACGGCGTGCCACCCGACTGACCTTCACCGGCGGCATTCTTGACGTGGTCGGAGGTTTTCTCGTTGTAATTGCCGTTATTGCCGGGATTGGAATCCTGTGTTTTGATCGCATCGAGACCTTGAATGAAGAAACGCAAGTTCGTGCTGCCTTCGATGAAAGTGTCGTCGAAATCCAACCTCACCAAAACGAGTTCGCTGATCTTGGGATCGGCCAGGCCGGTGGTGTTATTGGTCGTGCCGCTCAAAATGTCGTTGGCTCCACCGCTGAAGGTGATGATGTCCGAGACGTCCACGATGAGATCATTATTGCCGCGCACCACGACCACTTGGGAACCGGACAGCGCCAGCTTGGAACCGCTGGGAAACTTGTCGGAATCGTAAAGGCCTTGCGCCTGTTTGTCCAAGGCGAGGCGGTCGAGCAAATTTTTAGTGTTGATGACCTGGACGACCGGCTTGTCGAAGGTGCGGACGGAGCCGTCCTTGCTGTTGAAGCCCGGGCTTTGCAACTGGAGTTTGAACGCCACGGTGATGGTGCTGATGTCATCCAGTTTGACCTGCGCCTGAACATTAGCGGCGGCGAGGCTGAAAGCCGCAACCACGGCCACCAGGAGAGATTGGGATAAATGTTTCATAAAATTTTAATTACGGTCGTAAATCAGTTCCACCCCACCAAATTGCGATTAACGCAGCGGTTCAATCAAGGAGATTTCTCGTCCAATTTTCTAATGGCGTGGATTAGTCACATATCGCCCAGCAATCTCCGGCTTAATCCGATTATTTCCCGAGCACAGCCGCCGCCTGACATTTTTGTTTTGCCGACCGGGAAAATTTGCCACGCTCGCGTCATGCCGATACCTGTCATCAGCGTCGCGCAGATGCGCGACTGGGAACGCGCCACCTGGGCCACGGGCGTGACCGAGGCGGAGGTCATCCGCCGCGTCGGCAAGCGCGTCGCCCGCCGCGCCCGCAAGCTCACCCGCGCCGGCGACACCATTCTCTTTCTCGTTGGCAAGGGCCACAACGGTGACGACGCTCGCGCCGCCGCCAAGCAGCTCGAAGGCCGCCGCGCCGAGGTGCTGGAAATGTTCCTGCCCAACACAGACCTGCTCCCACTGGAACAAGCCTTGCAGGAAAAGCCCGCGCTCATCGTGGACGGACTTTTCGGCATCGGCCTGAACCGCCCGCTTTCCGAGGCGTGGCAGAAAATCATCGCCGCCATCAACGCCAGCCGGATTCCCGTGCTCGCGATTGACGTTCCCTCCGGCCTCAATGCCGCCACGGGCGAAACCTTTGGCGCCGCGATCCGGGCCGCCGTCACGCTCACTGTCGGCGCGCCGAAAACCGGAATGCTCGCGCCCGCCGCCTGGCCGTTTGTCGGACGATTGGAAGTCACGGACGACGTCGGCCTCATCCCCTGCCCGCTCGCGGCGGAAATCAACTGGACGACGCCGGAAGATTTTGAAAATTTCCCACCGGCGCGGCCGGTGGCCGGACACAAAGGCAGCTTTGGTCACGTGACGATCGTCGCGGGCAGTTTCGGTTTTCACGGCGCAGCCGTTCTGGCGACGCGCGGCGCACAACGAGCGCAGCCGGGACTCGTCACGGTGTTCACGCAGGAAAATGTTTTCACGCCCGTCGCCGCGCAGTTGCAAGCTGCGATGGTGAACGTCTGGCGGGCGGAAATTATTTTACCGGAGAAAACGACTGCCGCGCTCATCGGACCGGGGCTGGCGTCACCAGAAATGCCAGGGGAACTCAGAGCCTTCACGCAAACGCTTTGGCGCGGAGCGGCGTTTCCCGTCGTCGTGGATGCCAGCGCGCTCGACTGGCTGGAGCCGCAGCCCGCGCCCGCGCCGTCACCGCGCATCCTCACGCCGCATCCGGGCGAGGCGGCGCGTTTGCTAGGCATGACAACGGCGGCAGTGCAGGCTGATCGCGTGACAGCGCTGCGCGAACTATCCAAAAAATTCGGCGGCGCCTGGGTAATTCTGAAAGGTCACCAGACTTTGATCGGCCAAAACGAAGGAAACATCTTCGTGAATCCGTCCGGCAACGCGCACCTCGCGCAAGGTGGTAGTGGCGATTTACTCGCTGGCTTCATCACCGGCCTGCTGGCGCAACCGGCCTTGGCGATGGAAATGGAAAAGACGCTGCGTTATGCCGTCTGGCAGCACGGCGCGGCAGCCGACAAACTGACGATGACGCGAAACAACTGGACGTTGGAAGAACTGGCGGCGGAAATCGGCAACGCGCGGTGAACAGCGAAAGCAACGGCTGAAAAATATCACCGGGCAGCACCGGCTTGCTTGATGAGGACAAGAATCAAGACCAAGATAACCAGACCGATCGCGATGCCGCCAATAATGAAGTATTTGTTCACCTTGTTGCTCTTCTTGGAGAACGAGGCGTTGGTATCAAAGCCCGCCGGGCGCACGCCGCTTTGCTCCAGATCATTCAGGCTAACACCGCGCGGAATGACCATCGTGCCTTCCACCTGTTTCTTCGGATTGGCGGCCGCCGGAGCGGGAGTCGGAGCCGCTGCGCCCGGCGCTGGCGCCGGAGGCGGAGCAGAAACGGGCAAGCCGTCGTCAATCTTCAGTTCCACCTGGCCGAAGCGCAGGATTTGACCGGGTTTGAGGATGGCTTCGGAAATTTTTTCGCCGTTGATGAAAGAGCCGTTGGTGGAGTTGAGATCCTTGACCAGGATTTCCGGTCCCTGCAGGATGACTTCGGCATGATGGCTGGAAACGGAGGCGTCCCCAATCTGAAACGTGTTGTCCTCGACACGGCCAACGGTTGTGCGCTCAACGCTCAACTCGAACGTTCGCCCCGTCATGCCCTGGTTCAGGATAACAAGTTTGGCCATAGATTAGTTGAGAGGATTATCGTCGTGACTCGCTTCAAGTCAAACGGAAATCCATCAGATGAATGTTTAACCGCGCTTTTCGATCAGCTGCCGGAACTCGCCGAACAGCGGCGTGGAGTCGTGCGGACCGGGCGACGCCTCGGGATGATACTGCACGGAAAACACCGGCTTGGTCTTGTGCCGCAGGCCTTCGACGGTCTGGTCGTTGAGGTTGATGCGATGCACGGTGACGTCCGACGGCAGCGATGTCGCATCCACGGCGAATCCGTGATTTTGCGAGGTGATCTCGACCTTGCCCGTTTCCAAATCCTTCACCGGCTGGTTGCCGCCGCGATGGCCGAACTTGAGTTTGAAGGTCTTGCCGCCAAACGCCTGGCCGAGAATTTGGTTGCCAAGACAAATCCCAAAAATCGGAATGCCGGTGTCGAGCAGCGTCTTCACTTCACGGACGATATAATTCAGCGCCGACGGATCGCCGGGGCCGTTCGAGAGGAAAATTCCGGCGGGTTTATATTTTAGCGCTTCGGCGGCGGTGGCGGTCGCCGGCAGAACCGTCACGCTGAAACCTTGCTGTCGGAGCCGGCGGAGAATGTTGTATTTCATCCCGTAGTCGAAGGCGACAATCGGAATATCTGCGGCCGGCAGCGGCTTGCGGTGATTGCGGGAATCCACCTTCGCATTGCCGCGCACGAGGTCGAACGCCGCGCTTTGCTCATCCTTCTCGTCCCACTTGAACGCCTCTTTGTGCGTGACCTCCTTGACGTAATCCACGCCAAGAAAAACAAATTCCTTCGCACGCTTCACGGCTTCTGCCTCGGAAATGTCCTCGGTGGAAATGAAACCATTCAACGCGCCCCGCACGCGGAGTTTTTTCGTGAGCGAGCGAGTATCAATGCCTTGAATGCCGGGGATGCCGTTCTTTTCGAGATACTCCGAGAGCGACCAGTCCGCGCGCCAATTGCTGACCACGGGCGAGAGCTCGCGGATGACGAAGCCCGACGCGTGCGGCCGCCAGGATTCGATATCCTGCGCATTCACGCCGTAGTTGCCGATGAGCGGATAGGTCATCGTCACAATCTGTCCCTTGTAGGACGGGTCGGTGAGGATTTCCTGATAGCCCGTCATGGACGTGTTGAAACAAACTTCGCCGGAGGCTGACGCTTTCGCGCCAAAACCGGTGCCGTGAAAAACCGAACCATCTTCGAGAGCTAAAATCGCTTTCATCAAAATTTTGAAGATACTAGGGTTGCGGGCGGGCGGGTTCAAGCGCGAACCCATTTGCGGAGTGGATTTTTTGGGCTACGTTGCGCGCCTCATGACGACTCACATATTTGAGACGGAACAATGGCTACCAGTGCCGCGCGAAAAAGTTTTCCCGTTCTTCGCCGACGCCCGCAACCTGGAAACCATCACGCCGCCATGGTTGAACTTTCACGTCCTCACGCCCGACGAAATCCCCATGCAGACTGGCGCGCTCATTGATTATCAACTGCGCATCCGCGGAGTGCCCGTGCGCTGGCGGACGGAAATCACCGTCTGGAAGCCGCCCTTTCGTTTCGTGGACGAGCAGCGGCGCGGGCCGTATCGGCTCTGGCGGCACACGCACACGTTCGAAGAGAGGGACGGCGGCACGTATTGCCATGACCGCGTGGAATATGCCGTGCCCGGTGGCGCGCTGGTGAACTGGTTATTAGTCCGCCGCGATGTGGAAAAAATTTTCGCCTACCGCGCCGCCGCACTCAAAAAACATTTTGGCGTAAAATAAGGAACAGAAAAAATCTGAAGTGGAGCGGGCGAAGGGAATCGAACCCTCGTCTTCAGCGTAGTGGTTAAGAGTGGTTTCAATAGGCCGTTTTCATTGGGGTTTTCAATTGTTTGGTGTGGGGTTTCCTGCACTACTGGCACTAACAAACAATTGAATGAAATATGGCATACTTATATCGCAAACAGCGTTCACCGTTCTGGTATATCCAATACATTGACGCTGACAAGGTCAAACACGACAAATCCACCGGCCTGCGGACCGACGATCCCAACGAGACCGCCAAGGCCAAATCACTGCGGGCCGAGATGGAATCCAAGGAATACCAGAACGTCCCGCAGAACAACAGCGCGGCCTGGGACAACTGGGTTTCAAAATATTTTGAACGTCACTGTCAAAATCCGCGCACGCTGCAACGCTATTCCGGCAATTGGAAATGGCTTTCGCTCTGGCTGCAACTCAACCGCCTGCATTCCCCACGCGCCATCACCTACCGGATTGCGTTGGACTATCTGGACTGGCGCACGACCTTCAAAAAGAAAACCGGCAAGACGGCCGGCCGCAACACGGCCATCATGGAGTTGAAGCTGCTGGCGATGATCATGGGTGAAGCCGTGCGGCTTGGCTATGCGGATGCGAATCCGCTCGCGAGCCTGAAACTGAAGCGTGCCAAGGCGAAGAAAAAACCGGAACTGACCGACAACGAAATCGTCACCATCCTGGATGGGTTGAAGGAAGAACCAGAGTGGATGCAGGTGTCATTTGAAATTGGTCTGCATACTGGTTGCCGATTACGTGAAACCCGAATCCCGCTCGCGTGCGTGGATTTTCAGGAAACCAAAATCACGTTTCCCAGTCCGAAAGGCGGAGAGGAAAAAGCTTTTTCTATTCCGATGCCGACAGTTCTCATGCCGTTGCTGGAAAAATTGAAAACCGAAAGAAGGTCGTTCACTTTGGATTTCCCGTTCCAACCATCACGACGTTGGCAGCAATTTTTTATCAAGCACAAGCTGACCCACCTGTGCTTTCACTGTCTGCGCGTCACCTACATCAACCGGCTGCGCCGCGCGAAGGTGCCGCGCGAAGCTGCAATGCGGCTGGTCAACCACGCCTCGGAGTTGGTGCATGAAATCTATCAGCGGGAAAAAGTGGAGGACGTGATGCCGTGGCGGGATGCCGTGCGATTCCCCACTTCGCAAGATTATGTGCCACCCATCCTTGAAGCATCCGCTTCGGCAAGGATTTTGGCGGCACGATGAGGCCACTGCGTGCGGGGTTTGGCGGCACTCAAGCCAATCCCCGCACCATTTTCAGCGGGCGTCGGCGCGGACACGTTTTGTTTGAGGTTTCGCGTCCGCCGCCACAAAACAAAGTCCTGCCAAAAAACTTTGCCGTGCAACGCCGGAAATCCGCCAGACTGAAACCATTCGCGCGCGACCGAATACGAGACGCCTGCCAGCACTGCGAATTCTTTTATGTTCAGTGCCTGATCCGCATCGCGCTTGCGGCGAACTTCTGCGATTTTAACTCCCCGAAGTTGTTTGTCATGCGTCATAGGCTTGGTTCAGTTGGTGTCACGGATTTTAATCTGTTTTGGGTTCATTCGCGGGTTGTGCTTCAATAACCTTCACTGCCAGCGTATTGACAAAGGGTCGGTCAGAATCTTTTGCGCGGAACTTTTCCGGTCGGGCGCATAGCCACGACAGGTCGCGATTCACAATCGCATTTTCAATCCGGCGCAGCAGATGGCCAGTGAGCACAACTTCGTGCGTCACGAAAATCAGCTTGAGCAAATCA
>Ga0068856_100002001_pt1 | contig 21258 bp, 17 predicted proteins | sample KBSCornC62_FD_66595 | JGI IMG/M metagenome (GOLD analysis project Ga0068856, IMG submission 66595) | Corn rhizosphere microbial communities from Kellogg Biological Station, Michigan, USA - KBS Corn C6-2 | ecosystem: Host-associated > Plants > Roots > Rhizosphere > Soil ... | reverse complement strand
CACGGAAAAGGTGTTCGCGAGAAACGCGGGAACCGTCCACGCCAGCGAACTGCCGAGCACGGTGCGCCGGAGAAATTCGCGGCGGGTTTGCAATGTGATTTCGTTTTTCATACGTCAGGTGACTTGATAATCCGGCGTGGACATCATCAGGCGGATGGCGGTGAGGATATCGGCGTCGGTCATTTTGGTTTTGGAATTAAGGAACTCGCGCAGCGTCTGCTCCTGATCGCCGCTCAACGAAGTTTGGAACAACCGATGTTCCAGCGCGGCGACGATCGTGCCCTTATCCGCCTTTTCGTCTGGCAGGAGAATTTTGTCCACCTTCACGCCGCCCATGCGAATGCGCTGCATGGCTTTCATCGCTTTCTGGCCTTTGCCACCGCCGGCTTTCTTCGCAAAATCACCGGCCGCCAAGGGCGGCAACGTCCCCTCGACCAGCGATTGCGCATCGTTGTAACGCGAGAGCAAGGTGTTCGTCGTGATCCAGGTCACGCCCCCATCCCAACCCTTGACGTTCGGTGGGGCAAACAAATCCTGGCCAAGCTGGCGCAACATGCCCCAGCTCACGAGCGGCGGCGGCAATTCGGACTCCAGCACCCGCACGCTGCCGACCAGCCATTGCACGGGGCTTTTCACCTGGTTGCGAATGACGGCATCGGAATAAAATTTCTCGCTGCGGAACATTTCCCGCAGGAACGGCTTGAAGTTGTTGTCATTCGCGCGCAGAGCGGCGGCAAGGTCCGTGTTCAGATCCTCGGACGGCATCTGTCCAGCGAAGTAGTTCCACAACTTGGCCGTGATGAAACGCGCGGCTTGTGGCTGGGCCACGATGATTTGAATGACATCGTCGCCGTCAAAGTTTCCGGTGCGACCAAGGAAAGTTTTGTCGCCATCATCGTGAATACGCGGACGGAAGATGAATTTCTGCTCGTTAGGCTCCAGCGACCAGCCGGTCAATGCGCGCGCCGCCTGGCCGATGTCTTTTTCCGTGTAATGCCCCTCGCCCAGCGCAAAGAGTTCCATCACCTCGCGTGCAAAATTTTCGTTCGGATGATCTTTTTTGCTTTGCGCCTGGTCGAGCCAGACGAGCATGGCCGGGTCCTTGCCCGCCTCAGTGAGCAACTGCTGCCAGTTGCCGGTGGCGAGCCGGCGGAACAATTCGTTCTGCCGCCACATATAGTAAGGATTGCGGACTTTCTCGACGCTCGTTGCGAAATGGCCGTGCCAGAACAGCACCAGCTTTTCCTGCAACGGACGCGGCCCCGTGGCCATGCGTTTCAACCACCAGCCGCGCAGTTCCAACATGCGCCGCTGAAACAACTGCTGCTGCTCGCGCTGCGCCATCTTTTTCTCCTCCGGCGTGCCGGTGCGCTGCACCTCGCGGAGTTTCTTGATCTCGTCCGGGTTCGGCTGGGCCCAGTCGGGATTCGGCGTCGGGTCGGGAATTTTTTCGTAGTCGAGGAGGTAGGCAACCGCTTTGTCCGGTCCAAGGTCGGCGAGCTTCTGAATTTCCTCCGGCGGACCGCCGAAACCAGCGCGGTTTAAAAGATGTGCAGCCTTCGTGTAATCCCACCGGTCGGATGAAAGCGGCTTAAGCATATGATTCAAGAGACGAATCAGCGTTCAAACTGGTTTCAACCGAAAAAAATTATTGTGGGATCATGTCATGAGGATCAGGCCAGCGGTCTGGTTGCTCCAGAAGCGTTGGCTCTAACCGGCGCTCCATGCCGCGTTGTCTATGGCGATTGGGCTTTTAGCGGTTGCTTGATTTCTTCCGGCAAATTCAGGCTATCAATCCATTTCAAAGCGGCCGAGGGATCTGTTTTCCTCCATTGCGTAGCAATCTGAAGCTGATATTTCTGCCGCTGGTCTTCATCGGTCACGGATTGGGTCCACTGCGCCGCGTATTCGGGATATTTCGCGCCAGCGCCTTCAAGAAAGGCTGTGAACATTCCTTCGCCGGCAGTTCCCGCCGGCAAAGATGCCAGCCATTTGGCCGCCATCGCCGGTTCGGTTAGCGCCCAAGGCTTGAGGACGGACTGAACCTGTTCAGGTTGAGCATTGGTTTCGGGGAAAGACATGAGCCAGTTGACGGCCGTTTGCGGGTCGGCTGAGGCCCAGTTGGCAACCAATCCACGGATCGCCGCTTTCTGGTCGGCGCCCGGCGGCAGCGCGGCAATAAATTTTGCCGCCTGATTAATCTGAGACAAATCACAGTCACGACCTGCCTGTTCGAGAATATTCTGCCGCAACGCTTCATCAGACAACGGCTTCAGCAACTCCATCGTTTCCGGCAAGTCATGAATGGCCAGTTGATGGCAGGCAGCGGTCAGGTATTGAGTTTGGGCATCGCCCGGTGGCAAACTGAGCGCATACGTCACCATGCCTTTCGGGTCCGTCTCCGCCCATGGTTCCGTCAAGGCGGAAAGCGCTGACTGCCGTGTGGCGTCATCCTTCAAACCACAAGCCCATTCCACCGCGCCGGTAATGTCGCTCCCGGCAAATGAACCGGCGATAGATTGGATCGCCTCCGCCTTCGGTTGAGTCGTGGTGAGCAGCGTGCATAATTTTGCCGCCATTTTTGGCGCACGCTCGGCGGTGGCACTCGCCAAGGCCAGCAGCGCCGCATCCTTTTTCTCGCCGTCCGGCAGGCTTTCGACCCAACTCGCGGCGGCGGTCACATCGCTTTGGGACCACGCGTCGGCAATGCCACCCAACACCTCGCCGGACAACTCAGGATGCTGAGCGGCAAACTGAATGGCAGCCTGCGGATCGTTGTGCGCCCAGTTGACGACAACCATGTTGGTGGCGGTCATCTGCTCGGCTCCGGACGACAGCGATTGCGCCCAAGCCAAAGCCGCCGGGGCGTCGGTGTCGGCCCAGTGACTGCACAATTCTTCGATGGCATTTTGACGGTAGTCGCCCGCCGGGAGATTTTTAACAGACTCCGCCGCCGAGGCCGGGAGTTTCTCAATCCGCTGGCTCAGGACGCGTTCCCAGGCCTTTTCTTTGGCCACGCCATCAGGCAACTGCTGGCACGCGGTGGTTGCAGCTTCCAAGTCTTTCGCGGCCCAGTTGTCGAATAAGTCGGCAACCATCGTATTGCGCCAGGTTTCTTCCGGAAGGGATTCGGTCAGGATCAAGGCCTGGGGAACATCGGTTTTTGCCTGTTCCAAAATGCACGTTTCCAGCGCCTGGTTCTTCGATTCGGAATCCGGCTGGGATTTCACCCAGTTCAACGCAGCCTCCGGTTGTTGATCCATCCAGACCGTCATGATGGCACAGAGAATATTATCACCCGCGTCCAGGCTGGGAATCTGTTGCCGCCATTCAATCGCCTGAACGGGATCATGGGTGGCCCAGTGCTGGAAGAGCAGCGTGTAAATGGGCTCATCCGGCGCGGGCTTCAAATCGTTCAGCCGGGCCAGCGTGTTGGTAAAATTGTCAGCGGCCAATGCGGGGATGATCTGTTCCAAGGCGCGCTGCCGGGAATCAGCATTAGTCAATTGGCAGCTCCAGTCGAAGGCGGCCGGCCAATTGGTTTTCATCCAATCGTCCAGCAACAATCCTTGAAGGTGGCTGCGTTCCGGATCATGCAAGATGATCGCCGCTGCGTTTAGCGTGTCGGGAATTTCCCCTGTCGGAATCCGCGCCGCCAATTCGTCCAGGCGGCTCAGCTGATTCGCATCGCTCGCTGCGACGTCCACCTTCTGCAGCGCCTGCCGAATCTGTTCGGGGCTCAAAACGCCTGACGTCAAATCAGACTCCTTGACCTCCGTCGTTGTCGTCCTGGCCAAAGCTTCGGTGGCAATTTTGCGTTGCCACAAGGCAATGCTGGCGGCGAGTGCAGCCAAAACCGCCAAAAGCGCGAAAATCTTCGTGAGGCGGCGCGCGGCCATGGCTTTGTTTCTTGCTTCCAGAATCTGACCCTGAGCGTCGCGCGTCTGGTTTTGGATTTCCTGGATTTGGTTCTGCGCCTCGCGAGCTTGCCTCCGGGCTTCTTCCACCTGTTGCTGGGCCGCGCGAGCCTGCTGTTGCGCTTCCAGAACTTTGCTTTCGGCTGACTGAGCTTGGCTGCGGGCTTCCTCGAACTGGCTTTGAATTCGGCGGGCTTGGTTTTCTATTGCCTGAACCTGGTTTTGGGCTTCGCGAACTTGGTTCTGCGCTTCCACTAATTTGTTTTGGTTCTCGCGAGCTTGGCGGCGAGCTTCCTCGATCTGGTTTTGTGCGCTCCGGGCCTGATCCCGCGCTTCCACGACTTTGTTTTGCGCATCTTGAAGCTGGCTTTTGACGTCTTGAGGCAGGTTTTGGATTTCCAGAACTTTGTTTTGCGCCTCGCGGACTTGATTGCGGGCTTCCTCAAGTTGCTTCTGGGCTTCCTGTGCCTGTTGCTGTGCTTCCAGCACTTTGGTTTCGGCTGTTTGAGCCTGATTGCGAGCTTCCGCAACCTGGCCGAGCGCTTCCCGGGCCTGATGTTGCGCTTCGAGAACTTTGTTGTGCGCTTCCTGAGCTTGATTGCGGAGCTCTTGAATTTGCTGTCGCTCTTCGCTCGTCTGGTTTGACGTCTGAGAAACTGATTTTAGCGCCTCGGGAACCGGATTCGGCGCTTCCTGAATTTGCCGGCGGGCTTTCCGCACCTGAGTTTTGGCTTCGGTAAAACGCTGTTTTAATTCGCGTTCCCATAATCCATTGAACCCCACGCCAATCAGCCCGGCGATCAGTTGGATGCGGGCAATCTCCAGCTCCATTTCTCCGTTTTGGTGATCGTTGGCCAAAATCTCCCGTTTGTCAGCGCCATGCCGGGCATCCGCAAAAATCGATCCCCGGTCTCGCCGGGTGACATCAAGTGTTCCATCCGGCTTTACTGGATGGCGCAAAGCCGGAACAAAACATTCGTCATCTGGTGATATGCCCGGCTTGTTACCCTCGCTGGCATGGGGTTCCCCGGCGATGACGATGGGCAAAATGCGGTTGCCGCGTCCGAGCTGCTTGAAATACCGCACCGCCTCATTCACATGCGGGCTTTTGGCCGAACGAGGCGAACAGATGACGATCAGGCATTTGGATTGCGTCAAAGCCTGGCGAGCTTCCTCGCTGAGGGTGACGTTCCCCGGCTGTTCCTCCCGGTCTTGAAATATGGGATCAATCCGCTCCGGAATAATTTCACCGCGGGCATTGATCTGGCCTGCAAAAATCGCCGGAATGGAAAAAGTCTTCAGCACGTCGTTCAGCCAATCGCCCCAGCACAGCCGGCACACCTCCGGCGCGTCCGGGCGCACCTCGCAATTGTCTTGCTGGCTATAGCTGAGGAATGCCCAATAGGTAAATTCGTTTTCGGTCATAAAAACTCGGCGGCTGATACTATAGAACGATTTGGAAACATGAATCAAACATGGTCAATCTCCTCGCCCGTCGGGCCAACAGCCGCTTCCTGTGGCCGAACTGTGACAGGCTGAGGTCATCAGCCCTGCCGACGCGACAAGTTTCATGGTGGCGATGGAATTGGTCATGGCGCAAACGGTCAGATTAAGTGCTTTGGAGCCAAGATTCAATCCGCTTCCTGTTTGACGGCCATGAATCAATGCATAACGTGCGATCCTGCGCGGCAAGGCGGAGGAATTATTCTTAAACAATCAAGAAAGATCGCCTCCAACCAGCAGAACCGGCGCGCGTGGAAATAATTCCGGTAATTTGAAACTTTTTTCTTTCAAAGGCGTTTATAGTTAGGAAACTAAAGCAATTAGCAATTCCATATAAAAACTTCACGCCCGCGTGGGCGGAGATTTTTAAAGTTCGCCGGAGAAATGAGTGTCGGGGCATGAACACATCAACTGGAAGTTCAAAAAGTGATTTGGGAATGGTGAGTCAAGGCGGCAACACCTTGATTCAATCCAATGGCCACCGGGAGCGGGTGACCAGCCTCGCCAAATTAAATCTTTCCCCGGAAATCATCCGCACCCTGCCCGCCGAATTTGTCAAACACCACAGCCTCCTGCCCTTCGAGATCACCAACGGTTCCATCCACATCGCCACCGCCACGCCGATTAACCTGAAGGTGATTGACGACATCCGACTTTTGAGCGGACTGGAGGTCAGGGAATTTGAAGCGCCGGCGGCGGAAATCGCCGCCAAAATTTCTGAATGCTATCAGGTGACCGTCGAAAAGATGGCGGGAGATTTTGATCCCGCCAAGACAGAGGCAGAAGTAAAAAACCTCCACGACATCGAGGTGATGGCCAACGAGCCGACGGTGGTCAATCTGGTAAACCTGATCATCGCCACCGCGTTGCGCGAGCGGGCCAGCGATATTCACCTGGTGCCATTCGAGGCGACCCTGCAATTGCGTTATCGCGTGGATGGTTTGTTGCAGGAGAATTCCCCGCCGCCCAAGCATTTACACGCCGCGCTCGTCTCCCGCATCAAAATCATGGCGGACATGAACATTGCAGAACGCTTCATGCCGCAAGACGGGCATATCCAGATCAACCATCGCGGCGCGCGGGTGGATATCCGGGTCGGGACGATGCCGACCATTTATGGCGAGAGCGTGGTGATGCGGTTGTTGGAAAAAAACACCAAGGTTTCGACGACGGAAGAGTTGGGGCTTGATCCGCACCGCGCCAAACTCCTGGCCAGCCTCGTCGAAAAGCCGCACGGACTTTTCCTGACGACTGGACCAACCGGCAGCGGCAAAACCACCTCGCTCTACTCGATACTTCAGAGCATTTACACACCGGAACTGAAAATCATCACCATCGAGGATCCGGTCGAATACGAACTTCACGGCGTCGCGCAGATCCCCGTTCGTCCCAGCCGCAATTTTACCTTCGCCAGCGGCCTGCGCGCCATCCTGCGGCAGGACCCCGACGTCGTGATGGTCGGCGAAATCCGCGATTCAGAGACGGCGGAAATCGCCATCCGGGCGGCGCTCACGGGCCACCAAGTGTTCAGCACGCTCCACACCAACGATGCCACCGGTGCCGTCACGCGGCTGCTGGACATGGGCGTCGAAGCCTTTTTGATTGCCTCATCGCTTGAAGGCGTTTTGGCCCAGCGACTGGTGCGCAAAATCTGTCCCGCCTGCCGCGTCGAAACCACCGCAGCGCCGCTGGTGCGCGACAAAATCGAAGCGCTCGGCGGACGAAAAATTGAGGGCGCGGTTTACCGCGGCACCGGTTGCGACGAATGCCGCAATACCGGTTATCGCGGCCGTGTCGGGATTTTTGAATTGTTGGCCCTGACGCCCGAGTTGAAGGAAATGATTTTGCAAAAACGGTCGAACGCCGAACTCAAGTCGGTCGCGCAAAAAAGCATGATGACGATGCATCAAGATGCGCTGCAAAAAGTCGCTGCCGGCATCACGTCATTGGAGGAAATCCTGCGGGTGTCCTCGGGAGATTTGCAGGAATGAGCGAATTTCGTTACCAAGCCGTTGAAGGCAATGGAGCCAGCGTCGCGGGCGTCATCGAGGCCGCCGACCGCAGGAGCGCGCTGCGTTTGCTGAGCCAACGCGGGCTGTTCCCTTCTAATCTCGAACTGAATTCCAGCAGCAACTTGCCCACTGAAACCGGCTCCCAGGCCAAGGCAAAGAATCCGGGGAATTTAGCCTTTGGCCAGCGCATCAAGCGGAAGGACATCACTGCCTTGACCCGTGAAATCAGCGCACTGCTCGGTGCGGCTATTCCGATTCCGCAGGCTTTGGATAGCCTGGGCGAAGAAGAGGAAAATCCCGCGCTCAAGGAAATCATTTTAAAAATCGGCGATTCCGTCCGCAAGGGCGTGGCCTTTTCGGCGGCGCTGGAAGAGCATCCCAAATTGTTTGGCAAACTTTACTCCAGCATGGTGCGCGTGGGCGAAGAAGGCGGCGTCCTGCCCAAGGTCATGGCTGATTTGGCCGACCTGCTCGAACACGAGGACGAAGTGCGCGGCGAAGTCGTTTCCGCGATCGCGTATCCGGTTTTTGTTTTGATCTTCGGCATCGCCACGGTGACGGTGCTGCTCACCGTCGTGCTGCCGCGACTCTTCAGCATGTTGCAGGACATGCTGCCCATCCTGCCGCTGCCCACCTTGATCCTGCTTAAAATCAGCCACGGGCTGCATCGCTTTTGGCCGGGTCTGTTGATCGGCTTGGGCATCGTCATTTTTGGCACCCGCTGGTATTTGAGCAAACCCGAAGGTTCGAAAAACTGGGACAAAATCATTTTGCGCATCCCCTTGATTGGTCCGGTGGTCCGTTCGGCGGCGCTGGGGCGATTCGCCCGGACGCTGGGCACGCTGGTGAAAAGCGGCGTCTCCTTGCTGCCGGCGCTGAAGATTGTCGAGAACACCATTGGGAATCAGATCCTCGCGCAGCAGGTGGCGAGCGTCGCCGAAGAAACCCGCGGCGGTGATTCGCTGGCCATGCCTTTGCGCAAGCTGGGCATTTTCCCGAAGACGATGATCCAGATGATTGATGTCGGCGAACAGACCGGCAAGCTCGACGACATGCTGCTCAAAGTGGCGGAGATTGAAGAACGCCAGATGCGGGCGCGGACGAAGATTCTCATCTCACTGCTCGCTCCCGCGCTGATTTTGGTCGTTGGCGCGCTGGTCGGCTTCATGGTCATCGCGATCCTGTTGCCCATTTTCAAAATGAGCCGGGCCATTCACTGATTTTATTTGAAACTCCAAAAAGCATACTGCATGAAAACACACATTCGTAAAAGAACCTCGGCTGCGTTCACGTTGATTGAAATCATGGTGGTCGTGATCATCCTCGGCATTCTGGCCGCGACGATCATTCCGCAGTTCATGGGCACGACGTCAGACGCCAAAATCAGCGCGGCCAAGTCGCAGATTGCCGAGCTTGAATCCGCCCTCGAACGATTTTACGTGCACATGGATCGCTACCCGACACCGGATGAGGGTTTGAAAGTCTTGGTGGATCCGCCGGCCAATGACGACAGCAAAAAATGGCGCGGCCCCTACATCAAGCAACTGCGCAACGATCCATGGGGCAACCCGTATCAATATGCTTTCCCCGGCACGCATCACGCGACCAGCTTCGATCTTTGGTCGCGCGGATCCGATGGCGCGGAGGGCGGCGAAGGCGAAGCGGCGGACCTCGGGAACTGGTAAATGCATTCGGACCTTTCATCGCGGGGCGGGCGAAGCGGCTTCACTCTGGTGGAGTTGATGGTGGTCATTGTGATCATTGGCATCATGACCGCGATGATGATTCCGGAAATGAAAGGCACCTATCAGGACGCCCTGCTCCGTTCCGCCAGTCGGGAGTTGATTGGCGTTTTTGACCTCGCCTACAGCCGCGCGGTCAGCTTGAACCAGCTTCGCCGCGTGCGTCTGGATGAAAAGACCGGCCGCTATCTCGTGGAAAAGCAAGTGAACGAAAATGGACTGGAAAGCTTTGTCCCCGCCAATGACGTTCCCGGCAGCAAGGGTGAGTTGGATTCGCGCATCACGGTTGAATTTCTCCAACCGGGAGACGATTCGCAGGCAAATGAAAATTCAATTGAATCCTCGGCGGCAACCGTGGATGCGAGCGGCGTGGCTATTTCATTTTATCCCGATGGGACGGCGTCCCCCGGAGAAATCCGGTTGCGCGACCGGGAGGGTTTTCGTCTGGCCTTGCGGATCAACCCCGTCACCGCCCGCGTTCATGTCGTGGAAATGGACCGCCAATGAACGCCCTGAATCACAACGCCGGATTTTCGCTCGTGGAGGTCATGATCGCCGTCGTGATTTTGTCCGTGGCGCTGATCGGCCTCACGCAGGGCATCACCACGGCGCTGGCTTCCAGCAAGGAATCGGAATTGCAAACCACGGCCGCGCTGTTCGCCGCAGGGCAGATCGAATTGCTGCGAGCGGAACCGGATTTGATTGATGGGACAGAAAGCGGCGACTGCGGCGCGGTTCTCCCCTTGTATCGCTGGACGCAAACGGTCAAACCGACGGGCACGGACGGCCTGCACGACGTGGACGTGATCGTGGAAAATTCGCAAACGGGCGCGGATATTTATGAATTAAGAACCTTACTGTTTCAGATTCCCGCCGACTCAGCCGATAAAGCCAAACCGGCAAAGTCAAAAACCCCGCAGCCATGAACCCGCACCTCAAACATCGTCGCGCGAATGCCTTCACTCTGATTGAAGTGATGATCAGCTCCGCGTTGATGGCATTGATTTTGGTGAGCGCCTACCTGTGCCTGGGCGCGGGGTTTTCGGCGCAGAAACTGGTCGAGCCACGCGCGGAAATCATCCAGAACGCCCGGGTGGCGCTGGCGCTCATGTCGGCGGATTTGCGCGCGGCGTGCCCGCTCTCCAAGACGGATGATTTTCTAGGCATGACACGGATAGTCGGCGATATCCAGGCCGACAATCTTGATTTTGCGACGCATAATTATACGCCACGCCACGCCAATGAAGGCGATTTTTGCCAGGAAAGTTTTTATCTCGATAAGGATCCGGCGACCGGCCAGTTCAGCCTCTGGCGGCGGCGCAACCCGACCATCGCCTTCGACGCGCTTTCCGGCGGCAGCAAGGATGAAATCGCGCGTGGCGTGGTGGGCTTGAAGCTGGAATATTTTGACGGCACTGACTGGTTCACCTCCTGGGGCGCAACGAAGTCATCCGACAAGAAACAAAATTCCACGAAGGAAAAAGATAATCTCTCAGGCTTGCCGGAAGCCGTGCGGATCACGCTGTTGATGGATTCAAATCCAAAGAAGAAGAATCCGAATTCAGCGACCGGAGTTGAAAAGCCCGAACCGCCATTGGTTTTCCAGACGGTGACGCGACTGAATCTGGCAGGTGCCGCGCAAAACACTTCCAGCGCTGGCGACGACACGACCTCGCCCGACGGGGCGGCGAATAATGGAGGCAATCATTAAATCCATGCGCCAAAATGGTTCCATTCTGGTCGGCTTGCTCTGGTGTCTGGCACTTTTGTCGGTGGTGGTCATCGGCATCCTGCATACGGCAAGGATGGATTTGCTCGTGGTTAAAAACTACGGCGACCGGATTCAGGCGCACTATCTGGCGCTGGCGGGGATTGAAAAGGCGAAGGCGCTGCTGTATCACGACGCGCAGGATCGCAGCCGCGGCCGGAAAAATCACACCGGCAATCTCTACGACGACGCGGGGCAATTTCGCGAGGTGGCGCTGGGCCGCGGAACCTTCAGCGTGATCCGGCGCGGGCGCTCCGATGAAGGCGGCGGGATTATTTATGGGGTCAGCGACGAGGAAAGTCGGCTCAATGCAAACACCGCCTCGGCGGACATGCTGGGCAAGTTGCAAAACATGACACCGGACGTAGCGGCGGCGATCGTCAACTGGCGCGGCGGCGACAGCGCAACCATGGCGGCGGAAGCGCAGTATTATGCCGGCCTGAAACCGCCGTATCAGCCGCGCAACGGCCCGTTGCAAACGGTGCGTGAACTGCTCATGGTTCGCGGGGTCTCACCCCAATTGCTGCTGGGGCGAGATGTCCACCAAAACGGAATGCTGGCCGCAGCGGGAACCGACCTCGCCAGCCCGGTGGACAGTGCGGATTTGGGGTGGGCGGGAATTCTGACCGTGGATTCATCCGTGCAGAATGTGAACGCGGCGGGCGAGAACCGCGTCAATCTCCAATCCGCGGCGGAAAGTTCGCTGACGGCGATCACGGGCATCACCTCGCCGATTGCAAAGGCGATCGTATCGTATCGAGGCCAGCATCGTTTTCAGAGCATTGCGGACTTGCTGGAGGTCACGCCGCCGCAAAACCAGGGCGGCCGGGGCTCGGGCCGGGCCAATAATTCGGGTCAATCGGGGAACAAAGTGGTGAGCGAAAATCTTTTCATGGACATCGCGGACGATGTGACGACGGATACCGGCCAGAGTTTGTCCGGGGCCATCAACATCAACACCGCCGGGCTGGAGGTGCTGGTTTGTCTGCCAGACATGACGCGCGAACTGGCGCAGGCGATCATTTCGCAGCGCCAGTCCAACGGATTTTTTTCTAACATCGGCGAGCTGTTGAAGGTGCCGGGGCTGACCCGCGATATATTTAAACAAATCGCGCCATTCGTCACCGCCCGGTCGGAAACTTTTCGCATTCTGAGCGAGGGCAAAATCAATTCGACTGGCACACGCCAACGGATTCAAGCCATCGTCCATGTTGGACTCAACGATCAGAAAACGCTCTCATGGCGGGAGGATAATTTGTGAAAATATCTGCTTTCCTGAATCCTCCGCCGGTTTATGTCGAGTTCAGCCAGAACTGGCTCAAGGTCCTCCATGAAAACGAAGCGCTGGAGTTGCCCTTGGAACGTCAGCCCGACGGCCGGCTGGTGCCGGCTGGCAAGGAAAAGACCATCGCGGCCCTGAAAGGTTTTCTCAAAATCAAGAACTGGCAGCCGCGCGCCCAAGCCTTCTGCGCCATCAGTGCGCGCGGCGTTTCGCTGCGACGCCTGTCGCTTCCCGCCGGCATGAAGGAAGAATTTCACCAGCGGCTGCTGTTGCAGGTCGAGAGCGAATTCCCGCTCCCGCCCGAGGAACTGGCGTGGGGTTATCAGTTGCTCGACGGCGCGCCGTCAGCGAATGGGATGCCGGCGAAACAGGATTTACTGGTGGCGGCTGTCAAAAAAGAAATCGTTGCCGACTATCTGGAAATCCTGCGCGCCTGCGGAACCGAACCGGTCTTCACGCTGGCATCCTTGGCACGGAAAAACCTGCTCAACCGGCAGCCGGACAAATTTGCGATGCTGGATATCGGAAACAGTCAGTCGGAGCTGACCGTGTTTGAAAAAGGCATCCCGGTGAATTCACGAATCATCTTTTGGGATGGAAAAGACAAACCCGACCTCACTGCCGCAGAACTGGGAACGCTGGTGCCAAGCTTCAACGGCAGTTTGAACGGAACAAAACTGTTTCTCTCTGGCAATGCGGTTTCCCGAGACTTCCCCGAACGGCTGGCGGATTTATTGAGCAACGGCTGTCAGGTGGAACGACTGGAAGCAGTAGAAAATAAACAGAGTTCGACGGCGCTGGCTGGACTTCAAAAATTCACGGAACTGACGGCTACGCCTCCGCTGCGCATCCGGCTGGAACATCTCCGCGACACCACCACCGGCACGGCCTCGCTGGATCTGAAAAAATGGGCCGTTTGCGCCGGCTCCTTGATTATTGCCTTGCTGCTGTTGCCGTATGCCGAGGCGCTGCTGTTGAAACCACACCTTGAAAAAAAGGTGGCCGCGTTCGAGGCCGAGTCGGCAAGGCTGGCGGTCATTGATCGGGAATTGGAATTCCTGCGCGGATTGAAGCAAAGCCAGCCGCCGTATCTCGACGTGCTGTATGTTTTCGCCAAGTCCGCGCCGCCGGGCACGCGTTTTGAATCCTTGTCACTGAACAGCCACGGCGACGTTTCCTTGCGTTGCGCCTTTCGGGATGGTCAGCAGGTGGCCGAATTCCGCTCCAAATTGATCGGCTCCGGCTTCTTCCTCAACGTCACCGTGGAGGAACAAGTGCCGACGCCTGACCGGCAAAAAGTCAACGTGCGGATCAGCGCGCAGGAAAAACCCCTCGCCCAATTATTATTCCTGGCAACCAGTCTGACAACGAACGAAGTAGGCAAGGCTGCGAAACCTTCGCCGCCGGGCAGCCCGCCGCCGGGAATTTCCACCCCACCGCCCAGCCCGATGGCGGCGGCAAGAAAGGAGACGAAATAGTTTTATGCGTCCCTTGATTGATCGCGAAAAACGCCTTGTCCGCTTTGCGGTTGCCGGCATCGTGGTTTACCTCGCCCTGTTTTATGGCCTCGGCTTTTTTGGAAAGCGCCATGCCGAATTCAACCGGCTGGTGAACGAAGCGAATACGCTGCGGCAGCAGGTGCGTCCATATCAAGACAAGGTGGCGGCCGTGAAAAAGTTGATGGATGAATTCCACCTGGATCCGGTGAAAATGAAAAAAGAAACGGTCGTATCGGACGCGAGCGCGGCGATCCAAAATGCGGCCAAATCCGGCGGCCTGCAATTGGGGCCGATCCGCGAATCACCGTCCCACGGCTCCGGCAAAGCGTTGGCCACGGTGCAACTGGAGGCCGTGGGCCAGGTTCCATCGGCGTTGAAATTCCTCGCCGGCTTGAACCACCTCGGCTTTCCCGTGGTGGTGGATTCGGTGCAATTCACCGCCGACAACAGCCGGCCTGGCCAGATCAAAATGAATCTGACGATCATCTTATTGGATTTTGACCAACAAAAGGGGGTGCCCCATGCGTGAACTTCGTCAGCAAGCCAAGCCGATATTACGAGTCATCTGCCTCATTTTGGCGGGGCTGGTGTTGTATCAACTGGCCGGTGTTTTTATTCGGTGGAATCCTTTTCGCGGAGTGACCGTGCCGCAGTTGCCATCGCTCGTCGCCAGCACCAATAGCCCGGCGGTTAAGGAACGGGGAACAAATGCAGTATCCGTTGCGGGCGTCAAGGGAACGAACGGTCTGCCGCATGCGTCCGCCACGAATGCGGCGGTAGGCGTCGCTACCAATATAAATTCAAATCCGACGAACTCCACACTGACTGCCACAGCCCTGAATCCAGTAACAAATTCTATTACTCACTCAGAGCTGGCGCTCACGTCAACCAATGTCCCCGTAAAATTGGAAGAAAAATTAAACGGAACCAATATCAGTTCGACCACCAGCCGGCCGGGAGACGGAACAAATCAATTAGTGGCTGGAACCAACGCCGCGCCCTCCACAAACCAGCCGATAAAAATCGCCAGCGCCTCCCCTGCCCCGCCGGTTATGGGCATGAACCCGCACGCTTCTTTCCCGCCCGGAGTTTCAACCGGAAAGCGCGACGGCGACATTCCTCCGGCCATGCAAATGCGGATTGACCGGGTCACTGAAAGCGAAATTCTTGGCCCAGTGATGCACCCACTACCAATGGGGCTGCTGGGGATCGCCGGTGAGTTTGCTTTTCTCCGCTCCGCAAACGGACAAACCGGGTTGGTGAAGGAAGGCGATTCACTAGGCGACCTCAAACTGCTGCGCATCGGCACCAACCGCGTGCTGATCGAGCAAGACGGACAGAAAAAAGAATTGATGATTTTTTCCGGCACTGGCGGCGAAAGCCTGCTCCCCAAACAAAAGGATGATTCTGATGAAAACAAACACCCCTGAACACGGCCGTATTTTCGCGGCAACAGCTTGGCTGGGATTTCTGGCAGTACTTCTGGCTTTCAGTTCGCCCACGCCGGCAGCGGCGCAAATGGTGATACGAAACAATGGCATGTCGTCACCGAATTTCGATAATTCTTCCGCCAAACCGGATTCCGCCGCCAAAAACAACGGGCCGTGGATTCCCTCCGCAGCTTTGAATAGCGGCGCGTCCACCAATCAACCCGGCGGCGCTGACGGCACCAATACCATTCAATTGAGTTTTCAAGGGGCCAATATTGACATGATCGTGCAATGGCTGGCCAAAACGACCGGCAAAAGCGTGATGAAACATCCCCAGGTGCAGTGCCAGCTGACCATCACCAGTTCGAAAAATGTAACGCAGCGCGAAGCCATCAACCTCGTTTATCGCGCCCTCGCTTTGGAGGGATATTCGGCCATTGAGTTCAGCGATTCCATCCTGATTGTGCCGCAGGACAAAGAACCCCGGATGAGTCCTGAATTACTGGACAGTTCGCAAACCAACGTGCCCGAAGGCCGGCAACGACTGGTGAAAGTTTTTTCGCTAAAACACGTTCGCGCCACGGATTTGAAGGATCGGATCAGCTCGGCGCTTTCCGACAAAGCCTCCATTTATCTTTCGGAGCAAGCCAACCAGCTCATCATCACTGATTACAACGACAACATCCGCGCCGTCGGCGATCTCATTGATGCACTCGACACGGAAGATGCGCAGGAAAAAAACATGCGCACGTTTACCTTAAAAAACGCTGACGCCCAGGATGTGGCGAAGCAGTTGCAGGAACTCAACCAGGACCACAGCATCAACGCGAGATACGTTTATAATTATACGCCGTCGTCCGACAAATCAGCCGAGAAGATGACGGTGGTGGCCGATCGTCGCCGCAATGCCGTGATCGTCCAGGCTCCCCCAGCGCAGATGGAGTCGCTCGCCAAAATGATCCAAGAGCTCGATGCGCCGGTGGGCGATGACAGCTTGGCGCCTAAAATTTACCCGATGAAATATGCCAGCGCGACCGACATCGAGGATGTGCTCAATGAACTATTTTTAAAGAAGCAGCAGCAACGAAACTATTGGAGCTTTTTTGATGATTACTCCGATAATTCCACCCCGGATCGCGATGTCGGCCGGTTGTATGGCAAGGTCCGCATCACCAGCGAGCCAAACTCCAACGCCCTGATCATCACCGCGAACTCCAAGGAAAATCTGGCAGCGGTGGAGGGCATCATCAATCAGTTGGACAAACCGTCCGACGCGGGTGAAAGCACCCTCCACGTCAGTTTGAAATTCGCCAAGGCGATTGACCTCGCCAACAGCATCAACATTATTTTTGCCCGCAATGGTTCGCCGCCGTTGCGTGCGGTCACCCAGCAAAATCAGTTGAACAACGGCTACCAGCAGCAGTCCCAGCAGCAATCGCCGGGGTCAACCGCGTCCTCCGGTTTTGATCTCGGGGTGGAAACCAAGATTGACGGTTATTTTCCCTGGCTGGGCGGGCAACTGGACAACTCGCGTAATTCCGACAGCCGCAGCACCCGGCCCGTCAGCGATTTGGTCGGCCGGGTTCGCGCCGTCGCGGACGAGCGCAGCAACGCGCTGATGATTTCCGCCAACGTCCATTTCTTTCCGCAGATTTTGAAGCTGATTGCCAATCTCGATGCCCCCACCGACCAGGTGTTGATCGAGGCCCGGCTGGTGGAAGTTTCCAGCGATTTCCTCGACCAATTGGGCGTTCGCTGGTCGCCGGATGGCAGCCAGGTGTTCACCGCGAATGATTTGGATAATTCACTGATCGCAAATGTGAACAGCAAATACCGGCAGGGTTACGGCGGAAACACCTCGGTCAACACGCCCTCATCCGACGCGGTTTCCCAAGCCTTGACCTCGCTGAGGTCTGGTGTGTTGTCCAGTTCCATCAGCATGGATTTTCTGGTGCAGTTCCTGCACAAGACCACCGACGCCAATGTCCTCGCCGCACCGCAGCTCAACATCCGCGATAATGAAACCGGCAAGCTGTTCGTGGGCCAGCAAGTTCCGGTGCCAAACACCACGCAGGTTTCCTCCGCCGGCTCGCAAAACACGACGATTACCTACAAGGATGTGGGCGTCGTCCTCGAAGTGACGCCGCACATCAACATTGATGGCGATGTGGAGCTGAAAATTCATGCTGAATCCTCCACCGTGGTTCCCGGCCAGACCGTTTTGGGCGGCGCGGTTTTCGACACGCGAAATTTCCGCACTGACCTGACGGCCAAGAACGGACAGACGCTGGTGGTCGGTGGAATCATCCAAAAGCAAGCCTCCAAGATCCTGCGAAAAACTCCGTTCTTCGGGAGCATCCCTGGATTAAAGTGGTTTTTTGACAATAAAGACAACAGCACGCACGAGGTGGAACTGATGGTTTTTCTACGTCCCAAAGTCCTCCGCACGCCGCAGGACGCCCGCGACGCCTTGAATGAAGCAAACAAGAAGACGCCGCTGATTCAGCAGTGGCAGGACGAAATGGACCCGAAAAAAACCAAGAAATAATCCAGCTTCGCGTAGCGCGACGGTTCAGCTCAATCGCACCGGCTGCCGGCGAGGACCCCAAGTGCCTGGCTTTTCTTCGAAGTGTCCCGCAATTTCAAAGCCGCATTTGGCGCAGCGGTTTTGCTTCATTTGCCATTCACCGAGCACATACCAGTCGCGCTCGATCACCCGCTCACCACAGTTGGGGCACCAGGTGCTGCCGCCTTCGGAATCGTGAATATTGCCGGTATAGACATAGCGAAGTCCGCGGGCTTGAGCGATGGCGCGGGCATGAATAAGCGTGCCCGGCGGTGTATGCGGCTTATCCAGCATCTTGTAGTCGGGATGAAAGGCGGTGAAATGCCACGGCACATCCGGACCAAGATTGGCGGCGAACCAGTCAGCGGCCCGTGAGAGCTCCTCATCGCTGTCATTTTCGCCGGGGATGAGGAGTGTGGTCACCTCGAACCAGACATTGGTCGCCTGCCGAAGATATTTCAAAGTTTCAAGCACGGGCGCGAGCTCGCCGTAACAATTACGATGATAAAATTCCTCGGTAAATCCTTTCAGGTCCACATTCGCTGCGTCCATGTGTCGGTAAAAATCCGGACGCGATTCATCAGTCATGTATCCGGCGGTGACAGCGACAGAGGCGATGCCCGCTTCCCGACAGGCGTCGGCCACATCCATGGCGTATTCGGCAAAGATGACCGGATCGTTGTAGGTGAAGGCAACGGAACGGCAACCCATTTGCTGGGCGACGATGGCGATGGTTTCCGGCGAGGCTTTGTCGGCTAGACGGTCAAACTCGCGCGCCTTGCTGATGTCCCAGTTCTGACAAAAGCGGCAGCCAAGATTGCAACCAGCCGTGCCAAAGGAAAGCACGCTGGTGCCGGGATAAAAATGGTTCAACGGCTTTTTCTCAATGGGATCAATGCAGAATCCGCTGCTGCGGCCATAGGTGGTCAGGATCATCTGCCCGCCGAGGTTCTGCCGCACAAAACAAAAACCACGCTGCCCAGCCTGAAGCTTGCACAAGCGCGGGCAAGCGCGGCATTCAATCCGCCCATCCGGCAGCGTTGTCCACCAGCGTGCCGGAAAGTTGGCAGGTGTCACAGATGCGATCATAAGCACCATCAGCTTTCAGGGCCTGCTGCACCATAGCACGCGTCGGGCTTTATTTCAGGGAGTGGTTGGCGCGTATTCCGGCACGACCACCCGATAGTGTTTCTGGAGGAAAGCCACCAGATCAATCATCTGTTCAACGGTCATGACGTTATTGAACTTCGGCATGGGTGATTCCTTGGCGTCCGTCAATTGTTGTCTATATTTCTCGGACAGCACATGGGACGGATTGATGATGGAAGTCACCAACTCGCCGTAGGTCTTTACGCGAATGGTTTCGCCACCGAGCGTCAGGTTGAACGCATTGGGTGGTGGTAATTCTACCCCTTCAACTTTGTGGCAGGCGTTGCATTTCAAGTCGAGGAACGCCTGTTTACCCTTCTCCGCATCTCCATCTGGCAGCCGGAATCCTTGGGCCGATTTGGGTCCCATATCGCAGCCGGGCAACGCGGCCAGAGCCAATGCGCTGCTCATCAATACGAGGATTAATTTTGGTTTCATGATCGTGCTCCTTTCTTTCCTGGGATTTTAACGTGCAAATTCAAATTCAGTTATTTGTCCCGCACTCCCGCCCACGCCCAAAAACTGGCCGTGCGAGCAGAAAAAGGCCGCGCCGCGCATGCGTGCTTTCATCAGCGCTGGCGGTGCGGCGGATTACTTAAGTCACCTTCACTTCCGTGGTCTTCGACTCCGGAACGGGGACTTTCGGGAGATGCACATTCAAAACGCCATCCTTGAACTCGGAGGTGATTTTGCTGGCATCCGCTTCGTCGGGCAGCATGAAGCTGCGCTCGAAGCTGCCGTAAGTTCGCTCGATGCGATGATACTTTTTGCCCTTTTCCTCCTTCTCCGCCTTGCGTTCGCCCGTGATGGAGAGCGTGTGATCATGCACCTGAACCTTGATTTCCTCTTTCTTCACTTCGGGAAGCTCCGCCTTGACCAGATACTCCTTTTCATCCTCGATGACGTCCACCCGCGGCGTCCACGCGGCCAGCTTCAATTCGCCGCCCTTGGTTTCCACCGGCCAGCGCCCCGCCATCTGATCCATGCGTTCGAGGATCGAGGTCATTTCCCGCTCCATTTCCCGGAACGGATCCCAAGGCCGCTCAGCCGGCCACATGGTCAGGGATTCACGGCTTCCGAAGGGATTCCATTTAGCCAATGTATTCATAACATGCCTCCTCTCGGCGGAAGGTTTCAACGGAGCAGAATGTCCCGCCGGCTTTACCATCCTGCCCTCGCGGCCAACGAACAGCCTGCAAGACATATTCGTCGACCAATAAAAAATATCACTCTGAACTGTCGCTGCAAGTGAACGGTTTTTGTCATTTCTAGAGCAAGAAAAGCCAGTCCCGATTAACAGTAGGTATTCACTCAGACCCGAATCTCAGGCCGACTCCTCAAAACGATCCACTTCAAAACGTTGCAGCTTCACGGGCTCATCCGGACTGATCCAACCTTTTTTTCGAGCGAAACCCACCTGTTGCTGCGGCGTCTTGATGTCTTCGATACCCGGCAGCAAGAGACCACGGCGTCCGCCAGCGGCAGAAACGATCACGCCGTAGCGAGTTGGATCTAATTCCATCTCCGACGCAATCTCCTCCGGCGAATGCAGCACGCTGACTTCAAATCGAAGGTCGTCCAGTTCCTCGGCGGTGACACGATCAAAGCGCCGGTCTTGAAAGGCCGCCAATCGGGCGTTGCGCCAGGTTTCAGCGACGATGTTCGGGCAGACGGGTGTAACCGTCCCAACACACCCGCGCAATTTTCCGTGCCGGTGCCGGAGGGTGATAAACACGCCGGCTTGTGTGCCAAGATAGTCGTTGCTTGGAGCAGGCGGATTTTCCTCAACGCCATGCAACGCTGCGGCCACAGAACGGCGGGCGATTATTGGAAGTGCGTTTCCACCCATTTCGGTGACGTCGGGAGCAGTGGGATTGGCAACCGAAGCCGGAGTTTTTTCCGCAAAAAGGATGGCCACGCCATAACCCACACCGAACGGTCCTTCGTAATTGAGCACCTCGTGCCCGGTGGTTTGCCAGTTCACAGCGGCGGCCGCAATCAGGGTGGAATCCACTGCGTCTTCTGCCGCGCGTTCGCGGAGTTTTGGCGCGATGGCTTCAATCTGGCGATATTCGCCCGCACGAATGAGTTGGATGAACGTCTCGTCAAACCGGTGCGCCTGCGGATGGAAACCACAGGGCGCACCCGGCGTCAAACGATGACTCATGTCGCCGCTCGCAACGAGAGCAATGCGGCGAGGCACGGTCGCCGCCGCGGTCGCGATAGCCTCGCCGAGTGCGATTAACCCGTCGGCTTCAGGATCATTGAGACTGAGAATGACCGTTGGCCCGCTCCAGCCGGCTTCGATCAGAAACCACAATGGCACCATGGCGCCATGATCCAATGGGTGACGATGAATTGGCCAGGTTGCCAGATCGCGAACTCTTGCC
>Ga0068856_100001995_pt1 | contig 21276 bp, 22 predicted proteins | sample KBSCornC62_FD_66595 | JGI IMG/M metagenome (GOLD analysis project Ga0068856, IMG submission 66595) | Corn rhizosphere microbial communities from Kellogg Biological Station, Michigan, USA - KBS Corn C6-2 | ecosystem: Host-associated > Plants > Roots > Rhizosphere > Soil ... | reverse complement strand
TTTCTGAAATCGACGAACTCTTGCCAGAAGGAATCGGCGAGACGGAAGAGAAGGAAAAGCTTTCGGATATTACCGAAGAGCTTTCGAACGAATTCTCGGGCGCGTACTCGGATAACGAAGAAGAGCTTTTGAAGATCAACGATACGCTTCAGGCGATCGATACGACTTCGGAGTTCTTCGAGCAGGAGAAAATCCGTGAACGCGAGCGCCGTGATCGCGACCGCGCGCAGGATTTGCGCGAGCGCCTTGTTCTCGGCGAAGACGTCGATCCAAAGGACAAGCGCTGGCTTGAGCGTTTTGAGGCGAAACTTCACGAAGCCGAAACACAAGCGGCATCAGTGGATGGAACGCCGACGACGATCTCCGCCGACCAAATCGAAGAAACAGCATCGATCGGAACTTCGCTTGAAACTCTCACGAACGAGACGGGCGCTGACAGCGAAAAAATGGCGGCGGCGGCAAGCGAAGATCAGGCCGAACTCAACGAAGTCGACGACGAGTTGAGTGACGAGTCGGGAGCCGACGAGGATTTGACGGCAAATCTCGAATGGGATGACGACGCCGAAGCCGAGAGCGAAGATACAAGTAACGACGTTTGATGAGTCGGTCGAGTTCAAGGATGAACAGCATGAATCAGGGATCACGGCGCACGGTTTTGAAGGTCGTGATCTCGATTTTTCTTCTTTATCATTTAGCCGCGGTCACCATCCTTCCGAACGGAAGCAGCATGATCGGCCGCAAGCTTTCATGGCTGTTCTTGCCTTATGCGAATCCGACATTATTTAACCGCACCTGGCAGTTCTTCTCGCCAGGCCCGATGTCGGCCTTTTACCTCGAATACAATACTCTCACGAACGCCGGGCCCGCGATCGACGAAGAGCGACCTCCGTACGTTTACCCACCTCACCGAAAAAATGCGGCGCTTGACGACTTCTATATGCGCACACTTGCGGGCATGCGCTTGATCGCGATGAACCCGGCAAATTTCGAAACCGACTTCATTCCGTTTTTATGCCGTCTTCACCCCGAAGCCGTGAAACTCGATTTACGTTCGGTGATGGAGGAGTTGCCTCCAATCGAAAAAGCCGATCCAGCCGGTAACTTTAAAGACATGTCTGAGCGAACCACGCTTCCGCGCAAGATTTACGACTGCCCGGGGCGCGAGTACGCGCCGAGTGCACCGATCGAAGAAGAAATTCCGAATGAGCCCGTGAACCAAGGACCTCCCGATGATCAATAAGCTCTGGTCGAAGTGGGAGGAGTTCTTTTTTGCGCCGGCCGATGCGCTTCCGGCCGGAGTGTTTCGTTTCTTGTTCGCGGTGAACGCGTTCATCATGTACGCGATTCGTTTTAAGGATTGGCGCTTCTACTTCACGGATGACGGGTTTCTGCCCCAAGCGGGCGTCTTCGATATCCTGCCCGAATTTTATCGGCCCGCGATTTCGTGGTTTCCGCACAGTGCGCCCACGGCGCTAGCAATGAACATCGGTTTGTTGATCTGTCTTTTGCTTTTAATCGTGGGTCTCGTGCCGCGTTTGGCTGCGGCGGTTGGATTTTTCCTGCACGTCGGTCTCATTCAGCGAAATTACTCGGTCGCCTACGGCGCCGATTTCATCACGACATTCATGTTTTTCTCGCTCATCTTCATGCGTTCGAACCGACGTTTTTCATTGCCGGCCTGGTGGCGCGCGCGCCGCGGCCTCTCGCCCATGTTGGATTCAGGTTCCGTCGGGCAGCTGCTCTCAAGCATGGGTGTTCGGATGATGCAGCTTCAACTCTGCTTGATCTACGCCTACACGGGGCTTGAGAAGATGAAGGGCGCAGCTTGGTGGGACGGCTCGGCGATTTGGGCCGTCGTCGGAAACCAACAAATCATGTTCATCGATTCGTCTTGGCTCAAACATGTCCCGCTTTTACTTGCGGCAATGACGTTTCTGACGTTGCTGTTTGAGATCTACTTCGCCGTTCTCGTTTGGACGCCTCTGCGGAAGTGGATCATCCTGCTCGGCATCGCGATGCACACGGGGATCGCGCTCAGTATCGGTCTCTTTTATTTCTCGTTCGGGATGATGTGCGTTTACGTGCTGTTTGCGGATCCCGTCTGGCTCGACGCGACTTTGACCCGCTACTTACGAATTCCTCGCTCTTGGTTAGGCGCACCCGTCGAGGTTTGAACCAGCGCTGAAATTCTGCGGCCTCATCCGCAGGTCTCGTCGACATTCGTCTAGACTCTCTTTTCGAGACGCTTTTCGCTCTTTGATTTCGCGTTTTTGCCGATAAGTGCAGGGATGAAACTTTTGATTCTTCTCGCCTTAGCGGCGTCAGCTCAACAGCCATCGGTTCAAGAACAGGCGGCTGCATTAACGGCACCAGCGAAGCAGGGTGCCTATCGCAACAATCAGGAACTTAAAGCGCTCGAAGAGATCGAACGCGAAGAAGATCTCGCGGCGGGCGCAGGACCTTCTGCCCAGCCTGAGCAAGCTTCTCCGCAAGCCGCCGTCAAAGAAATAGGAAAGCCAGCTCCTTCGGCAAAGCCGTCGTTAGAGAAGCCGGCTGCGCCCGTTGAACCTCGTAAGACACACGTCGTCTCGCACGCGGTAACGACTCGCTTTTTATTCTTAAAAATTTCGGATGCGGTTTTGCGTTTTCATGTCGATCCGAACCTCGGCGATAAGCAACTCGAAACCGTTGTCGAAGCTTTGCGCCAAAGCTGCATCAAAGCTCCCGGCGATGACATGTCTTGCAACGTCTCGAAGCAATCGTCGGTCGTCGTGGACCGCGCTTTCTTTTCGGATGTCGATCTCTCTAAAGTCGATCGCTGGTCACAAGCCAAAACGCCAACCGGGCTTTGGAAACTTGTTTGCGCAAGCGGTGGTGAGGATTGCTTTGACTCATCAACGCGACTTCATCAATTCAAATTGACGGCTAACCGAAGCGCGCTTGATCAACGGATTCTCGCGCACGGATTTGAAACGCAAATGGGAAAAGCCGCGATCAAAAAGCGGCGCTTACCTGCGTCGGCTTCACCGAAAACCGTCGACCGCGTTTACGTGACACGCACGACTTCGCAATCGATCCCGCATCTTCCAAAAGGAACACTGTAAGCGCGCTTTAAACGCGAGCGCTTACGTGCTGTGACTTCAGTGACGCAACGATCGCTTCAGCGACGCGGATGCCGTCGCAGGCAGCCGACGTGATCCCTCCCGCGTAACCAGCGCCTTCGCCGGTCGGGTAGAGACCCTTATGCGAAACTGATTCGAGAGTCTCTGTATCTCTGGTGACGCGAACGGGGCACGACGTTCTCGATTCGATCCCGTGAAACTGCGCTTCTTTCGTGATGAATCCGCGCATGTGGCGGTTGAACTGTTCGAGCGAATGACGAAGACGATTCGTGATGTCTGCCGGTAAGAGCTGATCTAAGCGTGTGTGAACGACACCTGACGGTGACGACGACTTAACGGCTTCGCCGTCACGGCCCTCGAGAAACGAGACGACGTTTTGAACCGGAATTTGGTGTGAGCCACCGCCCTTTAAGACGGCGTCGTAGGCTGCGCGTTCAAGCGAGCGCCTGAAGCGCATTCCGCCGAAAACGTCTTTAGTGCCGAATCTCGAGTCGTGATCGATTGAAACCACGACCGCGCTGTTCGCGAACGGGGAGTTACGATGGTAATTCGACATTCCGTTTGAAACGACTCCGTCAGGCGAAGTTCCGCTAGAAAGAACGTAACCTCCGGGGCACATGCAGAACGAATAAACGCCGATGTTCGATTCGTTATCGTGATGGGCGAGGCGGTAATTGGCCGCACCAAGCGCCGGGTGATCGGCGTGGCGACGGTACTGGATTCGATTGATCAGTTTCTGCGGATGCTCGATGCGAAGCCCGAGAGCGAAGCTCTTACCTTCCATGAAAACGCCAATCTCTTGCAAATGATCGAAGACATCTTCGGCCGAGTGACCCGTTGCCAAAATCACGTGCGAAGATCTGAATTGGCGGCCATCGGCAATTTCAACCCCCGTGATCCGCGATCCTTCGACGAGAAGTTTCGTCATCGGAGCGTCGTACATAATCTCGCAACCGTTCGCGAGTAAGTACTCGCGCATTTTCGGAATCACGCGGCGGATGCGGTCAGAACCCACGTGCGGATTTGAGAGATAACGAATCTCTTCCGGCGCTCCGAATTTAACGAAGCGGTCCATGACGTAAGGAATGAGCGGAGACTTGATTCGGGTGATCAGTTTCCCATCGGAGTAAAGACCGGCTCCGCCCTCACCAAAGCAAACGTTGTTGTGAGGATCGAGCTTCCCGTAGCGCCAGTATTGGTTGATGGCTTGAATGCGCTTTGCGCCAACCGAGCCGCGCTCAAGAAGAAGGCAAGGAATGCCTCGCTCCGCGAAACGGACCGCAGCGAAGAGACCCGCGGGGCCTGAGCCTACGATGATCGGACGTTCGAAACCTTCCGGCAACGAGACGGGCTCGATGTCGAAGACAGGATCAACAGGCTTTTCGCCGTTTTCATAAACGTCGATGGAGTAAACGAAATGTGCGTCGGAAGAACGTCGGGCGTCGACGGATTTACGAAGGATTCGGAAGTCTGTGTAATTCGGCGTCAGCCAAGCGAGTTTCTCTTTGAGATCCTCGTCGAGCCCCACCTTCAAGTCGCGGAAGCTTTTCACGCTTCAAACCACCTGTTCAAAATAGGTTTTAACTAAAAATTTGTGACCAAAGACGTAACACAAAAGCCCTTCACTCGCCTGCCAGAAATTTGTTACGACTAAATCCATGAAGAAAATGCTGATGGACCTCTTGATGCCCGTGCTCCCGAAGAATGATCTCTCTCACGCGGTTGGCCGAATCGTGCATACTCCGATTCCGGGACCTTTGGGTCGCAAATCCGTCGAACTTTTCGCGCGTTACTACAACATCAATCTCGACGAAGCGGAGCACAAGCTCGAGATGTATTCATCTATCGGCGAGCTCTTTACGCGCAAGCTACGAGACGGCGTGCGACCGCTAGGTGAAGGAAGAGTCGTTCATCCGGCTGACGCGAAAATCACCGAGGCCGGCGTGATTAATCAAAACGCGCTCATTCAAGCAAAGGGTCGCACGTATTCGGTGCAAGGTCTCCTGGGCGGAGGGCCCTACCAAGACAACTTCGATGGCGGCGCGTTTGCGACCTACTACCTGTGCCCGACGGATTACCACCGCGTTCACTCGCCCGTTGACGGCAAGATCATCTGGTCAAATCACATTCCCGGCGCGCTTTGGCCCGTGAATGACTGGAGCACAGAGAAGATCCCGAATCTTTTTAACGTGAACGAACGCATCGTTACGATCATCGAAACCGAAGACCGCAAACTCGTCGCACTCGTCATGGTCGCCGCAACAAACGTCGGCAATATGACGATGAGCTATGATGAGAAAATTCAGTCGAAAAGACGGGTCGGAGACCGTCGCCCGCAACCGCGCAATTACGAACCCGGGATCGCGGTTCGGCGGGGTGAGGAGATCGGAATCTTCCACATGGGCTCGACCGTCGTGATGCTCTTTGCCCCTGGTGTGCTCGAAGGCGACCCCGCGAAACTAAAGGGAATTAGTTCGAAAGTTGGCGCGAGTTTGAATTTTTGACTCGCGGTTTGAAAAGCTGTCTTCATCACTTGGCTAAATAACCGTTTCAAATCCTCCATAATTGCGCGCGGCCTTGGGCACGTCTTTTGGAACCTCTGGCTCCGACTGTCGATCAACGGCACACGGTTTTGGAGGAATTTCATGCGTTCTGCTCAAAGGAATTCAGTCGCTCAAACGCTCTCGGGCTTGATGATCGGCGTACTCGCCGCATCGGTTTTAGCGGCGTGCTCGCCTCACACGTCATCCGTTCAGGAAGTGAACCCGGTCAACACGGGCTCTCTGCAATCTGAATCGGAGTACGGAACGCTGACACCTGAACAAACGGTTCGCGGCCAAAAAGTTTTCGTCGCGTCTGAAAACTTGCGTCTCCGGACGTCGCCTGAAATCAACGATAAGAACATTGCCGGCACCGTTTCGATGAACGACGAACTTCAGCTTCTCGATTCGTCGCGCACCGGTGATCAGGAATTCGTCGCGGTTCGCGTGCTGAAATCAGCAACGCCGGGGCTCGAAGGTAAAACTCTTTACACGTCGGTGAAGTACTTGAGCGTGACCGAAACGCAAAAGTTCCCTGAGCAGGTTCCCGCAAAACAAGCGTCGGGCGGCGCCGTTGAAACTAAGCTTTCTTCGGGTTCGTCTTCGACTTCAGCTTCGGGCGATGAGCACTTCGTCGTCATCAACGTCGCAACCGAAATGATCCGTCTCTACAAGCGTTGCCACGCTCCAGAGGCCTGCAAAAACAAAATGCTCATGGAGTTCCACGGAACCGTCGGCGACAACTCAGGCGGTCGCCGCTCGGATGTGGGAGTTTATAAAGCCACGTCTTGGACGAAGTTCTATGAAGTTCAAGGCGAGTACGCTGGCTGGTACCGTCCAGGATACCCAGCACTTCCTAAGGTTGGATCGCGCGGCGGCTGGCTCTCTAAGAAGGCGAGCCCTCCGGGATTCTCGGGTCCTCGAGGCGCCTTCGGGTGGTACACGGTCTTCGTAGGTCCTAACAACGACGGTCAGTGGATGCACGGAACGACGGGTTGGGGTGCCGACAAGTCGAACCTCGTTCGCTTCCAAGATTCCTTCTTGGGCGGCATCGCCGATATCTTCGCGAAACTCGGATCGCACGGTTGCACGCGTCTTTCGAACGAAGCGATCGCTTACATGCGCTCAAACTTCCGCGTCGGCGAATACTTAATCAAGATTTACGCGAAAGAGACTTTGAAGGATCAAAGCCTTCAAGGTTACCCGGCAAAAGGCGACTTGGGCCATTTTCCATACATCATCACGACGGTCGGATACGGCAAAAACAACGCGCAACATGAAGTCGCCGCACGCGATGTCGTGTTGGCAGACGGCACTCCGCAATCCGAGTGGCTCGAACAGGGAACTTTCGATTACGACCAAACTCCGACACCGGCATCGGGCGATCACTATCATGTTGGCAATTTCCAGGGCGTCTTCAACGTCGACGACGGAACTCTTTCGTCGGATTACCGCCACCCCGTCGATGGTAAGTTGAAAGTAGCGGGTTACCCGGGCCGCGAATCCGCGCTTCCAGCGTTCGCGCGTTCTGAAGAGGCCGCTTCGGCCCGTCAACTTCAGGCTCAAGCGCCTGCAAAAGTGGATCAAGACGGCGAGTCAGTCGACAACTAAGGTCGGTCGATTCGAGACGAAAAAAAACGCCGCAAGCTTTGGCTTAGCGGCGTTTTCTTTTTTTGAACTCTCGAAAGACTTAGCGACGCGCGCGGGTGCTGGTCTTCTTAAGCTGGAGAGCTTCGCTGACGTGGGCCGAGTAGAGCTCGACTAAAACTTCGTAAAGCTCTTTGCGGCTCACTCCAAAGAGTTCGCCAAGTTTCATCGCCATTTCGATAGACGGCTCGCAGAGTTCGCGCTCGTAGTTCGAAATGTATTGCGGAGTCGAATGTCCGATATGCTGTGCGGCTTCCATCTGGGTATAGCCGGACTTAATGCGCTTCTCGCGCAGAAAACTCGAGAGACCTTTAACTTTTGTTCGCGTTGCCACGGTAGTTGCCTTGTGAGGTTGATAATGATGAGTGCAATTAGACCACACTTGCGCGAACTGCCAAAGTCTTTTTAATCGTGAAGCCGCTGGGGAAAGCTTGCCGATTTAATAATATTATGAATGATGCATATTCGAATTTTAGAACATGTGTTCGACGACCGTGCGAAGGTCAAAACTAGCGGCCGTACCGGGTAAATTAACTTTAATGACCCAAACGTAAACCGCGTCCGACGCCTCGCATAAGCAGCTTAAGGTCTAGTTATCTTTCGACTAGTTCTCGAGACGGCGGGCCGAGCACGTGTAGATGACGGCGACAACGCGTCCGTCTCTAGCTTTGAGAGGCGACATATATTTCGGAGTCACTTCCGATACGTATCCGCACTTCGAGCGCTTTTCCTTCACGATATGCGTGGGAATATTGACCTTATAAGTCGTCTTCATGTCTGACTTCAAAAGGCGAACGTACTCTTCCGCGAAGAGGGCTTCGTAGCGGACGTCGCGATCGAAGAGTTCCCAGAACGGAAGCGTGCGTAACTCTTCGAGCGTGTAGGAGAAGTAGCGAAGCGCGTGGAAACTCAGGAAAAGCTGCTTTCCTTCCAAATTCCAAATTTCGATGATGTCTTCACGGTCGATTTTGCTGAAGACATCGGAGCAAATGACGAGACCGTTTCTCTTTACAGCGTTCCAAGCGCTGCGCAGATTGGTTTCGTAAATGTCGATAGCACCTTGGCCTTCCAAGACCTGAACGAGTTCGGCGAGGCTGACATCGGCTGGCTTTGTTGAATCTAGTGCTTCAAGTCCCATGTAGGTCTTTTTAACCAGTGGCCTCCGGAAATCAATACGGAATTACGCTGATGAAAGACGTTCCGAGTACACGGATCTACGGACCAACCGATAAGAGTTTTTCACGCAGGCGATGTCAAATCCGAGCGGATGCAGCTTCCGCCGGAGATTGAAGAGGTGAACGTCCAAGGTCTTGCGATTGACGTTCACACCGTTCCAGAGCGCCCCGCAGAGGTCGGCGCGGGGAGCGGACTCACGGGTCAGAAAGATTGCTAACAGCTGGCGCTCTTTGAGCGTAAGGCCCGCCACCGGTTTGGCATCAAGTGTATTGGGAAGAAGTTCGACCCCGAGCAGGCGCTCAAGAGTCAAAATCAGTTCGGATTGGCGGAGCGGTTTAAGAAGGTAAGCATCGGCGCCCGAGCGTAGGCACTCACGCATGAAATCGATCGAGTCGTTTCGGCTGACCAGCGCGATGGGGGCTTTGATGCTGAGGAGCTTTTTTAGAGCTTCACGCGGCCGGGTGAGGGGAGCTTCAGCCAAAATCAGGGAGGGTTGATCGGATTCGCGCGTTAGCTCGTTCAGGTCGTCAAAGTAGCGGAGTTCGAATTGGATCGAAAGAATCTGGGTGTAGAGCTCGTGATTGGATGCGGAATCAATAATCCAGATGGACGGAAGCGAGGGAGAGAAGAACATCTGCTAAATCTTAGGGCACACTTGGGAAAACGGAAGTACTGACGCAGCTGATTCAGACCCTATCCGCGAAAAAACCTTTGCCCGCGACGGGTTTTCTAGCTAAACCTTGAATCCTTGTCGAATTCGGCATGACCAGCGTCGGGGAGTAGCGCAGTCTGGTAGCGCATCTGGTTTGGGACCAGAGGGTCGCAGGTTCGAATCCTGTCTCCCCGACCATCTTTCTTCTAAGTGCTTTAAATCACTAAATAAAAAATTTGAGAATCGATCGTGCGGGACGCTGTGGGACAGCAGACACTGTTTGTGGGACGGCTCACTCGAAGTTTACGCTTCTTCTTTCTCGCTCTCATCTTCGCATCTGCCTGCGCTTGCCTGCAGTAAGGCTCGATCACCGACGGCAAATCTCGCAACCGAATCCAGAACCTTCGCAACCTGATCTCGAGTGTGACTTACACCTTCAACGTAGCGGTGAGTCTCTTCAACATTTGAGTGTCCGAGATTTTCCGAGACGGCAAAGATGTTTCCGGTGCCTGCGTTCGCGTGAGTGGCAGAGCTTCGTCGAATTGCGTGAGTTCCGCGGACGTAGTCGATTCGCGCAATGTCGAGTGCTCGCTGATAGGCGACTGCGATCGCTTTTCGAATAAGCGGCCGACCTTCACGGTGAAAGACGAGACCCTTAGCTTTCGCTTTTGTCGCCTCGCGAAAAGCTAAAAGCTCTTCTTTAAGAATCGATGGGATCGCGATTTCGCGTGCTCGTCCGTTCTTCGGGCGCTCTTTAATTGAGGGCTGCCAGGTATATCGATCCCAGACGACCGAGCGCTGGATGGTGACGATATTCCGGTCCCAATCGAAGTCTTCCCAATAAAGCCCACAGAGTTCACAAGCCCTTAGCATCAGGCAAAACTGCGTGAGCGCTAGAAGATAGTTATGCGGAGCTTTCTTTTGCCGTTTAAGGGCTAAGAAAAACTTCGGAAGATCTTCTTCGCGAATCGCTTTAGCCGCGTGAAACGCCTTTTTAACGACGATTGATGCTCGGTAGTGATCTCGAAAGATCGGAACCAAGTACCGAGCGTTTACGCGCATGCGGTAGAAGTTTAAGACGAGCTTTAAGACATCGAGCTGCCTTTTAAACGATTTCCGCGAGGCGGTCGCCTCATTCATCTCTAAGTCCACTTCGTGCTGGGTTTTAAGAGAGCGGATGAGGTCATCAATTGTCGTGGCCGAAATTTCTTCGACCACGTGAGCGTAAAGAAATCTCTCAACCGGGCGAAGCTGATCTTCGTAGGTTGATTGAGATGACGCTTCGACAGTTAAGTAGTGAAATGATCTCCACTGCTCAACCAGTTCTCCGAACTTCAAGCGGCTATCGTCTTTGAAGGCCACTTTATGTACGGCGCGGCTCGAGTCCTCATGTTTATTGAGTTCGCCACTTCGAAACGCTTTTGCATCTTCGACATTATGAAAGACCGCAGACTCTTTGACCGATTTGCCGTTTTGGCTTACGCGTCTCATGGATCGATACTTTCCAGTATCGATCCATTTCTGCTTTTCATCATTCCAGATGAAGAGCTTTGAGAGTCCTGGGTTGTTTTTTAATTTCACTTCTTTTCGTTTCATTACCGAGTTCCTCCTTTTCGGAGCCATTCGGATAAACGCATGGGTGAAAAGCGGACGAGTCTTCCAACTTTAGAAAATGGAATCCTATCGTCCGACACCAACTTCCTGACGTGGCGAGGGGAGCATTTCAGCTCCTTTGCCACATCTTCAACAGTCCAAACCAATTTAATTTCAAAGATCTTTTCCTCAGGCTTTTCTGCCGTCGGAATTTGATTGTTCTCCATTTACGTCCTCGCAATCAACCGGGTTATTTTCGCGTCAAAAGCCGCTCTCGAGGACTCGCTCTTCGCAAGTTTTAAACCAAGCTGACTGCAACCTACGTTTTCACTGATGTCCGGATCCGAGTGTTCATCGGATGATTCTCGGACGTTTTCGAATCCGACCGGACGCGAACGCAAACTCATTCGTAAACTCTGATTGGCCCAAGCTTGCATAGCTCATCTGAGAAGCGCTGTGTGCGCAGCGGGCGACGTGAGGTCACCTCAGGGACTACCTAAGTTCCTGAGGTAGTCCCTCGACGTCCGCGGCCCGCCAACTGCCCGAAGCTCCACACGAAGTGTTCACGCCAGGTCCCACGCTGGCTCTTCGGCATCCGCCCGCCACGTTGTTATGTGCGGATGCCGAAGAGCCAGCCTGAAACCAGTCATGAATCAAAGATGGAGCTTCGGGCAGTAGGCGGGCGGGTCCCAAAAATTAACACCCAAATAAGGGGAGGAGAGTCAGATGAGCGAAGTGAATCAGTTTAGAAAACAGTTTCCAAAACAAGAGGGCTTTGAGAATCGAAACTATAATCGTCAACATCAGACGAATTCGAATTCTCAAATTCAAAACCCCAATGCTCGGGATCGAAATTTCGTGCGGCCAGCGAATCCAAATGTAGATGCGCCTCAAGCAGAACCCCACAAAACGGATCCCGAAATTCCGAATGACGTAAACGTCCCAACTCAACATTCGGCACTCGTTCAGAACATTCGTGAGCTCGATCTTGAGCGAACTGCGAATAGGAAGGTGAACGAAAAACCGATCAATGTTCAGTTAACCGAACGAGATTTCAAAATTATCGAATTTATTCTGGAAATGAAATTCGCTTCTCGAAATGAAGTGTTTCAGAAGTTTTTCTCAGTCACATCTCAAGGTCCAGCAAAGAGTAATCTCTATGCGCTTGAGCGCTTGGCGCTTTTAGAGAAAGCAGGCTTTTTAAAAGGTGTGCGCAGCTTTTCAGAGATCACGAGGTACTTTGTGGTCACGAAGAAAGGCTATGAGGCGCTTCAATCAAAAGTTAATTTCGAGAAAATCCCAAAGCCAAGTCCCAACATTTTCGAGCGAGTTTTTGTTCACGACAAACTCGTCCTTCTCTCGAGAATGGAGTTTGAAAAAGCTCATCCAGAGGGACGCTGGATTTCGGATCGAAAACTTCGTTCTGGCATGGCCGAAATGTTTAGCCTGCCTTCGGTCTACATTCCGGATGCGATTTATGAGCTTCCGACGGGAGAGAAGGTCGCATTCGAATTTGAAAACGCGCTTAAAGGAAAATCCGAGTACCGAGAGAAGATTAGCTACTTCGCAAAACTAATGGATCTAAAACAAAATGATCCAAATATGTTCTCACGAGTTCGCTACCGTTGCGTTCGTGAAGATGTGTTCCGAATCTTAATGGCTGAAACCGCAAGATATCCCGGACGGTTTACGGTTGAACTTTGGACTTCGCCTTATGCCAAAGAAGGCGGCGGAGCGCGGCCAAAGCCAAAGTCTGGAAATGTGGGAGGGGAAGTGTGAGAGCGGTGGGGGCGGAGAATTTAGAAATCGGAAGACAAAATGCAGGGGAGCGAAAGAATCTTCCTTTAAATCAAGGAGCGATGAACAGATCGCCTTGTAAGTCTCGCGCTGCAAGACTGGCTGATCAGTTCATCGCTTTAATCCCCTTCGGGCGTTATGCCTCACAGATGTTCGGCGCGCCCAACGACCCATCGCATATTCAGATTGGTAAAATCCGCGATTCAATATTTAAACGAGAGCTTTTAACCGAAGGTGAGCTTGCCCACCACATTCATGTGGTGTGCGCATCCGGTTTTGGTAAGACAGTCTTCTTGGCCAAAATCGTAAAAGCTCACATCGCCCAAGGTAAAGGATTATTATTCATCGACCTTAAAGGCGATATCGAAATGATCAACCGATTTAGGGATTTCGCAAGAACAGCGAATCGAGAAGCGGATGTGTTGATGTTTAATTTGAGCGATCTTGAGAATTCAAAATCGTACAACCTTTTGGGCAGTGGAACGCCGACGCAAATTAGAGATCGGATCATGACGTCGCTCACTTGGAGTGAGGAATTTTATAAGCATCAGGCGGCAAGCTTTCTTTTGAAAACTCTGATCGGACTCTCATATGTCAGGGATCTAGAGGATAGAGAGATTACGCTTTTAGATGTCTTTGAGATCGTGAACGTGAAATCTCGAGTCTATGAGCTGGCCGACGCTGTGCCGGCAAACGAAAGATTCATTAAGGATGCGGTCAATGCGCTTTGTGATTACGTATCAAATTTATCGAATTGGGACTCGCTTCAAGGTTTGAGATCCCAGCTTGAATCTCTCATTCTCTCAGATTTCGGACAACTCATCTCAAGCTCGAAACCAGAGATCGATCTATTCAGGGCAGTCCAAGAAGGTAAGCTCGTTTTCCTATTTCTTGATACCAGACGTTTCGGAGAAACCGCGAAAGCGGTCGGGCGCTTCATCCTTCAAGATCTAAAAGCTGTGAGTTCAAGAATTGATTCTGAAGTGAGGCGCTCAGATCGAAAGGCCTTCTCTGTGATCATCGATGAATTTGCGGATCTCGCGCAGGAAGACTTTATTGCGTTTTTAGACCGGGCGCGCTCATCACGGATGTCGATTGTGATCTCGCACCAAGAGATTGCGGATCTGAAAAGAGTGAGTCCGGAGTTTGCGGCGAGGATCACGGGGAACACGTCGAGTCTATACGCGTTCCTTCAGAAGAACCCTGAGTCGGCTGACTTCATCGCGGGGCTTGCTGGAACCAAAACCGTTCAAAAGGTGACACGGCAGACAGAGCGGTTCTGGCTCTTTGAGAGGGACAGTGGGATGGGGTCAATTCGCGATGTCGAAGAGTTTGTCGTCCACCCTAATGTTATTAAGCGATTGGAAGTGGGAGAATGTGTGGTTGTCAAAAAATACCCGTACAGTCGAGCACACGTCGTTCGGGTGGACGCTGATTGAGTCATCGCGAATTGAGAATTTGATCATCTTGAGATTTCGACTTCGTCAAAATCGCGGATCAAATTCTCCGGGCTTAATCGCTCCGTCGCTGCTGCTTACTCGCTGTTATGTCTTCGCTTCGCTCGACAGAGAGTGTAGTGGTTCTTGAGGTAAAAATCGCAGGTAATGCTAATCGATGCTTTAAACCATAAAAGGTAATACGGGCTGCCATTTTTAGCGCGCCATTAGTCCGGACCAGCTGCTTTGGTCAAAATGCGCTTCGCAAGCTACTGTTTTTATTAGGTTTATCAATACTTAATCTCAGATTAAGTATGTCCTCGCGAATGTCGATAAGTTTTGGTAAGCTAAATTTTCCTAAGTTGTTTCCTCGGGAGTAGAGAAGTGTGTTGAAGGCTCATTTTGATCTCGCTGAGATACAACAGATGGTGAGTGATACCTTGGATAAACCAGCTCGCGGAAAAATAATCTACTCGGCAAAATCAAAATCGATTGATCGAGTGATTAGTGCGTTCAAATCTCGGGGAAGATATCTAAATTCTAAGAAAGCCGAGGCATACATTTGCTACCGGCTCCTGGAACTCAGCGCGACTCATTTTTATCAAACCGAGGCCGGGCAATGGGGAGATCCCAAATTTATTACTGACCAGTATGGAATGCGGCATGAGGGAATTCCTTGGTTTATTAAGTTTAGTAAGGACGACGAGACAGGAAAGCTCGATCAAATTTCATTCCATCCGCTGGACCGAGACATGAAGCTTGCAAGCGGTGAGACTCTTAAAAAAGAGTGGAGCTCAAGATGAGATGCGGAGAATGTGGCAACCGCAAATTTAAGCTAATCAACATTAAGGGTACCTTTCATCCATGGAAGGACTACTCAAGAGTTGAGTTACTAAACGACCAGGAAGTATTGGCGTGCGATGTATGCGGCAATCAAATTTTTGATTCGGCCGCGTTAGAGGCTTTGGATCTCAACATAGTCGAATCAATAAAAATGAAGGTTTCCAGCGCAATCAGGTACTTCACTGAGAGGCTTAAGATTTCTCAGGAGGATCTTGCAGAAGCGCTAGGAGTTACGCCTGAGTACTTATCTACAGTAAAAACCGGTAAGAAGCGCTTGAGCTTCACAGCATTTAACTTGTTAATGAGTTATCAGAAGCATCCACAGCTATTGAGTGAACTCGCTGGAATAACGGTATTGGCGCTTTATCAAGCATCATTTCCTTTCGCGAAAGGCATCCTTGCTAGCGCGTTGGGTGAGGCAATTCCCGGTTCAATTGATTCACAAGTGCACGGAAGTGGAAGTGTCCAAGCGCATTTTTCGGGCGAGTGGATCGGAGGAACCGCAGTTGTATGGACGAAGGCGGCACCCGCGGGAACTGTTTCTCCTGTAGTTGTTAATGCGTATCATGAGGCTGAGCCGACTCCCATTCAGACGGACTATCAGACTTTATTAAAGGCCGCTGGAGGGTTGAGATGACAGGTGAAGTTGAGAATAAGTCGCCGGCACCGAATGCCGTCATTGAACTTCTTAAGGCTAGCGAATTATCCGCGATTCAGCTCGTTAGTTCTGAATTTTATATTCGCGTTCCTGCAGAGCAGTTAAATAGCGATAGAGTCGAGATTGGCGCTACGTATGATTTTAGCTCGGCGATTCAAGCCCAGGAAGAAAAGAAGCCCCGCGAGATTTTTTGCTTTCTGACAACTAATCTAATCGCAAAAATAAAGGAGTCTGACCCGCTTTTTAAAACACTTGAAAACGGACAGGCTTTCGGAGGCGTCGCGACGTTTGTTGTTCGCTATACATTAAATAGTGATCTGGCGGTTGCGCAGAATACCTTAGATTTGTTGGCTCGAAATCAGGCCTTTTTCATTGCGTATCCATACATCCGACACTTTTTTGATCAACAGTTTTCATTTATGGGAATCAAAGGCGTGACGCTTCCCTTATTAAGAACTGAATTAATTAAGCCTACTGAAAATAAGAAGTAAATGACTCTATGTTAATGCAATCTTGTGATGGATGGCTCCTTTTGATAGTCCATCCGTTAACGCGGTTCCATTTTGCTCGTACGCGTTCATTTTTGTAGCCCTTCCTATGGGACATCTACTTCGACATCGCTGAACTGTCTGATGGGCTTGTCTCCTGGAGTTTCTTGTTTTGTTGGTGAGAGTGAAGTGAGAATCGAGAATCTCGGACGGGGTGTCCGTTAATCCGGACGGTGTTCGGCTCCTCAACTTTTTCTTTAGAGATGAGATTGGTCTCAAAGTTGCTCTGAGGACCTTCGAAAGAAAGAGGGAGGCGAAGCTTCGGTCCTCAAATGCTGTTCGCGGATGCGATCAGCGCGGACACAAAGCTTCGCTATTCATCCGCAAACGACCTGCCGGCCGTTTGCTCGTGATCCCTCATATCCAATCGGGGGAACCATGCAAGATCCTAAAATCGAGTTACGGCACAAGAGAGATGGAATTGATCGGTTGATTGATCGCGTGAGTGATTGGTTTGATGGACCGCCAGGGGGAGCGCATTCTGTATCCCATGAGCTTCGAAATGAATTTCGAAGCGGGGATTCAGAATCCGCCTTCACAGCTGCGCCCGCTCCGCGGCCTCGCTTAGATGTTTTGGCTTCGATCGAGTTCTACGCACAAAACCAGCACTTGCTATACCGGCCGGTGATTACGCTATCGGTTGTCTTCAATCTCATTTCGATTGCGATCTTTGTGCGGATGATTTTGCACATAGGTCCTGACATTTGGCTGATTGGTCCGACTCTTTATTGGTCGACACTTTGGATGCTCGCATCGCCCTTTGCGATTGTTTTTGCGCTCGTGGCGCGCCGGAAGATGGACCACGTTGAGGCGAATGGGCTTACGCTATTTGCGGTGATGCTCGTTCTTGATTTCATCGGTGGACATTTGCTTTTAACGATTGCTGGGCTTTATGCGCTTTTGAATTCGGGGATGAGGGGAGTCTGGAGCAAGTCTGCTCCAGAGTGGTATCAACGTCTTCGCCTCTAATGGCTCAGCTCACGTGGGAGCTGAGCGCGAATCGAAGACGTTGTGCTTAATCACTGCGACCGCTCCGCGTTCTCGTTGTTATGTCTTCGCTTCGCTCGACCGTTCTGAATCTCCGGCTTCTCACGCGTGATCTCTCGCTTGCGCTCGAGTTTAATTGCTGTCCGAGCTCGGGGGCGTTTGGAAATTGATAGTAGACATTCAGAGCTATTTCGCTTTGCGAATTCGCCGTTCGATTTGCTCTTTATATATGCGGAAATATGAAAATATCGCGTCGTTAGAGTCAGGTCCCTGCGGTACAAGCAGTTTATCGACTGATTTGGCATGGATTTCTGCGTTATTAACTTCGCGTCCCATTTGCTCTATGAACTGCTTGGCCTGACTATCCTTTCCAGCGTGAAGTTCTAGAAACTTAATTGCCTGTTTCATGCGTTCCACTAGGGCGCGGTTTTCTACGAAAAGATTTTGGGCCACTATTCGGAGTGTCTGCTTGAATTCTACGATTTCGTTTGCTTCAAATTGCTCTTTTGCGGCTTTTATCTTGAGCCTCTTTTTTGACTCTAGGGCAAGATTGGCGAAATGCTCTGCGATCATTGGGGCAAAGTAGAAGTAAGAAATGGCTGCTATAATCGGAATGAACAGAAGTTCCCAACACGACTGTTCGTCGATTAGCCGGTCTACGAGAACGATGCGATCAGGCGTGGTTGGGCTCGCGAAAATTAAGGCGACTACAATGTTCCAGTTGGCGATTGCCCATGAAAACAAAAATGGACCGAAAAGCGGATGTCCAATTCGGTCCTTAAAAATGTCTAACAATGATCTTGGGTCATTTGAATCGGACATCAATTGCTCCGCTGGTGAATGATCGAGCTCATGTATTTTAGAAAATTAGGACCGGGAAAAAAGCGACCATGGGGCGCCGATCAGCGCAGCGAATACGGCCCGTTCGATCACTTTTGGGCTCCATGGAATTTGATGCCGCCGCATCGTTTTGCGAGGTCAATATCTTCCGACGGCATTTTTATTATGACCTCTTTTCCATCTTCGGTAGCTGTGCATTTAGCGTCAGAAACTTTGTGGTCTTTGTTGATCGTAAAACGGCAGAGGATATCATCGGACCCGTCTTTGTAATTTACGCTTAATGTATTGTCGGCAATCCAGCCGCCGATTGTTTTTAGTGTTCCGACCCCAGTGCTTAACGTCGTACTCGAGACGCTAATATGATTGGAAGCAGGGTCGCAGCTGAATTCTTGATTTACTAGCGTGCACTCAGGCTTACCTGTTTTGGAAATGCCTGAGTGGCGAAGGCAAATGAGTTGCCATTGTTCAAATGTATCCAATTTTTTGCCGTCAAAGAAGGGCTCCATTCCAAACGTGTCGCTGAATGACTCTATAGTTGAGGCTTTGCTCGCTTGTGATAAGCCCAGACTAAAAGCGAACACAGTGGTTAAAACTAGGATGGTGTGATTACGCATTTACGGATCCTTCGTGCCTTCTACGCCAGTCTCGGGGTTGATTTGGATGAGCTGCTAGTAGCGCTCCAATGTGCGAATTGTAAACGCGACGACTTCCCGAAGAAATCGAGCTCCGGCTTTCGCCGTTAGTTCATTCTCCCGCAGGCTTACATTCTTTGTTCCGTGAATTAAGTTGCACCTGAATTGGTATGCCAGATCGATCGCTACATCTATTTTTTCCATATTGCTCAAATCCGCAAATCTAATCCCCTCGAAGAATGTCGAGTTGTCGAGAAACTTCTTCCTGCGAGGTGGCCGTCTATCTCTACGATGTCCCAGATCGGCAACTTCAAATCTCTCGGCAGAGATGATAAATGCGTCAGCGGATTCGATGCATGGAGTTTCAGAATCACGGAGCTGTTCAAATTGATATAGAAGCTTGTCCTTGAAGTCATTAACCATAGCTAACTCTCTATCAGCATCAGAGGAGAGCCAGTAGACCGAGTTAAATGCAGCGAACACCGCTGTAAACTTAAAATAAGGATCAGCTACCTCTGATCTCCGCAGCCAATCCTTTGCGATTTGAATTTGGTCGTTTTTGAATGTTCGTTTGGTACTGGCAATCATTGATAAACCTCAATCGCTGAGAACATAGTCGAACTGAATTTGCGCTGCTCTCTTAGCCAAAGTAATTCGCATACCCGAGCTGAAGCGCTTCAAATACGAGGTCGCTTGGTGCGCATGCTTGCTCTTTAGTTAGACGAATTGGATGAACTCGCCAATTGGGTACGTAATCTAAGACTTCGATGTTGGCAGCTTCAAGACGGTCAATGAGGGTCGGGCTAAGTTGACCTGCTAAATCAATTCGCAAGCTGTTTCGCTGGGGCTTAAACGTGAAAAAGTTGGTGGCGCGGCCATTTGAAACGCAGCCGACGTAAACCGTTGTATATTTCATTTCGAATTTATCAGTGATGGACCCTTGAAATTTTGCAACGATCTTATCCAGGGCGGACATGATCTCGGGAGAAGATCGCTTTTCCCAATCAGCTCTTCCGATTTCTGGTTCCGGTGCGCGATCTTCGTCGATTCCTCTCTGAACTTCATCCAGCACCTTTGTGAAAACGAGAGATAGTTTGTTTTCGATTTGAATCGCGCTTACTTGAAGTGCGATCAGCGGAATTTGACCATTGAAGAGGCTGATCACATTAAGGAAACGACCATTGATCGATTCAGCACAAATCACGGCACAATGGTCGACCTGAGGGTTTCTCTTCCGTTCGTTATCCCAATATTCGACTGTTCGGATGATGTGCGACTCATCAACGACACCTAACTGCAGTTCGAGCGAATATCTGCGCCCGCTCCGTGTATCTTCCAAAAGTAGATCGAGGCGGCCGGCTCTTGGCTGCCGGCGTTCTCGTTCGATTACCCTTAGGGTTCCCAGTCCAAGAATTTCAGGCCGCGCTTGAATGCATGACTGAAGCCATTTCTCATCAAACCGAGAGTGATCTTTCAGCGAGATAACGTTGTGTGGAACATAATCCGGTTGAGTCACTTGAGGATATTCGATGACCTGCTTCAATGCGTCTTTGCCCACAATGCGCTCCGATTGCTGAGATAGAAGTGTTTCGGCATTTTCGCAGGTCGAGCTTTACTTAATTCGTCTTAACCGGAATGCGATTCAGAATGGGACGGGGATGGGAGCTGATCGGTTAGTGCTCACTCTTTAGTCTGCAGGAGCCTGTGCCAACAAGCAGACGAAATGTTCTGATTGACGATGCGGTTACAGATGAGCGGATCGCTTTTATCGTGAGCTTCGGCAAATGTAGCCCAGTCCGATTCATACGTTGAGATTGATACCTTCGAACCGGATTTGAAATCAGTGGTCCATTCAAATTGATTGAACTCTTTGTTGTCAGGTGTTCGCTCTCGGAACTCTTTCATGTGCCTGGATGAAAGGTCGCAAGCGTTTGATTCATAGCCACCGAAGTCTCCAAGCGTATCGCAACATGTGTGTGAAACCGTGGTGTCGATTGTTTCGTCAGGATTCACGCCGCATGCTCGGCCCGTCGCATAGACGTCTTGGACATTTGAGAACATCACTTGAGCATCGTAAATTTTCACATTCTCGAGCTTAATCAAGCAGCTTGAAAAGGCCCGGCTTGGTCTAAAAAGCCACCACGGATGAGTCATCCAAAGATTCCTCTTTACGCTCAAAACTTTGAATTTACCGGTTCTAATCCAGTCTTCACGAGATGCGCACTGGGATTGCGAAATGTTCGACCAGAGAAGACTGACTACAATAAGGCTCAGGATTAATTGCTGCTTCATTTATTAGTGCCTTTCGCATCAAAGCGGCACTGAGCTGCTAACTGCGCGTCGGTGATTGGTTTACAGATCACTGAATCGCGGTTCTTAACAGCGGAAGCGTAAGTTTCCCAATCATGTTCGTAAGTTTTGATGTCGATCTCGGGTCCTGACGTGTATCGCGAAGCCGAGGTTAGCCTGTGAAGTTTTCCTGTCTTTTCATTTCGTATCCGAATTTCAGTCAATCTTAGAGAATCAAGCGCACAAGCTTGGAATTCGTATGTCTCCGTACTTCCAATGACGTCGCAACAATTTCGTTCTACGGTTCCCTCGAGCGTTTCGCCGATTTTAGTTCCACAAGGCTTCCCCACGACATACACATCAACTGGCTTGTCCTTCGGCTCATTGGTTTCATAGGTCTTAAGTGTTTGTAGACTTAATACGCAACCACCGAACGATCGTTTGCCTCCGCCTTCAATCCACGAAGGATTTGTCGTGCGAAGCTTTGACCGAGTGCTGAGGACTTTAAAGGTGCCA
>Ga0068856_100001990_pt1 | contig 21309 bp, 19 predicted proteins | sample KBSCornC62_FD_66595 | JGI IMG/M metagenome (GOLD analysis project Ga0068856, IMG submission 66595) | Corn rhizosphere microbial communities from Kellogg Biological Station, Michigan, USA - KBS Corn C6-2 | ecosystem: Host-associated > Plants > Roots > Rhizosphere > Soil ... | reverse complement strand
GTCGACACTGGCGCCCATGAAGGCCGGATAAGCTTCGCCGTCCCCGCTTGCGGCTGGGCGGGGGATGTCGAGCCGGGTGGTCTCTTCCGCCACGGTGTCGCGCAGGTAGAGCGCCGGCCATTCGACACTGGGCGCGAGCGGATCCCCAGGCGCCCAGAAGACCCTCGAGCCGTCGCTGGAGACAGCGTGGAAGACCGTGAGAATTCCCGAGCCAGGCTGTGCCCTGACAATGCCCCCACCTTCGTCCCCGGGAAGTTCGCTCACGGGCCGGAGCGTTCCATCGTGCCACATATAGAGAGCGCCTTCTTCGGCCCCTACCACCAGCGGAGGCTTTGACTGAAGGAGAATGCGATCGAGCGAGGCGTCGGCTCCCTCGACCGAGACCCAAGCCCTTTCTAAGTTTGAACCTTGTCCGAAGACAGTGTCCGGCGGGACGTTGGCAAAGCCATCCTTGCCGGTGACCAACGGCAGGTAGGTAGGAGGGGTGGTGTTGATCCGCAGGTGAGGCGCCTTTTCGGAATCCATCGGCGAGAGCGGGGTGGCATCGCGCGGCTCGAGCACGGCGCGGCCAAGATCGGGGCTGAAGATCTTGTATTCGTGAGGGGCTCCGAGGTCGGTCGCTTCGGTGTGCGGCGGCACCAGATCCGCGACCGTCCAACTGCCCGCGCCGACTCTGCGGGCGAGGTTCGTCGCGGGCTCGATCGGACGGCTGCCGGCCGGTTCCTCGACGATCGATCCCTTCGTCCTGAAGGCGATGCCGCTGCCATCGGCTGCCGCCTGCTGGGAATACAGATTGGTGACTGCTCCGCCGAACTTGTCGTGGGGAGTCACCTGCTCCCAGACGCGCCCGTCCATCGCTTCGAAGCCGAAGGCGCTTTCCTGGGTCCTCAGCATTCTGACCGGGCTCTCGGTGGGTTCGGAGTTCTGGGCGACGACCCGGTAGTAGTAGGGAGTGCCTGGAGACAACCCGTCGATCTCCGCAGAAACCAGCACGGGAGTATGGCCTGAGCCGATCGCTTCGCCCCCCAGCGGCACGTCGGTACAGGCGCCGGGATTGGCGGCGCAGTCGACCGTGCCGTATTCGAAGTGGTACGTCGTAGCCAGCGTGTTCGGGTTGATGCGCGCCCGAAGAACGGCGGAGGTGGACGTGACATCGGTCGCCGCCACTCCCGAGATGGTCGGCGGCCCGACGAAAAAGGAAACGGAGTCGTAAACCTGCACCTGGGACAGTCCACCGGCTTCTCCTCGCACCGCCGCATAGAGCTTTTTACCTGAGCCATAAAGGCCCAGCGCGGGGGCTGAACCCCTAATTTCTCCAGGCCCTCCAGCTTCTTCGGTACCGATCAGGCCGATAAGATCGTCGCTTCCGTCATACACTTCGATCTGCGAAGCATTCGAGGCTTGGCAGAGGCCTGACGTATTACAGTCTTCACCCACATACACATATTCGGTAGCAGGATCCACGGCTACCGACTGAGGAAACCGAGCTTCCGATTCTCCTTGTTGCACTGGCTGTCCGAGGCCATAGGTAGTGCCGCTCGTGATCGGGAACTGCGAAGGCTCAAAGGCATACACTCTGCTCCCGAAACCGGTGACATACAGAGTCCCGTCGGGGGCGACGGCCATCGTCGCCGGTTCGAGTGGCGATAGTTTATCGCCCTTTGGTTCGAATTCGGTGACAAGTTCCCCGGAACGTGAGTAAATACGAACTTTTTGGCCAGGCTTATCGCCCACGTAGATGTTGCCCGATTTGTCGACGGTCAGCCCGTAAAGGCTCGCAGCGCTCGGAAGTTCACTGGTTCCTACTCCGGGTCCTGCGGTGAAGTAGTGCGGTTCTCCATCCGCTTCGAAGGCTCTGACTTTGTCGGCGGTGGTGACGTAGACAACGTGCGTTTCCGGGTCGACCGCCACCTCCGAAGAAATCGTCGATCCCGAATTGGGCGCGAGGCCGGTGACTTCGTTGCCGGAGATGTTGAGCGCCGACCCGCCCCATTCGAGTGGGTCGCCGTTCTCGTCGAACTTGTAAAGCACTGCGGCTTCGCTGTCGAAGACGTACACCGCACCGGTTTCCTGGTCGACCGCAGCGCCGGCAGGGGTGGCAAATTCCGTTCCCGCCGTGCCGTCCGGGCCGAAGGACTCGAGGTAGGCGGCGGAAGCGGGTAGGGCGGCAATGGCAAGAACCGCCAGTGCGGCGAACAACGAGATCGCAAGAGCCGAAGCTCCTGCTTTGAACTGCGCGGTCATCCGGCGTTCGGCAACTGCTCTCATGCGTCCCGTTCCTCTCCCATAGCTTCGATGTATCGACCCTGGCAAGTCCCCAGCGGGGCTGTCCCTTTGACCCGGCCACGCCGGTCGGCATATAAGAACATAAACAGACCAGAGTGTCAAGCCCCTCGGGCGCAGAAAATCTGCGAATCGTTTTAGCTCTCGGCACTCAAAGATATAAAAGCAGTCGTCTGCGTACCGAGTAAAGAGAGTGAGGGCCGCGACAAGCGCGGCCCTCACTCAGGCTACGGCAGGAACGTGAAAGCCTGGGCGGCTGCCAGGTTCTGGCTGGTAGCGATGGACAGATCGACGGGCGGGTTGCCGCCTTCACTCGAGTACAGGTGGTAGTTGGGGCCGGCGCCTTCGACCTGCTGGTAGGTCTGCGAGGTGCCGCTGGCGGTGAAGCTGAGCGTCGCTGATTTGGTTTCGACGTTGAGGGCCGGGTTGGTGATCTGACCCAGCACGCTTCCGGTCCATTTGTACTGGAAAAACCCGCCGCAGCTGAATTCGGCGACGGTGGTGCCGGTGGCCGGAGTCAGCATGTAGCCGAACTTGGTTTTGGCGGCATCGAGGTAGACGAGGCTGGCGTTGAGTTTCGAGAGCGCGATCGTCCCGGCCGTCTGCCCGGGGGTGGTGCAGGAGACGGAGGTGCCGCCGACGGGCTTTTTGCAGCCCCGCAGCTTCTCCGCTTCGAACGCTCCGCCGCTGCCTCCGCTCACCGTCCAGTTCAGTGCGCTTGATTCGCACGTGGAGACATTGGTTCCAACGGAGGCAAAGGCAACCAGGTTGCCGCTACCCACGCCGTTGAAACTACTCGGGCTGATACTGAGGGCAGAGGCGCTGCCGGCCGCGAGGCCCGCGAAGGCGAGCGCTACCGCGAGGGCGAGCCCGAATGCCCGGACGGTCCTCTTCGGTGAATCTGATCTGTTAATCATCTCTACTGCGAACTCCTTCTCCCAGGCCAGACCTGGGCGTTGGTTTCGTGATGGGCACGGCCGAGCGCCCCGCCAGGAGCCAGCTGGCAGGGGCGCCAGCCGTGCAAGCCGGCGCAATTGGAACACACGCGGACCCCTGTGTCAAGGTACCTCGTTGTTCGTTGGGATTTTGTGCCTAGGGGAAGGTGTTATCCGCGTACCAAATTAGGCAGGGCGCCTTTTCGGCTCAGCCGTAGCGGGAGAATTTGAAGCTGCAGTAGTCGAAGCTGAAGGCGAGGACGACGTTGTTGGCGAGATTGCCATTGTGGATGAAGCGGGAGAGCAGGCGCTGGAACTTGATCGCGTGCTTCTGGCGCAGCTGCGCGGTCATCTGCCCGAGATAGGAGGCCTGCCGGTTCAGGTAGGTGAACCACGTGCCGAGCCGGGCGACGTCGTCTTCTGGCTGCGGCACCGCTTTCATCCGCTTCAGGGTTGAGGAGAAGATCGAGGTCCCCTTGGCGAACTTCTTCGCGGCGATGGCGAAGCGTTCGGCGCGGATGTCGGCTTTGGCCCCTCGCGAGACCCGTTCGGTTTCCTGGGCGCCGGGCTTGCAGATGGCCTCGAGCCGGGACACGTATTCATCGCGGGTGGGGGCTTCGGCGGCGCCCGCGGGCGCGGCAAGCACGGCCGCGAGCAGCAGGGTGATTCCAATCGTTCTAAGCAATGTCACTCCTCGTTTCTGGCATCAACACGTTGCGGCGGGGAAGAACTCGGTCGAGCGCGGGCGGCACGTGCCAGACCCGGTCGCCGAGCAGCAGCATCAGCGCCGGCAGCAGGACGATCCGCACCGCGGTCGCGTCGAGCAGGATCGCCACGGTCAGGCCGACGCCCATCTGGCTGACCGTCGCCACCGGGGCGGCGGCGAAGGAGACGAAGACGGCGGCCATGATCGCGGCGGCGCCGGTGACAACCCCGGCGGTGCGCTCGAGCCCGAAGGCGATCGCGGCGCGGTTGTCGCCGTCGACCTCGTAGCGCTCGCGCATCCGGGCGAGGAGGAAGACCGCGTAGTCGATCGAGAGGCCGAAGGTGACGCCGAAGATCGCCCCGGCGCCGACCGTGTCTATATATGGGTGGCCGCCGAGCGGGTAACCCTCGGGGATCTTGCAGACCAGCGACATCACCCCGATCGCCGCCGCCACCGAGGCGAGGTTGAGGCAGACGGTCAGCAGCGCCAGCAGCGGCGCGCGGAGGACGACTACGAGGGCAAGGAGGGTGAAGAGGACGAAGGCGCCGATCACCAGCGGCAGCCGGGCTTCGGTCGCTTCGCCGTAGGTGTTGAGGGTGGCGGCGCCGCCGGTGACGCCGGTGCGCAGGCCGCTCGAGGCGGCGAGGCGATCGGCGTCGCGCTGGAGGCGCTCGCCGACGCGGCGCGAGCCGGCGGTGTTGAAGGCGTGGGTGGAGACGACGACCATGCGAGCGGCCTGGCCGCCGCTGCCGACGCTGATCGCCTCCCCGGCCTGGTCGCGCTGGCGCGGCGGGGCGCCGTCGAGGGCGGAGAGGACGAAGTAGCCGGAGTCGAAGAGGTGGGGCGAGTGCCGGCGCAGCTGTTCGGCGCCGACGGCGAGCGGCGCCGCCAGCGCCGAGACCTTGACGCCCGCGGTGTGGAGCTTCGCCTGCAGCGGGTAGGAGCGGTGGAAGCCTTCAGAGAGGCCGTCGCGGAGCGCTCCCGCTCCAGCTTCGAGGGCGACGAGGCCGCCGGCGAGCCGTTCGGCGCCGTCGCCGAGGCGGTCGAGGCCTTCGCCGATGCCCCCGCTCGCCTGGGCCAGCTTCTGGACCCCGCCTTCGAGGCGTTTGCCGCCGGGGACGAGGCGGTTGAGGCCGCCGTTGACCTGGGCGGCGACTTCGCGCAGGCGGCGCACTTCGTCGCGGTTGGAGGCGATCGCCCGCGCCAGCACCCGCGCCTCGTTCGCCGCCACCTGCTGGGAGGGGTCGGAGGCGGCGGCGCGTTCGAGCCGGCGGGCGAGCTTGCGGGCGCGGGCGAGCTCGCCGCCGCGGATCCGCGGCACCAGCGAGCGCAGGCCGAGGGTGAGGGTGAGGCCGCCGACCGCGACCTTGCGCTGGCCCTGGGCGAGCCGCTTGCTGCCGGCCTCGAGGCGGCCGATCGCGGCTTCGGCTTCTTCGCCGCGGCCGGCGGCGCGGCGCAGCTCGGTGGCGATCGTCCCGGCCCCGGCGGCGGCGCGGGCGGAGCCCTGGGCGAGCAGGTCGCTGCCGTCGGCGCCTTCGGCGATCCCGGCACGGAGCTCGGAGACGGCGCCGGCGGCGCGGCGCAGGTTCGGCCCGAGCGCGTCGAGGCGGCCGGGCAGCTCGGCACCTTCGGAGGTGAGGTCTTCCCCCAGCTTGCGCAGCGGCTTGGCGCGGTCGGCAACCGCCCCCGGGCCGATCACCGCGCGGACCCCGGGCCGGTGGACGATCCGGCGCTGCCAGCGACCGAGCAGGGCGAGGTCGCGGCGGTTGGTGATCGGGCCGTGCTCGGTCGCGGCGACGAGGACGAAGGGGGCCTCCCATCCCGGCCCGACCGCGCGGTCGATCGTCTCAGCGCTCTGGCGGGCGGGGTTTGAGCTCGGCAGCTCCTGGATGCCGGGGGCGCCGGTGGCGAAGCCGATCAACGGCAGGGCGAGGAGGACCAGCGGGATCGCGACCAGGCAGGCGGCGAGGGCCGGACGGCGCAGGACCCGGGTGACGGCGGCGGCGATCGGGGTGCGCTCGGCTGCTGCCCGGCGCCCGACGGGGCCGGCGTTGATGCGCTCGCCGAGCAGCGCCAGGAGGGCCGGAACCGCGAGGGTCGAGATCGCGACGCTGATCGTGGCGACGACGCCGGTGGCGGTCGCCAGCGAGAGCAGCAGCGAGCCGGGCTGCAGGAAGGCGGAGAAGACGATCGCGACGACGAGGGTGGCGCCGGCGAAGAAGGTGGTGCGGCCGGCGCTGGCGCGGGTCGCCCCGGCGGCACGCCAGGGATCGGGGTCGCGGTCGAGCTCCTCGCGGAAGCGGGAGACGATCAGCAGCGAGTAGTCAACCCCGAGGGCGAGGCCCATCATCGTGCAGACGACGAGCGAGAGGGCGTCGATCGTCATCGCGCCGGTGAGGAGGGCGAGGACGCCGCGGCCGGCGAGGACGGTGAGGGCGCCGAAAGCGAGCGGGATCGCCGCCGCGACGACCGAGCGGAAGACCAGCAGGAGGACGAGGACGAGGAGCGGCGCCGCCAGCAGCTCGGCCCGCTGGGTGGCGCCGAGCGATTCTTCCTGCAGCGCCCGCGAGACCGAGGCGAAGCCGGACTGGGCGGCGCGGACAGGGGGCCTGACCTGGGCCTCGAGGGTCCGTTCCAGTTCCGGGACGGTGTCCCGCATCGCGCTCGCCAGTGGTACGTGGTAGTTGACCAGGACCAGGGCCTTGCGGCGGGCCGGGCGCAGGGCGGGGAGGGAGCCATCGTCCCAGGGGGAGATGACGGTGGCGGCCGGGTCGCGGCGCAGCTCTGCGACGAGGTCCGGGCCCTGCCGGTCGAGCGCGCCGGCCGGGCCACGGAGCAGGACCACGAAGGGGGACGAGTCGCCGAAATGGCCTTCGGCCAGCTCTTCGGCGTCGCCGGCGGCGGTTCCGGGCACGCGGAGTGAGAGCGGCGAGAGCCGCTCCTCGACCGTCAGGCCGATCAATCCCAAGACGACGCAGGCTAGAAGCACCGAGGCAAGGCCCACGAGGGCGCTGCGTCGCTTCAACGCAACCTCCATCCCATCTGCGGCCAAGTCTATGGCACCAGGGGAGCACAAATGGGTATCGGAACCTGCGAGGACCAGAAATTGCCCTTCCCACTTGACTTAGCGAGGCAGCTAGCCCACAGTTCCAACCATCCTCGTACCGCCCTGGAGGCACCCGTTGTCGCACCTGAAACCCCGGTTATGTTCCCCCTCGATGGTGAACACTCCGTGGGGCGATGCGGCTTCGCTGCGGGAGCGGAAGCTGCGGCCTGGTAGGGGTACGCCCCGGGACCAGGCGGAGCGCAATCAGCGCGAGCGACTGTTCGCGGCGATGGTGGCTACGGTCGACGAGAAGGGCTACGAGGCGACGGCCGTCGCCGACCTGGTCAAGCTCTCGGGCGTCTCGCGCAGCGCCTTCTACCGGCACTTCGAGGACAAGCAGGCCTGCTTCCTGGCAGCGGTGGAAGCGATCGTCGACCCGGTGCTCGAGCAGCTGCGGGTGGACGAGTCCGCGCCGGCGGGGATGGAGCGGGCGAAGCAGGCGTTCGAAACCGTGATCGAGGCGATCGTCAAGCAGCCGGCGGCGGCGAAGATGTGCATCGTCGAGGTCTACGCCGCCGGGCCGGAGGGGGCGGCCCTGGTCGACCGGATGATGGAGTCGGCAACCGACGTCGCCGTGGCGCTGCTCGAGCAGGTGCCCGAGCGCAAGGGCCTGCCGCGCGAGCTGGTGCGGGCGATCGTCGGCGGGATCCAGAAGGTGATCCACAAGCGCCTCTACCGCGGGCAGGAGGAGGAGCTGCCCGAGCTGACGGCGCAGCTCTGGAGCTGGGTCTTCTGCTACCCGGTGCCCCCCGGCCCCCTGAAAGCGCGCCGGCGCCGGCGGGTGAAGGCGCTGCCGTTCGAGGAGCGCCAGAAACTGGCGACGCCGCCGGAGCGGCTGCTGCGGGCGATGGCGGCCGTGGTCGCCGAGAAGGGCTACCCGGACACCACCGTCGCCGACGTCGTCGACCGCGCCCGGACCTCGCAGCGGACCTTCTACGAACACTTCAAGAACAAGGAAGACGCGATCGTCGCCGCCCTCGACAGCGGCTCCGCCCACATGCTCGCCGCCGCCCTCCCCGCCTTCCGCCGTGCCCCCGACTGGGCCCATGCCGTCCACGACACCCAGGAAGCGATGTTCCGTTGGGGCGCCGAAGAGCCCGAGTACGCCCGCATGGGCGGCAAAGAGATGTACGCGGCCGGCAAGCGCGCCCTCGACCAGCGGGAGATGGTGACCGAAGGCTTCGAGGCCCTCCTAGCCCCCGGCTACGAGCTCAAACCCGACACCCCCCCGATAGCCGCCGAGGCCATAGGCGGCGCCCTCTACTCCCTCCTCTACGACCACGTCAACAAAAAAGGCCCAGAGACCCTCCCAGACCTCGTGCCGACGCTCGTCTATGTGACCCTGGCCCCGTTCCTCGAGGCCGAGGAGGCGTACGAGGTGGCGGTGGGGTGAGCGGTCGTCGGCCGGGACCGGCGAGTAGAACTGGAACGCGTTGTTCAGGACCGGGAGGATTCGAGGGCGAGCCGGTGCGCGTCCTCGGGACCGAAGTACGGCATCAGCACGAACTCGACGAAGTCCGGCAGGAGGTCGACCAGCCCCTCGGGCTTGCCGAAGGCGACCGACCGGCCGGCCATCGAGACGAGGGCGCCGACCAGCGATTCCTCGGTCGAGTCCGGGAGCGGCCGGGGTTGGGACCGCTCGCTGCGTCCCTGCGCCAGCGCATTCGCGCCAGCGGATACGGCCGCCTGGAAGCGCGTCGCCACAGCGGGTCCCGCGTTGACCGACTCGACCAGGCAGAGGCGGGCGAGGTCGGGCTCGAAGGCGAAGAACTGGAGCGCGGCGCGGAGCCCGGCAACCACCCGATGCGGCCAGTCGGGCTCGGGGTCAGCGGCCGAGCGGATCAGGCCGCCGAGGTGGTCGACGACGATGTCGAAGGCGGCGAGGAAGCAGGCTTCCTTGCCGTCGAAGTGCTCGTAGAAGGCGCGGCGGGAAACCCGCGCGGCCCTGGTGACGTGGCCGATGGTGACCGCGTTGTAGCCGACCTCCGCGACGGCCGCGGCGAAGCCGGCGATCATCCGCTCGCGCTGGTGAGCGGCGATCTGCTCCCGCGAGAAGCCGTGGCGGCCAGCCGGCAGCGGCCCGAGCTCCTCCTCTTCTAGCGCCACAAGCCGCAGGATATCTAGGCCTCCGACGGCGGCGGCTTCGACAACTCCTCGATCGCCGCCCGCTGGCCGAGGTAGGGGAGGACGAGGAAATACATGAGCTGGGGGACAACCTCGGCGGCAGCCTTCAATCCTGCGTCCGTCTGCAGGAGCTCCAGCTGGCGGACGAGCGCCCCCGCCAACGCTTCCGCGGTGACCCTGGTCAGGGCCGTCGGGTCGTCCATCAACAGGCGACCGCGATCGATGAAGTCGACCATCTCCTCGAAGGCCTGGTCGCGGACGAGGCTGCCGCGGGGACCGGCGGCGCGGGTCTCGACCAGCAACATGTGGGCACGGTCTTGGTCGGCCGCAAGGAAGCGGATGATCTCGTAGACGGCGCCGCGCAGCTGCAGGCGCCAGCGGTCCGCCCCCTCGACTGCCATCCTCGCCCCGTCGAAGAGAGGGCCGCAGGCGTCGGCCAGGTAATCGGCGAAGCAGTCGTCGAGGTCGGCGAAATGGCGGGTGAAGGCGTCGCAATCGAGCCCGGACCGCATGACGACCTGCTCGACTGTGGCCTTGCAGAGGCCGTGGTCGCGGCAGACCGCGACGAGTCCGGCGTGGATCTGCTGGCGCTCGGGCTCGGCCTCAGGCGGGTGCCGCAGCGAGGGAGCCGGCGGCCTCATCGGCGGTCTCCGCCGCCAGCTGCTCCCCTACGTAGGGTCGGAGCGCGAACTCGATCGCCTCGGGGAGGAGCGCCGCGAGCCGCTCGGGTTCCCCACGCCTCAACTGCTGATAGGCGATCCAGACGACGCCGCTCGCCACGGTGCCCTCGAGGGTCTGCGGCAGCCGGTCGCCGTGGGGGCTCAACGCACGCCCCGGCTCGAGCAGCGGCTCGGCGCGTTTGAGCGCGCGGTCGTAGGACGCCACCGCGGCCTCTCCGGCGGTCAGCGACTCCACTATGCAGACCCGAGCGATGACGGGGTCGGAGCCGATTTCCTCGAAGAGCGCGGCGACAACAGCCGCGATCTTCTGCGGCCAGCCAGCGTCCTGGTTCTCGTAGACCGCCGAGAGGTGCTTCAGCGAGCGATCGGCGCAGGCCTCGAACAGGGACAGGAGGCAGGCTTCCTTGTCGTCGAAGTGCTTGTAGAAGGTGCCGTAGCCGACCTTGGCGCGGCGAATGATCATCTCGGCGCTGGTCCCGCGGAATCCGTGCTCGGCGATCAGCTCTGCGGCTGCGCGGAGGATCCGCCGGCGCTGGTCTGCAGGAGCGCTCTGGCGGGAAACCGGCTGCGAGCCGGGAGGGAAGCGGCTGGACTTGCCCGGCAAGGCGCGCATGAAGAGAAGATAGCGAGCCGCTTGCCCTTTTCTTTTTTACTTGAGAGTTGAAAAGCATCGGTTTCCCTAACCCGACTTAGTTCCTCATAGTTCCCAAAGATGGTTAAGGGTACCCGAGCGGATGGGAGGCGGCATCGGTCGGGAGGAAGGGGAACGAGTCCCCGGGCGAGGAGACCCGCGGGCGGCTCTCCTCGAAGCGATCTTGGGGGTGGCCGGGAAATATAGATTCCGGAACACCCACGTACATCTTGTAGCAGCCGAGGCGGCGATGCCGCGTGATTCCTTCTACGAGTACTTCCGCAACCTCGACCACTGCTTCATAGCGGCCTACGAATGGAAAGCGTATGACCTCTGCGCTGCGATGTTGCGGGCTGGGCGACAGGGAAGCGATTGGCCCGCAGGCCTCCGCGTCTCCCTCAGCGTCCTCTTGGAGTTCGTAGCCGAACAACCGCATACCGCGACCGCACTGATCGTCGAGGGCGGAGGTGCCGCCAGCATCACCGGCCCTATTCATGCCTCTGTCTTGAAGCGCCTCGCCCGCGCCCTCGATAGCGCGCGCCGCCAACCTGGATCGCGTCATTCCGCTCCTCCGTTGACGGCCGACCTGATGGTCGGAGCTATAAACAACACCCTCCACGGGCTCCTCGTCAAGGGGGAATCAGCGAGAGCGCCCGATCTGCTCGGCGACTACACCTACCTGATCATGCTCGCCTTCTTCGGCGAGGACATGGCCTACCGCGAGAAGGATGCCGCGGAAGGCGGGGCTTGATGCCCCGCCATAGGCCGCCTAGCTAAGAGGAACCGAAGGAAACCCCCGCGATCCTCGCTATCCAGACGCCGGCAGCCATCAGCCAGGCGGTTGCCAACATACACGGCGCCAGGGCAGTCAGCAGCCGGGGTAGAATCGACGGTCGATGGACGCCCAGCCTCGCAAGCCGCTCCTCGCCCCCGGCAACGAGGCCGAGTGGGCGGAGATCAACGAGGAAGAGGCGCGCGAGGATGCGGACTTCGCTGCCAAGCTGTCGATGGACGAGCGCGTGACCTATGGCCAGAAGCTTTCCCAGCAGGCGGTCTCCCTGCTCGTCTCCTCGATCGAAGCCGGCCATGCCCCGAGCCGAGCTCTCTGGTCCTGACCTCGACGGGGTCGTCGCCGACGCCAACGCCGTCGGACTGCCCTACGTGGTCATCGGCGGCTTCAGCGTCATCGCCCACGGCTACCTGCGTGCGACCAAGGACTCCGACCTGCTCGTGCCCGATGGTCCGGAGGCCGACGAAGCGATCCATCGCTTCCTCGAGCGCATCGAGGCGACCCGCCTAGCCGACGGGAAAGAGCTCGAGCCGGCCGACATCGACGGCGCCCATCATCTGCGGGTTCGCAGCCGCCACGGAATCGTCGACATCCTGCGAGGCGGGCTCCCGCCGCTCGACTACGAGACGGTCGCGGCCGATGCCATTGAGCTGGACCGAGGTGGTGAGCCCGCCGCCTTCGCCTCCTTGCGCAGCATCGTCGGCTTCAAGCGGCTTGCGGGACGCCTCCAGGACCGCCTCGATCTCGAGAACCTGGAGCGAGTCAACGGCAATCTCCCCGAAGACGAGATCCCGGGCTTGGACACGTAGGGGTGGCTACTGGCGCATACTGGTGACGCTGCTAGCGCCGCGCTCGACCAGGCGGTCCCAGCGGACGCCGACTGCGTCGGCCAGGCCATCGATGCGGGTCCGGAGCGGCGGCGCCCAGAGGACGAGCGCGGCGGCGCTGCCGAGGGCGGCGCCGGCGAGGACGTCGCTGGGGTAGTGGACGCCGAGGGCGACGCGGCCGATCGAGAGGACCGCTGCCGCGACGAGCGCTGCGATCCCCCAGCCGCGCTTGCGCAGGAGGATCGCGACGGCGATCGCGAAGGCGGCGGTGGCGTGGTCGCTGGGGAAGCCCGGGTCGGCGGCATGGGCGGTGAAGAGGTGGACGCCGTGGGGATCGGCGACGAAGGGGCGGGCGCGGTCGACCAGTTCGGAGACGACCTTGCCGACGGCAAGCCCGAGGCCGGCACTGAGGACCGCGGCCAGCGAGGCGCGGCGCCAGGCAGCGTGGGCAGCGCCGCGGGCGGCGAGGAAGACGATTGCCAGCGTCGCCACGAAGAGCGCCTCGGAGGCGTTGACGTAGAAGAGGAGGGGATCCTCGACCGCGTCGTGCTGGTACATGAAGTCGTTGAGGGCGTGCAGGACGGACCAGTCCACCGTCGCCACGCTGCCACGACTTCTTTACGGCGAGCTAAAGGCGCAGGTCCGGGCCCAGGTCAGGAGCCGAATTTGGCTAGCACGACGAAGCAGGTCACGGTGATGCTGCCTAGGGCGAAGAACCCCCGCATCATCGTCCGGTGCATGGAATCGAAACGGTCGTTGAACGACTGATTCATTGCGTCGAAGCGATCATTGAATGACCGGCTCATCTGATCGAAGCGATTGTTCGTCGACTCGCTCATCTGATCGAAGCGGTTGTTCATCGACTCGCTCATCTGATCGAAGCGGTTGTTCATCGACTCGCTCGCCTGATCGAAGCGATTGTTCGTGGACTCGCTCGCCTGATCGAAGCGACTATCCATCACCGCGCGAAGGTCCTTTATCTCACCGCGAAGTTCCGTCGCGCTGGCCTTCACATCGCTGCGAAGTTCCCGGATGTCGGCTTCGACGACCTGAAAGCGCGCGTCGATTCGGCCGAATTCTCCGTCGACGCGATCGAAGCGTTCGTCCATCCTCTCCTCGAGGCGGTCGATCCTTCTCTCGGTTGCTTGCTCCTCCACCGTCTGCATCATGATAGCGAAACTTATCGTCTGCGGCGGACGACTAACCGTCCACCGCAAATAGCCGCCATTCGCCCGGGGCGCCCTTGAGGGTCTTGACGCCGCGGTCAGCGAACTCGAGGCCGGAGCCGACAACCAGCTCGCGGACGGTGCTGGAGACGAGGACTTCGCCGGAGCCGGCGAGGGCGCCGATCCGGGCGCCGATGTTGACCGCCATGCCGCCGACGTCGTCGCCGATCAGCTCGACCTCGCCGGTGTGGATGCCGGCCCGCACCTCGAGCCCGAGGCGTGCCACCTCCTCCTGCAGGGCGCGGGCGCAGCGGATCGCCCGGGCCGGGCCGTCGAAGGTGGCGAGGAAGCCGTCCCCCATCGTCTTCACCTCGCGGCCGCGGTAGAGCTCGAGCTGCCGGCGGACGACGGCGTCGTGGCGCTCGAGCAGCTCGCGCCAGGCGCGGTCGCCGAGCGCCGCCGCCCGTTCGGTCGAGCCGACGATGTCGGTGAAGAGAACCGTCGCCAGGGCCCGCTCGGGTTCTGAGCCGCGGCGGCTGCCGACCAGGAACTCTTCGACCTCGTCGAGCAGGGCCTGCTGGTCGCCGGTCATCGGCAGGTGGTCGGCCCCCTCCAGCTCGACGTACTTGGCGCCGGGAATCACTTCAGCGATGTAGCGGCCCTGGCCGACCCGGGCGATCCTGTCGTCCCGCCGCTGCAGGACCAGCGTCGGCACGTCGATCGCCGGCAGCACCCCCCGGACGTCGATCTCGCGGTAGAGGTCCATCAGGTCGACGGCACCGGCCGGGCTGGTGCCGAAGCGGAGCAGTCGCGACCACCAGCGTTCGAACTCGGCGTTCCCCTCCATGCTCGGCGCCCAGAGCCCGGCGCCGACCGGGCCGCCCCACTCGCGCTTGACGACCTCGCCCCAGCGCGCGAGGGCGTCCCCGGGAATCCCGTACGGGAAGTCCGGCGCATTCAGCATCCGCGCGTAGGTCCCGCAGAGCACCAGCGAGGAGACACGGTCGGGATGGGTGGCGGTGAAGAGCGCCGACATCGGCCCGCCCTCTGAGACCCCAAGGATCGCCGGCCGCTCGCAGCCCGCCGCCGCCAGCACCGCCTCGAGGTCGTCCATCGAATCCTCCAGCGTCGGCGGCCGGCCGGTGCGGTCCGAGAGCCCCTGCTCGCGCTTGTCCCAGATGACGACGCGGGCGAAGGAGCTGAGCCGGCGCAGAAAGCTCGCGGTCAGCGGATCGTCCCAGAAGAGCTCGACGTGGGAGACGAAGCCGGGGACGAAAACGAGATCGAGCGGCCCTTCACCGTGTACCTGGTAGGCGATGCTGACCCCGTTGGAATCCGCGTAACGGGTCTCGGCTTCCATCCCCTGCATTATGTTGCGCTCGTGATCTCGCGTATCTGGACCGCTTTTCGGACCAGTGTGCGCGCGCTCGCGATGGATTTCGCTAACAAGGACTCGGCGCTGCTCGGAATCTCGACGGCGCTGATCGCCTTCGCGACCTGGTCCTTCACGATTGCCCTCAGCGTCTACGGGTTCGACGCCCACGGCGCCGCCGGCGTCGGCATCGTCGCCCTCGTCCGCTTCCTGCCGGCGGCGCTGGTATCGCCGCTGGTCGGAGTGCTGATCGACCGCTTCCCGCGCCGCACGGTGATGCTCGGCAGCGCCGTCGCCTCGACCATCGTCCTCGCCGGCGCCGCCACGGCCGCCGCGCTCAACGCGCCGACCGACGTCGTCTTCGCCTTCCCCGCCCTCTTCGCCGTCGCGATCTGCGGCTACTCACCCGCCCACGCGGCGCTGACCCCGACCCTGGTCCACACCCCGGGGGAGCTCTCCGCCGCCAACGTCAGCCACAGCGTGATGGAAAACGCCGGCTCGCTGATCGCCGCGCTCGTCGCCGGCCTCCTCCTCCACCCGGCCTCGCCCGCCTTTGTGATCGGCGTCGCGGCGGCGGCGGCGCTCCTTGTCTGCCTGCTGATCCCAGGTGTGCAGAAGGACCACCGGCCCGAATACGAGGTCGAAGAGGACGAGGTCGCCGGCGCCTTCCGCGAGGTGACCCGCGGCGCCCGGGCGCTCTTTTTCCACCCCGCCCTGCGGCTCTCCTCCGCGACGATGGTCCTGCTCTTCTTCTTCGAGGGCTTCATCGAGGTGATGGTGGTGGTGATGGCGCTGGAGATGCTGCACCTGGAGGAGGGGGCGGTCGGCTTCCTCAACGCAACGATCGGGGTTGGCGCGGTGCTCGGCGCGGTCGGGCTGGCGATGCTCTTCGACCGCGGCCGCCTGGTCCCGGCGATCGCCGGCGGCAGCCTGGTGATCGGCGCGGCGACGGTGCTGCCGGGAGTCGTGCCCCACGTCGGCCCGACCTACGCCGGCGTGCTGCTGATCGGGTTCGGCTTCGTCTTCGCCGAGGTGGCGACGAAAACGCTAATGCAGCGGCTCGGCTCCGACGAGACCTTCGGCCGGGTGATCGGTGCCTTCGAGGCGGCGCGGCAGGCGGCCCTGGCACTGGGATCGATCGGAGCGGTGCTGCTGGTCGAACTACTGCACCCCGAAGGGGCACTGATCGCCGTTGGCGTCTTCATCCCCCTCTTCGTCACCCTCTGCTGGACCCGGCTGCGCGCCCACGAGGTTGGGGCGCCGGTCGAGGAGGAGCGCTACTCGCTGCTGCGCGGCAGCTCGATCTTCGCGCCGCTGCCGCTGGCGACCCTGGAGCGGCTCAGCCATGACTTGCAGCCGGTCGAGTTCGCGGCCGGGGAAGACGTGATCGTGCAGGGGGAGATCGGCGACCGCTTCTTCCTCATCTGCGACGGCGAGGTCGAGGTCTTCGAAGACGGCGTCTTCCGCCGCAACGAGGGAGCCGGCGAATGCTTCGGTGAGATCGCCCTGCTCCACGACGTCCCCCGCACGGCGACGGTGCGGGCGACCGAGGACACCCGCCTGCTGGCGCTCGACCGCGACCAGTTCCTCCTCGCCGTCACCGGCCACCGCCGCAGCCAGCAGCTCGCCCACCGGGTCTCCGACGAGCGCTGGCCCGGCGACCACTCTGCCGCGGCGGTCCGGGATTGACCTCGCGGATCCGGCTGCGGCGGCGGCGCGAACTGGCGATGTTGCTCGTCATCGTCGGCGCGGCGGCAATCGCCATCGCCGCCTACGGGACGCACCTGATGCGGGCGCTCGAGCAGCAGAGCGTCGATGCCCGCTTCTCGGTGCGGGGGACGCAAGCGCAACCGGAGGAAATCGTTCTGGTCGAGGTGGACGACCGCACCTTCAGCGAGCTCGGTGTCCAGTGGCCGTACCCGCGCTCCGAGCACGCGGAAGTGATCGACCGGCTGCGCAAGGCGGGGGCGAAGGCGATCGCGGTCGACATCCAGTTCACCGAGCCGACGACGCCGAAGGAGGACAACGCCCTGGTCGAAGCGGTCGCCCGCGCCGGCGGGGTGGTGCTCTCGACCACCGAAACCGACCGCGGCGAAAGCCGGATCTTCGGCGGTGAAGAAGTCGTCCGCGAAATCGGCGCCAGGGCCGCCAACACGGTCGTCAAGCCCGACTCCGGCGGCGTGATCCGCAAGATGCACTACGAGATCGACGGCCTCGTCAGCTTCGGGGTCGCGGTCGCCGAAGCGGCGGGCACGGAGAAGATCGACCCCGCTGAGATGGAAGGCGACGGCGAAGCCTGGATCGACTACCGCGGGCCGCCGGACACCTTCGCCCACTACTCCTACTCGCGGGTCCTCCAGGACAAGGTGCCGGCTTCGGCGTTTCGCGGCAAGACGGTGATCGTCGGTGCCTCGGTGCCCTCGCTGCAGGACGTCCACCCGACCTCGACCAGCGGCGACGAGCTGATGCCCGGCCCGGAAATCCAGGCCAACGCCGCCTGGACCGCGCTGCACGGCTTCCCCCTCACCTCCTCCGGGCTGCTGGTCGATCTGCTGGTGATCCTCCTGCTCGCGGCGGTTCCCGCCGCCGTCACCCTCCGCCTCAGCGCCCTGCCGGCGCTGCTGACCGCGGTCGCGCTCGCCCTCCTCTACACCGTTGCGGTCCAGGTCGCCTTCGACTCGGGAACCGTGCTGCCGGTCGTCTACCCGCTGCTGGGGCTGGTTCTCTCGGCCCTCGGCACCCTCGCGGTCAACTACGTGCTCGACGCCTTCGAGCGCCAGCGGGTCCACGACACCTTCGCCCGCTTCGTCCCCGCCGCCGTGGTCAGCGAAGTCCTCGCCCGCACCGACGACGACCTGCGGCTGGGGGGCGAACGGCGGGAGACGACGATCCTCTTCAGCGACCTCCGCGGCTTCACCAGCTACTCCGAGCAGCTGGCGCCGGAAGCGGTGATCGAGGTCCTGAACCGCTACCTGGGCGAGATGAGCGACGCGATCATGGACCACGGCGGCACCCTCGTCGCTTATATGGGCGACGGGATCATGGCCCTCTTCGGAGCGCCGCTGGAGCAGCCCGACCACGCCGACCGCGCCGTCGCCGCGGCGCGGGAGATGCTGGAAGTGCGGCTGCCGCGCTTCAACGAGTGGATGGAAGGGGCGGGGATGGGGCGGGGCTTCGACATGGGGATCGGGCTGAACACGGGCACGGTGATGACCGGCCAGGTCGGCTCCGAGCGGCGGGTCGAGTACACGGCGATCGGCGACACCACCAACACCGCCTCGCGCCTGGAGGGGATGACGAAAGGCAGCGGCCACCAGGTGTTCATCGCCGACTCGACCCGGGCGGCGCTGCAGCGGGCGGTCCCCGACCTCGAACTGGTCGGCGAGTTCGAGGTGCGCGGGCGCACCCAGCCGATCACCGTCTGGACGCTGCCGACCCGCCAGGGGGCAGAGTCAGGCGACAGCGAGGAGGGCGGTGGCGAAGAGGAAGAGGACGTGAAAGGACTGGTCGACGGCCACGCCGAGGCCTGAGGAGGTTTCGGAGAGCCCCTTGACGCGGGCCATGTAGGCGTAGAGCAGGCGGCGGTCGTCCTGGATCAGGTGGGGGATGGCGATCGCCAAGCCGATCACGATCGCCCAGAGGAAGTCGGTTTCGATCCCGATCCAGACCAGGGCCGGAATGAAAGCGGCCATATAGGTGATGACGTGGCTGACGAGGGCCCGGCGGTGGAGCGGCTCGGGGCCGAGCCCACCCGCCTTGTTGCGGGCCTGCCAGTCCGTCTGGAGGAGGAAATCGCCGACCAGGTGCGAGACGACGAGCACGGCGAAGACCTCGACCCAGGTCACGACTGGTGCCCCGCGAGCGCGCTCATCAACCGGCAGGCTATGCCACCGAGCGGGCGTTCAGGGCGTAAATCCCTGGACGTTTATCTCCTAATTCTCGGTATGCCTACAGTTTGAGCCTGAAAAGCCGACTAGGTAAGGTTCCCTAGTTCCATGCCCCGTAAACCTCTGCTGGCGGCGGCTATTGCGGTGATTGCGTTCACGGTGGCGGCGGCGGGCGGCTCAGCGGCGGTTACGAACACGATCATCACCTCGGGCCCGAGCGGGACGATCGCCACCAACTCGGCGAGCTTCGCCTTCACCTCGCCCGAGCAGGGCGGCTTCCAGTGCCGGCTCGACTCGAGCGATCCCGCCGACTGGGCCGGCTGCAGCTCGCCGCAGACTTACTCGGGGCTGGCCGACGGCGAGCACGTCTTCGAAGTGCGGGCACTGAACAAGCCGCTCAACCCGGATCCGGTGCCGGCGACCCGGACCTTCACCGTCAACGCCCACCCCGACCTCGAACCGCCCGAGACGACGATCGTCAGCGGCCCCAGCGGGACGACCGCGGCCAACTCGGCGAGCTTCGAATTCGAAGCGAGTGAGGCCGGCAGCTTCGAATGCCGTTTCGACTCGGTCAACCCGGCCGGCTGGACTGCCTGCAGCTCGCCACAGAGCTACGCCTCGTTGGCCGATGGATCGCACAACTTCGAAGTGAGGGCGACCGACCTGGCGGGCAACGTCGACCCCACCCCGGCCGTCGCCGGGTTCGCGATCGACACCGCTTCGCCCGAGACCGTGATCTCCTCCGCCCCCAGCGGGACGATCGAAACCTCCTCGGCCTCCTTCGCCTTCGAAGCCTCGGAGCTCGGCAGCTTCGAATGCCGGATCGATTCCAACGACCCCGCCGCCTGGAGCGCCTGCACCTCGCCGCAGAGCTACGCCTCGCTCGCCGACGGAAACCACCTCTTCGAAGTCAGGGCCACCGACGCGCTCGGCCACGTCGACCCGACCCCCGCCTTCGCCGCCTTCTCCATATATACGGGGCCGCCGAAACCGGTCGCCGGCAAAACCTTCAACCTCGAACCGGTCGAAGGGGAGATCGAACTGCAGTGCCCGGGGGAAGACGCCTCGGCGCCGCTGACCGGCTTCAAACAGGTGCCGATGGGCTGCCTGATCAACACCCGCCACGGCGTCGTCGACCTGACCGCCTCGAAAGGCTCCTCGAACGAACTGCAGGGGGCCCACTTCTGGGGCGGCGTCTTCGTCGCCACCCAGGACGAAGGCGACAACCAGACGGTCGGGCTGAAGCTGGCCGGCCGGCGGATGTGCGAGCACCGCGGCGCCGGCAAGGAAGCGACCGCGCGGATCAGCAGCAGCGGGCGCCACGGCCGTCGGCTCTGGGGCAGTGGCAAAGGCAACTACTCCACCAGCGGCAGCTACGGCTCGGCGACCGTGCGCGGGACCACCTGGCTGGTGGTCGATCGCTGCGACTCCTCGACTCTGGTCAAGGTCGCCGAAGGCACGGTCGCGGTCCGCGACTTCGTCAAGGACAAATCGGTGACGCTGACCGCTGGCGAGCAGTACATCGCCAAAGCCCCGATCCCCAGGCTCAACCCCGACGCTCTGCCATGAGCCGCCTCGGTCTCCTGCTCGCCGCCGCCGCGCTGCTCCTGGTCAGCGCATCGCCGGCGCTGGCGGGGGAGAAGCTCTCGATCCCGGATGCGCGGGAGCGGGCCAGCACATTCGCCGAGAGCACCTGCGACCACGACAGCAGCTGCCACAACGCCGGCGTCCAGAACTGCCGCCGCCTCGCCGACAACGTCGTCCTCTGCCGGATCTTCGACCACCGCAAGACCGACGAGCAGGGCAACTTCCTCTGCACCCGCCTGGTCCGCCTGGCCCGGCAACCGCCCGAGCCCGGCGTCAAGGTCACCGGCGTCAGCGACTGGACCTGTTGAAACGCCTCCTGCGTGTTCAGGGCCAGATGCTGTCCGTAGCGAGGGCCTCGAGGAAGGTCTCGACCGGCCAGACGTCGATCCCGTCCTCGGTTCGCGTCGGCCGCTCGCCGCGGTAGACGAGGACCCGCCGGCGCAGGCCGGGCAACTCGCCGATCGCCCGCAGGCCATCCAGGTCACCGGGGTGGGCACGCGTGGCGGCCTTCACCTCCAACGCGCACCGCTCCTCTCCGCGGCGGATCAGGAAGTCGACCTCAAGACGTTTTGCGGCGGCAGGCGCCCAAAAGGCGATCTCTTCGGCGAGCTCGTGCTCGGCCATGTAAGTGCGAAGCAGCGTGTGGACCCAGCCCTCGAGCAGGTGTCCTCGCTCCTCCGGCGCGAGCTCCCCGAAGGACCCCTTCGCCGCGCGGGCGACCCCCGGGTCCATCCAGTAGAGCTTGGGGTGCTTGCGCTCGCGCGCGCGCAGGCGCGTCTCGTATGCCGGCAGACGCCGCGCGAGCAGCGTGTCCTCCAGCACCTCGAGGTAACCCTCGACGGTGGTCCGCGCCACGCCGGCGTCTCGGGCAAGGCCGGCGACGTTGAGAATCTGGCCGTGGAAGAGACCGGCAACCGGGAGAAAGCGTGCGAAGCCGGGCAGGTTGCGCACCAGAGCCTCTCCCTTGATCTCCTCCCGCAGGTAGAGCTGGACGTAAGCCCGTAGGGTCTCGGGCGGGGAGTCGGCGGCGAGAATCAGGGGCAGCGAGCCGAACCGCAGCGCGCGGTCGAGCTCGAAATCCTCGCCCATCTCCTGCGGGGTGAGCGGAAACATTTCCCGCCACAGAGCCCTCCCTCCGAGGAGGTTGACCCCGGCGACACGGAGCTTACGGGCGCTTGACCCCAACAGGGCGAAGCGCAGCTCCCGCTCCTCGAT
>Ga0068856_100001986_pt1 | contig 21328 bp, 15 predicted proteins | sample KBSCornC62_FD_66595 | JGI IMG/M metagenome (GOLD analysis project Ga0068856, IMG submission 66595) | Corn rhizosphere microbial communities from Kellogg Biological Station, Michigan, USA - KBS Corn C6-2 | ecosystem: Host-associated > Plants > Roots > Rhizosphere > Soil ... | reverse complement strand
TACCTGGTTTTGACACCGAAGAACCTCAAACTGGCATTTGGCGATGAGCAATTGGGCCATGGCCCTAACCATCTGAATCCCGCGCATCCCCAGGCGCAGGTCGTTAGGTGCCAACTGCAAACTGCTCGTTTACCATTCCTCTGATGCTCACACCCTCCACGCCTGTGCAGTATGTGAAAGGAATTGGGCCAAGGCTCGCTGAAATCCTCGCCGCCAAGGGATTGCACACCGTGGACGATCTCCTTCATTATCTGCCATTCCGCTATGAAGACCGCCTGAATCCGCGCGGTATTGCTGAGTTGCGCGCCGGCGAAATGGCCACCATTATCGGCGAGGTGCGCAACTCGGGCTTGTTTCGCACACGCCGCATGCCGATTTTTCAGCTGACCATTGGTCAAGGGCGCAGCCGGCTGAAGTGCCTGTGGTTCAACGGAACCTACCTGAGGGACAAGTTTCAGCCCGGCCAAGTCGTTGCCTTGTATGGCAAAGTCGAGGAAGGGCAGGGCGAACTCCAGCTGAGGCAACCTCAGTTCGAAATTCTGGGAGAGAGAGAGGAGGAGGCCGATCAGAAAGCGGCCGAATCGCTCGAGATTGGGCGCATTGTTCCCATTTATGAGTCCGCTGGCCAGGGAAGGCTCACCTCACGATGGTTCCGCAAAATCATCCACCGGGCACTCGAGGACCTAGCGCCGGATCTGCCCGAAGGAATTCCGTCTTCCGTGCGCCAAAGGCTGAACCTGCTCGCTCAGAGAGAAGCGCTCTGGAAAGTGCACTGGCCGGTCGAGGGCGAGAGCCTTCAGGCGCTGCAGTCCTTTCGCACCCCGGGGCATATTCGCCTGATCTTTGAAGAGCTCTTTTTTGTCGAGTTGGGGCTCGAGCTGAAACGCCGGGAGCAGAAGGCGCAAACCGGAATCGCCTTCGCTTTGAACGCTCAGGTGCGGGCTGCCATTAAAAAAATTCTGCCCTTTCATCCTACGAACGCGCAAAAAAGAGCCCTGAAGGAAATCGCCTCCGACATGGAAAAGCCGTCCCCCATGCGACGGCTGCTTCAGGGAGATGTGGGCTCGGGTAAGACGCTGGTCGCTTTCGAGGCTGCCATCATCGCCATCGAAAATGGATATCAGGTTGCGTTGATGGCGCCCACCGAAATTCTGGCGCAGCAACATTATTTCTCCGCGCGGAGAATTCTCGAACCATCCGGGTATCGAATCGTCCTGCTGACTGGGTCGCTCGAAGATGACCGCAAACGCGAGATTCGTCGCCATATTGCGCAAGGTGGAGCGCAACTGGTGATCGGCACGCACGCCCTCATCGAGCAAAACGTCGAGTTCGACAAGCTGGGGTTGGTCGTGGTGGATGAGCAGCATCGGTTTGGAGTGCTGCAAAGGTTCAAGCTGATGAAGAAGCAGGATGCCCGTCCCACCGCTACCCAGGTGGGGACGGGGAGCCTCGATCCTCTCCCGGCGCGTAGCTCCCAAGCCTCCGATGGCCCCGCAGAACCCGACGTTTTGGTTATGACCGCCACGCCCATCCCGCGAACCTTGGCTCTTACCCTTTACGGCGACCTGGATCTCAGCGTGCTCGACGAAATGCCTCCCGGGCGCACTCCGATCATCACCCGCCGCGTCGGAGACAAGCGCGCGGATGAAGTCTGGGAGTTCGTCCGCAAGCAGGTTGTCGCCGGACATCAGGCCTATGTCGTATATCCCGTCATCGAGGAGAACGAAGAAAGCGAACTCAAGGCCGCGATGAAGATGTATCGGGAGCTGAGCAGGCAGGTCTTCCCCGACCTAGAGGTTGCGGTCTTGCATGGGCGCATGGAAGCCGACCTCAAAGAACAAGCCATGCGTCGGTTCCAGCAGGGCAAGATTCAGATCCTGGTTTCGACAACGGTGATCGAGGTTGGCGTCGACGTCCCGAATGCCGCGGTCATGGTCATCGAACATGCCGAGCGCTTCGGCTTGGCGCAACTGCATCAGCTGCGTGGGCGCATCGGCAGGGGGGCGGCGAAATCGTATTGCATCCTCATGACCGGCGGCAAAGTCTCTGAAGACGCGGAGCGCCGGCTGGATGCAATGGTTCGAACCAGCGACGGGTTTCAGATCGCCGAACTTGACCTTGAGATGCGCGGGCCCGGCGAATTCTTCGGCACCCGCCAGGCAGGAATGCCAAGTTTCCAAGTGGCCAGCCTGATTCGCGATCGCGACCTTCTGGAATTGGCGAAAAAGGAAGCCGGAGCCGTTCTCGCCGGCCCCAATTCAGGGATCTCACAGACCGAAATCGACCGTGCGCTGTCTCAGATGAGAACCAGATGGCAGAAGACGTATGGTCTGGTGGAGGTGGGTTAGAACCCGCGTTAAGATACGCACCTCTGATGAACGAAAATTACTGAGCGCTGCAACCCCCATTCTGCAGGCTCCACTCCCCCCCGCGCGGGACGAAAGTTATACTTCGGCGCACACATTAGGAATTCTAGTCATTTCGAGGGAACGGCTTCATTCCACCTGGAAGGTGACGTACTTTTTGCCGTTGTAGAGGCGATAGTCGCCTCCCTCTTGGACAATCTTCAGCGGCACGGCTCGCTTGAGGTTGTCGTCGCGCTTCGCGGAAACCGTCAGCACGTCATTTGCTCCCACGTCGGTGATCACGAATTTGTCGCCAACGAAACCGAAGCCGTACTGACCAGGGGCCAGTTCCGACCCTTCGACCTTCACTTTCACCTCGGTGATGAACAGGCCCTGATATTTTGCCGCCACGTCGGAGGCATATCCAGAGGTGTCAACCAGGCCGGCGATCAGATACTTCTGGTCCTTGGTCCGGACGGCGCTGGAGTTGCGCATTTGCACGGTCGCGCTCTGGCCGCGATAAAAGTAAACCGACGGAACCAGCTTTGCGAGTTCGGCGCTGGGGAGGACCCCCTCGGGCTTCCCCTGCTGGGCAAAGGCCGAGACAGCAGCGATAGAAATTGCGAAAACGAGTGCGAGGGTGATGGAGCGGGTTCTCACAAAGAGTTCTCCTTGGCATGGCCGATGCCACGCGCATTGAATGTACGCTGGCCGGGGTGAGTGGTGCAACCTGGGACCGACACCAACTTGCGGGAGCTGCTCGGCTGAAAGCATAATCATCGCCAATGAAGATTCAAGCGGAACTGTATCGAGAGCTGCCCTCGGTGGACGAACTGGTTCACTCGCCAGCACTCGCGGAGTTGATCAACCAAGAAGGCCCAGCGGCGGTCGTGGATGCCTGTCGAGCCGTAGTTTCCCGCCTGCGGCAGGAAATCGGTGCCGGGCACCTCAGTGCCCACGACCTACAGCTCGCCCTTGCCGATGTCCATGTGGCCATCCGGCAGGAACTCTCGCGTGCACTCAGGCATTCCTTGCAACCGGTGATCAATGCGACTGGCGTGATCTTGCACACCAATCTGGGTAGAGCGCCGATCGCGCAGTCAGCCTTCGAACACATTCGCGAGACTGCTGGATCCTATTCGAACTTGGAGTTCGACCTTGCGGCGGGGGAACGCGGCAGGCGGGATGTGCACGTGGATCGGCTCTTCAGAAAGCTGCTCGAGGCCGGGTCTCCCAGCGCTCCGGTTTCAACCATCGTCGTCAACAACAACGCCGCCGCTGTCCTGCTGGCGCTCAATACGCTTGCCGAGGGCGGCGAAGTGATCGTGTCGCGCGGCGAACTGGTCGAGATCGGAGGCTCTTTCCGAATTCCCGACGTAATGAGCAAATCCGGCGCCCGGCTGCGCGAAGTGGGGACGACCAACCGCACCCGCATTTCCGACTACGAGCAAGCGCTCAGCGAGCGTACGCGCCTGTTGCTCAGGGTGCACAGGTCCAACTTCAAGATTAGCGGCTTCACCGAGCAGCCGACCGTTCGAGAGCTTGCAGGGCTCGCGCGCAAGCACCGTGTGCCGCTTCTCGAAGATCTTGGCAGCGGCGCCTTGTTCGATCTCGCCCAGGTGGGGATCAAGAATGAACCCGGCGTCCTCGACAGCTTGCGAGCGGGCGTGGATGTTGTGACCTACAGCGGCGACAAGCTTCTGGGCGGCCCTCAGGCAGGGTTACTCAGCGGGCGCGAGGACCTGGTCCAGAAGATGCGAAGCAATTCGCTTTTCCGCGCCTTACGGGTGGATAAATTGACCTACGCCGCACTCGAATCGACGCTTGTCGCCTACCTGAAGCGCGACTACGACGCGGTGCCGGCACTGCGGATGATGCAAACCTCAAAATCGGAGATTGCACGTCGCGCTGCCGCGCTCATGACAGAGATCGCAGCCGCGAGCGAGCGAGCGCACCCCTTGCGGCTTGCGGCAGAACTGATCGACAGCGCGTCGCTGCTCGGAGGAGGGTCCGCCCCCTCGGCCACGATTCCGACAACCGTGATCGCACTCACGTGTTATAGTCTCTCCGCCAATGAACTAGCCGCCCGTTTGCGGGCTGGGGTTCCGCCGGTCATAGCCCGGGTTGAGGAAGGCAAAGTCCTGCTCGATTTGCGTACCGTCTTCCCTGAGCAGGACAAGGTCTTAACACAGGTACTTGTGAACACCGCGACCGTGTAGGACATTGAGCTCATCGCTACTGTCATTCCACGAGGGGGATCCGTCTTCCATGCTGACGAACAGCCTTGCTGCTGTCCTGTTTGCGAATCAGTTCGAGTCACAGATCACTGGAATCGATTGGGTTGTAATTGGAATTTACTTCTGCATCTTACTGGCTGTCGCATGGTGGGTGGTTTCAAGACGAAAAGACTCTACTGCTGATTATTTCCTCGCCGGGCGCAATCTTGGCTGGTGGATCATTGGCGCCTCCATCTTCGCATCCAACATTGGCTCGGAACATGTCGTGGGCCTTGCCGGCGCCGGCGCGACCAGCGGGGTAGCGCTTGCCCACTACGAATTGCATGCATGGTGCTTGCTGGTGCTGGCATGGGTGTTCGTCCCCTTCTATATGCGCTCGATGGTCTTCACCATGCCGGAGTTCTTGGAACGCCGGTTCAGTCCGGCATCCCGTTACGTGCTCTCGATTGTCTCCATCATCACCTTCATCGTTTCTAAGATTGCGGTGGGTATCTTTGCTGGCGGCGTGGTCTTTGGCACGCTCCTGCCGGAGCTGCATATCACGATCGGCACGACGACCATCGACTCTTTCTGGATCGGTTCGGTACTGGTGATCGTTCTCACCGGCTTATACACGGCGCTCGGGGGAATGCGGGCGGTCGCTTACAACGATGCGGTGCAAACCTTTGTGCTCATCCTGGGCTCATTTTCGCTGACCGCTTATGGACTGGTGAAGCTCGGGGGCTGGCACGAACTGCGCTTCTGGTGCGGGTCGGAGATGTTCAACCTTTGGAAACCGATGATCCCAGCGGGAGTGCACGGAACCTGGGCCCCTGTGCTTGAGACCGACGCCGCCGGACACGTCATGAAAGAGGCCTGGTATTTCAACGACAATTTTCCCTGGGTTGGAATGTTGATCTGCGCACCCATTGTTGGGCTTTGGTACTGGTGCACCGACCAGTACATCGTGCAACGTGCTCTGGGCGCGCCCAATGAACGAGTAGCGCGTCGCGGATCGATCTTTGCTGCTTTTCTGAAGCTCTTCCCGGTTTATCTGTTCATCATTCCCGGACTGATCTGCTATGCCCTGGCAAAGAGTGGCAAGATTCCCGCGCTGGGCACAATGGTGGGAGCGGACGGCAAAGTGGTTTCATCGGTCGCACAAGGCGCATTTCCAATGATGGTGCAGTACTTGCTGCCTCCCGGGCTGCGGGGGCTGGTGGTTGCCGGACTGCTTTCGGCACTCATGGGATCGTTGGCGGGCGTGTTCAATGCCTGCTCGACACTTTTTACTGTCGATCTTTATGAAAAGTGGCGTCCCGGCGCATCTCAGCACCAGCTCGTGCGCGTCGGCCGCATGGCAACTGCCAGCATGATCCTCGTCGCGCTGGCATGGATTCCGGTCATCAAAGGAGCACAGGGCCTCTACAACTATCTGCAGGCGGTTCAAGGTTACTTGGCACCGCCCATCTTCGTCGTCTTCTTCCTAGGCGTGTTCTTCAAGCGGATGAATGCTCAAGGCGCGTTGTGGGCCATGATTGTTGGCTTCGTGCTTGGTATTTTCCGCATGATCGTGGACACCCCGGTCGCGCTCGGTCTCAGCGGCCTGGAGAAAGGCTACACCCCGGGCTCTTTTCTCTGGATCGTCAATAACATCTACTTCCAGTATTTCAGCGTGCTGATCACGATTGTGTCCGCGCTCGTGATGGTCGGGGTCAGCCATTTGACCGCGGAACCCGATTACGCGAGCATCCGCAGCCTCACCTTTGAAACCGTAACCCCGGAGGACAAGGCCAAGACCCGCGCCAGCTGGAGTTGGAAGGAAGTGGCCGGTTCCGCCCTGGTGCTCACCTGCATCTTGGGGGCCTACCTGTATTTTCGCGGATAAACATCGACCGGGAACCGGATAGGAGAGGACGCGGGCGCCCTCGACTATCCTTAACTTATGGCCACCCTATTCACCATCGGCCATTCCACCCGTACGCTGGAAGAACTGATCCGCGCGCTTCAGGCGCATGGAATCAAGACGCTCGTAGACATTCGAGCCTTCCCCGTGTCGCGCCGGCTTCCGCATTTCAATCGTGAGTCGCTTGAACAAGCCCTGCCAAAAGCGGGGATCGAGTACTTCTGGATGAAGGAACTGGGTGGCCGGCGACGCCGAATTCTCGCCGACTCCCCCAACCTCGCGCTTCGGAACCAGAGCTTCCGCAACTACGCCGACTACATGCTGACGCCCGAGTTCGAGCAGGCGATCGACCGCCTCACGAACCTAGCCGAGAGCTCCCCAACTGCCTATATGTGCGCCGAACGCGTGTACTTCCATTGCCACCGCATGCTGGTGTCGGACTGGCTGGCGGCTCACGGCCACGAAGTTCAACATATCGACAACGAGCGACCAGCGCGGCGGCACACCCTCATGGCGGAAGCAAGAATCGAGAATGGCAAACTGATCTACGGCGGTAGAGGCTTGTTCTGAGCGGGCAACGATATTGCTGGCATAGCGCGGATGGATGCCGGTGCCTGCCCTGCGCGTGCTGTTAGACTCTTCTCTTCGTTTATGTCTATGCCGACAGCGATCGAAATGGAAGTGGCCGCGCCGACGAGCGGCAAAGTGTTAGTTACTGGAATTGCCCTGAGCAGTTTCTCCGCGCTGCTGCTGGAACTGGGCCTGACGAGGCTCTTCTCGGTGGTGTTGTTTTATCACTTTGCCTTTCTGGCAATCTCAATCGCGCTGCTTGGACTGGGGGCAGGCGGCGTGTTCGCGCACTTGCGAAAAAAGAATCTGCAAAGGTACGAGTTGCGGAACTTCGCCTCCACCTGTTCCTGCCTCAATGCCTTGATGATTCCCTTGGTGCTCGAAATCGTGCTGCATGTTCCGGTATCGCTCGAGCTAACTGCCGGCAACTTCGTTCGGCTTACGGCGATTTATTTGGCCTCGGCAATCCCCTTTTTCCTGACCGGCCTCGCGTTCTCGGTCATCTTTGCCCGTGAGAGTGCGCGCATTCCGCGGCTCTACGCCGCAGATCTCGCAGGTGGTTCGCTCGCCTGCATCGCCATCGTTCCGTTGTTGAACTGGGTGGGCGGCCCGAACGCAATCCTGGTTTCCGCGCTCATGGCTGCGATCGCCGGGATCATCTGGAGCACGGCGCCTAAAGCAAGAGGGCTGGCCGCGACAGCCGCGGTTTTGCTGGGGATCGGCATTACCCTGAATTACTCAGGACGGCTTGCCGATATCACTTGGGCAAAGGGTGTAATCCGGCAAAACGTTGAATTCGCGCGTTGGAATGCTCTGTCGCGAGTAGAGGTGGACCGGGCTCCGGATGGGGCGCGGGTGATTGTGATCGATGCCGATGCCAATACCTACATCATGAACGCCGATCCGCAGCGGTTTGGCGACAAAGAGTGGGAGAGACAGCTGATGGCTTCGCCTCCCGCCGCGGTCAATGCTCTTCGCCCCCACGGCAGCTACGCCATCATCGGACCGGGTGGAGGCGTCGATGTTTTGCGCGCGGTTACCCACGGCAGCCCGAACGTGACCGGCATCGAGATCAATCCAATTATCGCGAACCGCATCATGCGCGAGCGCTACGCCGATTTCGCCTATCACCTCTACGAGCGCCCCAACGTTCACATCAACGTCGCCGATGGGCGGTCCTTCATCCGCAACTCCGGCAGCCGCTACGACGTGATCCAGATGACGCTCGTCGACACCTGGGCTTCGACGGCAGCAGGAGCATTCGCACTGAGCGAAAACAGTCTCTATACCTCAGAGGCCTTTCGCGAGTATTTCGAACACCTGAAGCCGGACGGAATGATCGCGATCACCCGCTGGGAGTTCCGCCGTCCGCGTGAAGCGCTGCGTGTGGTGTCTCAAGCGATGGATGCCCTACAGCGCTTGGGCGCTACCGATCTGGAACGCCACTTTGTTGTGATCTCTCAAGGCGAGTTGGACGAAGATGGCATCAACGTCGCGGTACTCGCCAAGAAAACCGCATTCACCGAGGCTGAGCTGAACACCGTGCAGCAATACGCGAGCGAGCACGCGCCTCTGCAGATTCTGTACTCACCTTCTCAGGCGGCGCGGAATGCCTTCACGGATCTAATCCGCAGCAACAATCCCATTGCCTTCAGCCGCAATTACCCGTTCGACGTATCCCCGGTCAGCGATAATCGGCCTTTCTTCTTCTTTACCCTCAAGACAAGCGATATCCTCGGCTCGCTTTCCGACAGCGGCGCCATGGATTGGAAGGTGAACCTCGGGGTGGCGGTACTGGGGATGCTGCTGTTGATTTCCGTGGCCGCCGTAGTTGGGTTCCTGCTTCTCCCGCTGGTTCTCGGGGCCAGTCGGGCTAGGGAGCACTCCTCCCTGTTCTACTTCGTCGCGATCGGCCTCGGATACATCTTGGTTGAAGTCTCGTTCATTCAGCGCTTTGTTTTGTTTCTCGGGCACCCTACTTACGCGCTTACGGTGGTGGTCTTTCTGATGCTGCTTTCAAGTGGGGCAGGCAGTTTCGCTTCCCGCAAGTGGCTTTCCGAAACCGGCCGCGTATGGCTCCCGCTGGTGATCGTAGCCTTCGCCTTACTGGTCTATGCCGTTCTACTTCCGCCCATTCTGAATTCGTTAGTTGGCGCGCGGTTCGGGTTGAAACTGCTCACGAGCGGCGTGCTTCTTGTGCCCCTCGGGTTTTCGATGGGCATGCCGTTTCCGACAGGCCTGCGTGCTCTTTGCGAACGCGGATCCCTCAGCTCAGGATCGAATGAGGTGGAGTGGGCCTGGGCGATGAATGCGGCGGCGAGCGTTCTCGGGTCGGTGCTGGCCATCGTCATTGCCATGGAGTATGGCCTTACTGCGACTCTCGTGTGCGGCGCCGGCGCCTATTTCCTGGCTGCACTCTTGCGACCCCGAGCACCTCGACTTACAAGCGCGCTCTAAATCGCGGCTATGTCTGCTATCATTCGGAAATCTGGGGCCTGCTATGCTTACGCGACGCGTGGCGATGCTTCGACACATGACTCGGCTTTCTGTGAGACCGCACGGGAGGACCGTTGCCTAGCCAGAGGCAGTTGAAGTGGTCCCAACTGAAGGTCGGTAGCCTCGTAGTCGTTGCCAGCCTCACGCTCGCTACCCTCATCGTTCTGATGAGCGGCAGCGGCGGGTTATTCACCCACAAGATTCGGATCAAGTCTTATTTCCCTGACGCTAGCGGGCTGGCTGAAGGCGCTCCCGTCCGGCTCAGTGGCGTAGATGTCGGCAATGTCAAAACCATCCGAATCGTTTCCGGAAATACTCTTGCGCCGGTTGAAGTCACCATGAAGGTGAACACCAACTACGACTTTTACCTGCGTAACGATTCTAAGACCATCCTCGCAACCGCCGGCGTCCTCGGACAGACTTACATCAATATCGATAGCTCGAAGGCCAAAGGTCCACCTGCAAAAGACGGAGACGTTCTCCAGAGCATAGAACAACCCGGCTATGACGACGTCGTTCGAGCCGCCAATAGCAGCCTGCAGAACATGGACATTCTGCTGAAGCGGTTGGACCGCATCGTGTCTTTCGTTGAAAGTGGGCAGGGCTCGGTGGGCAAGCTGATTTACGATGCAAGCCTGTTTAACCAGGCGAAGGCCGCGGTGGCTCAAGTCCAAACGCTCGTCAACGACGTCACCCAGGGCAACGGAAGTCTCGGCAAGCTCATCGAGGACGACGATCTCTACAACCGTGCCAATGCCACTCTGGACAAGATCAACCAGATGATCGACGAGGTGAATGCAGGGAGTGGGACGATCGGAAAGTTTCTGAAGGACCCGACGCTTTACGACAACGCCAATAAGACCGTGGCGAACGTGAAGCTGCTCACCGATGACATCAATGCCGGCAAGGGCGCGCTCGGCAAGCTGGCGAAAGATCAGGCATTTGCCGATAAGCTACAGAACACCATGGATCGGCTGTCCGATATGGTAGACCGCCTGAATTCAGGCCAAGGCACGATGGGCAAGCTGTTGCAGGATCCCACGCTTTACAACAACACCAACCAATTGCTCACGGAAACGCAAGATCTCATCAAGGCGATCCGGCAGAATCCGAAGAAGTATCTGACCATCCATCTGAAGCTGTTCTAAAACGGGCGCGTCTGTAAACCGCCAGGAGGATGCCCTGGCTGCCGTTTCAGCAAGGCTTACCGTTTCAGCAGGTCTACCGGCTCGCGAATATCGTGCACACGGAAGTGCTGCGCTAGAGTCGAATGCTTTTTCTTCACTTCTTCGTACATCGCGTACGCAGCCCGGCGATAGGAGAAGTGGCCGGCGGGCCCGGTGCGCAGCTCCGAGATGTAAACCGCTTCCGCGAAATCCATCTTGAACAGCGTGCGTTTGCGAAAGCCTAAGGGGATGGCGTACTGGCTGTTCTCCTCTGCTTCGGGCGAAGCGCTTAGAGCCAACTTCTCGACCGCCCGAGCGGCAGCGCCCATGGCCCGCGAGTAAAGATCGAGTGCACCAGCATCTCCAAGCTCCTCGGGCGTGTCCCAGCCATGCAGGGTCGAAAACGGCTGCTCGATTTGAATGCAGCGGCGGTGTCGATGCATGTCGCGGAAGCCGCCAATGTCCATCAAAATGTCAAAGCGGAATTCGTGCCCGGCACGGAATGCCGGCAACATTTCATCATGGCGGCCGCGATGACGAAGACCTCCATCGATGATCTCTTGACGCTGGAGATCGCTCAGACCCTCAATCGCGCGCCGGATTTGCCGATAGGGGAACGCGCAGTGCTCGTAGAGGAGCGTAGTCGCAAGTTCAATCTCAACCGGTTCGTCTTCGAGCAGGTCAACAACTGGCGCGGCCTCAGGCGCCGCAGAACCCATCAATTCCCTAGCCATCTGCCGCAGTTCACGGCGAGTTTCCGTTTCGTAAGGATTCGGGTCAGCGTACTTCACGAGCGTGGGCGCGACGCGGACCTCTTTCAGCAGTTCGCCTTCAGCCCGGGCACCTAATTCTGGGGATACGGCGCGAATTTCCTCCACCAGTCGCGCAAGCGATTCATGGTTCACGTTGTAAGCGGCCGACAAGGCCGCATTTTTTAACCGCGCTCCCAGGCTTCTCACTTCAGCATGGGTATGGGAGAGCAGGTGCGAAACCTGCATCTCCAGGGTGCGGGCGTTGACGATCTCCCCGAGAGAGGTGTTGGTGGCGAGCGGAAGCAAGTAGCGGGCGATATCAAAGGCTCGGGCGCGCAAGGTTCGCTCGTAGCTCTCCTGCTTCATGTCCGAGGGTTTGCCGGTGATGCCGGCGAGGTATCGGAAGGTGCTCTCGGATACCGACTCGTAGGCCGAGAAGAGATCTCCGATGGTGCTCAGGTAAAGCTCGCGGGCCGCGGAATCAGACCCGAAATCAGGCGTGTAGTAGCCGCTTTTGCGGAAGTCCTGGTAACGCGTCGATCGCTCCTGGCCATCCCAACGTTGCTCGCCGGCCACCCCAATGGCCGCCAGAATAGACAGCTTTTCAATGGCGAGCGCAATGTGTGCCAGATCAGCGATCGAGCGGTGGCCATACTGAAAATAAAAGGTGTTGAGAAACTTCTCAGCTTTCTGCTGGCTGATTTCTTTCAGCGAGTCTTTCATCGAGAGGGCGGAGCGCGAATACTTCGCCATGGCATAGGCCAACACCTCCGGTTCCGCGCCGAAAACTGCGTAGACCTCGGTTGACGAACTTGCAGCAGATTCGTTTCCGTTCAGCGGAACGACACTGGTTACAACTTCAGCCATGGTGGACCTCGGGGGAATGGAAGAGACTGAATCTTAAATCCTGCCTGGAGCGGGTGCAATTCGGGCCGGCTGTGGAAAGCTGAGCTGAACTTCTTGAGTAACCAGCTCGCTTGAGACTACAAAGTATGCAGGTAGGCCAGCATGTCCTCGATCTGCCGCTCGTTGAGGACGTTAGAGAAGCCTTCCATCTTCCCTCGCCCGATGCGAATGATCTCCCCTACGCGGGCGTCGTTAGCAGGAATGCCGCTCACCGGAAGGTATTGCTTCTTGAACATACCCTCAAGCCCGGGTCCCTGCCGCCCTCGTGTGGAGTAAGGATTGTGGCAGCGATCGCAGTAGGTATCAAAGAGCTTGCGGCCCATCGCCTGTTGCCCATTGAGGCCCAGTTCCGCGTCGCTTTTGCGGCGCTCGGCTTCACACCCTACCAGAAACAGGAGCGCGAACAGAAGGCCCGACCAAAGACCGGCCGCGAGCCACGGAAAACGTAAATGAGTTAGCATTGGGACTTTGCTTTTAAAATAGCAGAACAAGCCCATGGCTTCCTGGCCAACCATCGCTCTCAAGCGGGTCTATGATGCTCCCGCTGTCTCCGATGGGCATCGCGTGCTTGTCGACCGGCTCTGGCCTCGCGGACTGACCAAGGAAAAAGCTCGAATTGACGTGTGGCTTCGCGATCTGGCGCCTTCGAACGAACTCCGCAAGTGGTTTCATTCCCACGCCGAACACTGGAAAGAGTTCCGCCAACGATACCTCGCCGAACTCAGAACCTCTCCCGCCGACAAGGCCCTGATCGCACTCTATGGCGTTCTCGAACGGGAGGGCCCGGTTACGCTGGTATTTGCCTCCAAGCGGACGGACAAGAACAATGCCACGGTGCTCAAAGAGTTTGTTGAAGGCATCAAAAAGCCACCGCGCGGAACTGGGGATCAGAGAACACGGGCGCAGAAGAGGAAGAAGGGTTAATTACCTGGAATTCACAACCGCGGTGATGATGCTGTCGATCAGATCGTTTACGCGCTTCCCTGGGGCGCTATAGTTGTTGGCCAAGATCGAAAAGGCGATCTCCTCACCTTTTGCCGTCACAGCGTAGCCGGAAAGTGTCTTGACCCCGCCAAGCGAGCCGGTCTTGCCATACACATGCGCATGCGGATCCAGGTCTCGAAAACGGTCGGCTAACGAGCCGTCGACGCCGGCCACCGGCAGGGAATCATGGAACTCACGGCCCCAGGGTTGGGCCTTCGCAAAAATCAGGAGATCGACGACCGCTCGCGGACTGACCAGGTTCTGCCGCGACAATCCAGAGCCGTCGTAGAAGAGATAGTCGTCTGGGGGAATGCCGGCATTGTTCAGAAATCCACGAAGCACTTCGAGACCAGCCTGAACAGTCCCCCCGGTGCCCTTTTCGCGACCGAGCAAGCGAAGCAGAATTTCCGCATGCAGGTTTTGGCTGACCTTGTTGATGACCTGCACGTCCTCTGCGAGCGGCGGGGATTGATATTCCGCCAGAACCAGCGGGCCGACCGGCGAGGTCAAGGATCGGTCATCTCCCCCTCGGCTGTTCGAGGCAATCACTACGCTCGTGAACGTCGACAGGCTGGCCAAGTCGGTGTGGCGTGTCCGTTGTTTGCCGTAAACAACGACGCCGCGGACTTCCAGCAAATGACGGAACAGGTTGGCAGCAAATTCCGCCGGATCCTCGATCGAGAGACCCTCGTTGACACCGGCATCATCCATGGGCATCGTGCCCCATAGAGTGAGCGTCGTCGAGCCCGGCTCGCGATTGATGTAAATCTTCCGGCCCGTTCCCGCCGGCGTGGTCAGCAGGCGATTGTCAAGCGTGTAGTAATCGGCAAACGGGGTGACGCTCACGAAAGCTTTGTCCCCAGCCCGTGCACCCGGAAGAATCTGGACGAAAATAACGTTGTCGTTGATGGTGAGGGCGGAAACTGGAGCTCCATCAGGCCAGACCAAATCGTCCTGGCTCCAACCCTCGCCGTATCGTTCGAAGGCGAAGTAGGAATCGTCGGCCACAAGGTCGCCGTCGATATATTTCACACCCTTCTGAACCAGCTCGTCGGCTAGTTTCTCAAACACCTTCATCGGATCGGCATCGCGCTGCGTGCGCATGTTGTATGGCATTTCGCGGCCCGAGAGGCTGGGATCGCCGCGCCCGACCAGCACGAGATCCCCGGTCAGGCGGCCGTACTTGTCAAGCGAGCCGTTGGTCTCAAGGGTTGTGCGGAACTTGTATTCCGACCCGATCAGGGCTAGGGCCGCCGCCGTCGTGAACAACTTGGTGTTTGAGGCAGGCGTGAACATCTTTTCGGCATTCAGGGAGTAAATGGGCTTCCCCGTGCGCACGGAAACGATCTGCACCCCCAAGAACCCGCGGGCAAGGTCGGGCTGGGAAACGATTGCTTCGATTTGCTTCTTGAGAGGGGCTGAGGGTTTCTTGGAGGCAGCGGGAGCCTCCAGCGTCACGAAGGCGCAACAGATCAGGACGGCAAGCGCTGCTCTGTTTCTCAACATCTACAAAGCTGATTGTACCACCCTAGTGAGCGGCGTGAGCGCAAGTACGTTTAGAATCACCACATGCGTCCGGTTTTCACCTGGAGCCTGGGCAGGCGCTCGCTCGAGCTAGGGAAGCGCACCGTGGTGATGGGAATTCTCAACGTCACCCCAGATTCGTTCTCCGATGGCGGCCTGCACTCCGCCCCCGGAGAGGCCGTGGCCCACGCGATGCGCCTGTTCGAGGAAGGCGCCGCCATCGTGGATATTGGCGGTGAATCGACCCGCCCCGGAGCAAAGGCCGCCATGGACAAGCCCGCGGTCAATCCCGAAGAGGAGATGCGGCGGGTGTTGCCCGTGATTGTTGCGCTCAAGGAGTCCCGTCCGGAGGCAATCATCTCGGTCGATACTTACAAGTCGAAAGTCGCCCTGGCGGCAGTTGAAGCCGGAGCAGACATCATCAACGATGTCTCCGGCCTGCAATGGGATCCAAAGATGGGAAAAACGCTCGCCGGCCTGGACTGTGGTGTTGTCGTCATGCACGCCCGGGGGAAACCGGACGAGTGGGCATCGCTCTCCAAAGTGCCCGATATGGTCATGCTTGTAAAACGCGAGCTTCGCGAGCGCGCGGAAGCCGCTATCACCAGTAAGATTCGGCGGGATCGCATCGTGCTCGACCCGGGATTCGGCTTTGGCAAGCGCTTTGAAGAAAACTACCCGCTGCTGCGGCGCTTCCATGAATTTCACGAGCTGTATTTTCCTTTGATGGCGGGCGTGTCGCGTAAGTCCTGGATTGGAAGAGCGCTATCGTCGAATGGCACAGACGCCGCGATCTCCGAGCGGCTCTTTGGTACTCTAGGCGCAGAGGTAGCCCTGGCGTTAAAGGGCGCTCACATTATTCGCACCCACGACGTCAAATCCTGCGTAGAGGCGTTGCGGTTGGCAGATGTGGTCGCAGGCTAGCCCGTCCAACCTCAGCTACAATTCGGAATTCCTGCTGGAGTCTTCCATGAGAACAGCCTGGTTCGTAACCGTTAGCATCCTTTTCATGACCTTGCCCCTGGTGTCCGCCCCTGACCTTCCGGACCAGAAGGCGCAACTGAAGCAGCTACTTGCTGACGAATGGGAGTACGAACTCAGGGAGAGTCCTGAACTGGCAACTTCGATTGGCGACTACCGCTATAACGATCGCTGGAGCGATGGTTCTCTCGCTCATGTTCAGCAGCAGAAACAAGATCTCGTGGAGTGGCTGGCCAAATTCCAAAGCATCGATTCCGCCGGCTTGGACGAACAGGAAAAGCTCAGCCTGCAACTGATGGTGCGCAACCTCAAAGAGCGTCTGGAAGGGATTGAGCTCAAAACCTACGAGATGCCGGTCGACCAGTTTAATGGCCTGCAGCTCGAGCTGGCGCAATTCCCCGCTCTGGTTCCTACAGATTCGACCAAGCACTACGAGGATTATGTTTCGCGCCTTCAAAAGATTCCCTCTGTGATCGATCAGGCGATTGGGGTTCTTGAGCAGGGTAAGAAAGACAAGCTGCTGCCGCCGAAGTTTCTTCTCGAAAAGACTGTGGAGCAATGCAAAAAGATTGCTGACGCACCGGGGGACGCGAACGCCTTTGCCGAGCCAGTCAAAGAATTCCCCGCAACGATTCCGGAGAACGATCAAAAACGCCTCAAGCAAGCAGTCCTTGCGGCCATCGATCAGAAGGTGCGCCCCGCCTTCGTTAAGCTCGAGACCTACCTCGCGAATGACTATGCGCCCTACGGGCGGACGGAGCCGGGCGTGTGGGCTCTTCCAAACGGAGACGTCCTTTATCGCTACGACATTCGCTTACTGACCACAACCAACATGGATCCCGAACAGATTCACGAACTCGGACTGAGCGAGGTCCGCCGCATCGAAGGCGAACAACTGGCGATTGCGAAAAAGCTCGGCTTTCAGGATTTGCAGGCGTTCCGAGCCTCGCTCAAAGACAATCCCAGACTTCGCGCCAAGTCTCCCGACGAGATTCTTGCAAAATACCGCGCCTATATAGATCAGATGAGGCCAGAACTGCCCAAACTGTTCGGCTTGCTTCCGAAAGCGCCTGTCGAAGTGCGCGCGATGCAGGAGTTCCGGGCGAAGGAAGCAGCGGCTGCCGATTACCAGCCCGGCACTCCGGATGGATCACGTCCTGGCGTCGTGTGGGTGAACACCAGCGATTACGAGCATCGGGACATGTTATCGGCCGAATCCACCTCTTACCACGAAGGCATCCCTGGCCACCACATGCAGATCTCGATCGCCCAGACGCTTACCGACCTGCCGGCCTTCCGCCGCTACGGTTTCAATAGCGCCTACGCCGAGGGCTGGGCTCTCTACTCAGAGCGCCTAGGCAAGGAAATCGGCTTCTACCAAGATCCTTACTCCGATTACGGCCGCCTTACGGATGAGATGTGGCGGGCTGTCCGGCTGGTGGTCGATACCGGAGTCCACTACAAGCACTGGACGCGCCAGCAGATGGTGGACTTCTTCCACGAACATTGCTCGGTGGCCGAACCTGATGTTCAAGCGGAAGTAGATCGATACATTGCCTGGCCGGCGCAAGCGTTGTCGTACAAGCTCGGCCAGCTGGAGATCCTGAAGCTGAGCGCTCGAGCGCAACGCGAACTGGGCAGCAAGTATGACATTCGCGCCTTCCACGACGAGGTCCTGAACGGCGGCTCCCTGCCCATGGACGTGCTCGATGCGCGTGTGACGGCGTGGATCCATTCACAAAAATCAGGGGCAGCAGGCTCGCATTGAGCATCGGGATGAGAGACTGGCTCTCCCCGAGCTTGACAAACACGCCGGCAGAGAAATCATGGTGATTCCGACGGACCCTCCATCCAATGGTCGTGTCACGTCGTTCACTGGACCACGAATTCCGCGACCAGAATGATTTCGCCTATTACCTTTATTATCTACTACTTACGAGATGATGCCTGTCCGCCCGCGTGCCTCAAAAAATTATTCGTCATTCGCGAATAGGCCTCAGCCTAGCCTCAACCTGCTCCGAGAATTGACGAGGATCGCGGGTTAATCGGAAGACCTGCATTTTACTCAGCAGATGTTCTAACTCAGCAAAAACTCACTCGTCTTCTCTCGGCCTGTCTCCAAAGATTGCCGTTCCGATCCGGACACAGGTGGAACCCTCCTCGATGGCAACTTCAAAATCGTGTGACATGCCGATCGAAAGCGAGCCCATTTGGACAGCGGGTAATTTTCTTCCGGCAATCGCTTCGCGCAACGCGCACATGCGGCGGAAAAAAGGCCGCGATTGTTCGGGATCGTCCTTGTATGGTGGCACGGTCATCAACCCGTGAATCTGGAGGTGATCGCACGAAGGCGCCCCTGTCAGCATTTGTTCGAGTTCGGGCGAGTCGGGAGCGACTCCGCTCTTCGCCTGTTCGCCGCCGATGTTGATCTCGATGAGGACCGGCATTCTCTTCCCAAGCTCTTCAGCCGCGCGGTTGAGACGTTCGAGGACCCGGAGCGAATCCACCGAATCCACCGCCTGAAACAACTCCGCGGCGGGCCGGGACTTATTGCTTTGCAGGTGTCCAATCATGTGCCACGCAGTGTTCTTGAGGTCAGCAAGCACCTGGGCTTTGCTAGCGAATTCCTGCACGCGGTTCTCCCCGAACAGGCGTAGGCCTGCATCGTAGGCCTCTCGAATCCGCTCAGGCGAAACCGTCTTCGTAACCGCCATCAACGAGATCTCGCGCGGGTCGCGTCCGGCTCGGCGGGCAGCGCTCGCGATGCGTTCCTCGAGGCGTTGAAGGTTCTCGGCAATGGACATAACTTCTTTAGGACCCAAGGTACACGAAGGGGAAATCCTTAGACGACACGGCAAGGCTTTCGCTCCGGGGCTGACCCTGTTCACTCATCGCGAGCGCTGGTTCTACATCATGGCCGTAGGAGGTGGCGGCTCATTGGGATCTCCGGCACTTGTCATCGGCACAAAAATCAGCAGCACCGCCAAAATCCCGAGTACGAGGGTTCCCAAAAGGTAAGTGGGATTGGCGAAGATCTGGGGCGGGGTCTTCGGAGGCGCCCAGACGGAGGCGCGAAGACCCGCCCACAATAAACCCATCAGAGCTTCGCCGGCAATCAGGCCTGATGCCGTCAAGATCCCCGCATTCTCTACTCGAGCGCGCTGGCCTGCGTTGAAGCCTCGCCGTTTTGAAAACCAATCTCCCAACGCCCGAAAGACGCCACCCACGAAGATCGCACAGGTAGTTTCAAAAGGAAGGTAGGCACCGAGCGCCGCCAACATGGGGCTACGTACACCCATCATGATCATGGCGACACCCAGGAACATGCCGACCACTACCAATGGCCAAGCGACATCATGACCGACAATACCGCTCGCCAAGGTTGCCATGAGCCCCGCCTGAGGAGCGGGAAGCGCCTTGCTTCCGAATCCAAATCCGATCTGCAGCCACCGCAGGGGGAAATACATGATCAGGCTCGCGACTACCACCGCGATGAGCTCTGCCATCTGAATGCGCTTCGGAGTGCCACCCAGGATGTACCCGACTTTGAAGTCTTGCAGCAATTCGCCCGCAACCGAGGACGAAACACATACAACTGCGGCAACTCCGAGGACAGCGGCCACGCCGCTCTTTCCGGAGACGCCCAGGGCAACCATCAGCAGACCGGCGATCAGCAAGGTCGAAATCGTAATGCCCGAGACTGGATTGTTCGAGGAGCCGATCACACCGCAGAGGCTTCCGGAGACGGTGGCAAAGAAAAATCCCACTAGAAGCATCACGATGGCAGCGATCAGCGCCGCTTTTACCTGCCCATTGGCTACCTGTATGTACAACCCGCACATCAGCACGAACATGATCCCAATTAAAAGAAATACGGTCTTGAAGCTCATGTAGCGTTCGGTACGGGAAAGTTCCGGCTGCTCTCCGGTCGAGCGCCTCAGATCGGCAAAGGCCTTCCCCATCCCCGCCCGGAGACTGTCTTTCATCGTGTACAGGGTGTAGGCAGAACCAACCAGCATTCCTCCGACAGCGATGGGCCGCACAATGTACCGCCAGACTGCGTCCGCCATCCCAATCCAATCGTTTGGCATCTCGCCCGGAATGTATTGCTTCAAATTTGGCCCCATGAAATACATCAACAGCGGAACCAAGAAACCCCAGGCGAGCACACTTCCCGCAAACTGTAACGCGGAAAGGCGAAGTCCAATGATGTAGCCCACGCCAAGCAGTGCGGGACTGACACTGGGAGCCGCCACGGTGCTGGCCGCTCCGGTGGGGACGAGATTGGTGCTCCCGGCCGGCCCCAGGCGAACCTGCGTTCGCCCTAGTTGGCCGATGCCGAATGCAAACGTCTTGTCGGTCCCGAATATTCCGAGCGCGCCCAGGAGGTAAACGATTCCGCCAACCCCGATGTTCCAAAACAGGTATTTGGCAGCCTGGGCCCCGCGGCGTCCGGCTTTATGAATTTCCGAGGCGGCGACGGACTCAGGAAATGGCAGTTCTGGATCCTCGACCATGCCTTTTCGTACGAGCGAGATGAACAACACGCCGAGAACGGATCCGACCGTGATCATCGCGGTGGTTTTCCAGTAGGCCTCTCGGAACCCAAATGACGCCCATACGCCCGAGATGAGGAAGGCAGGAATCGTGAAAATGGCTCCCGCTGCGATACCTTCTCCGATCGTTCCTGAGGTACGCGCGATGTTTTCTTCGAGCACGGTTCCCTTCCAGCCACGCAGAATGGCCATTCCCACAACCGCGGCTGGATAGGTTGCTGCAATGGTTACACCCGCTCGCAGGCCGAGATAGGCATTCGCGGCTCCAAGGACGACTGTCATGCCCAAGCCAAGGAGAACCGCCCGCAGCGTGAACTCCTTCATTTCCATGTTTTCGGGAACAAAAGGCTGGTGCTTTTTTGGGTTCTGTGGAGAAATGCCCGAAGTGCCCATTGGGAGTCCTCTAACTATTGAGAATGCCTGAATTTAGTCGCGCTGCACCTTAGCACGGCTCTTGCCCGATTTACAAGTACGACACCGCGCATCTAATCCACCAGCGAAAGTTCTGTAACGAACCTGGCGGAATCGGGTTACAATCCCGATTAGTCGCTTCGTTTGGAATTACGGAAAGTTGTGGAGTTCCGAGCGATGATTACTGGTGGTTACCGCTGCCCTGATTGTGGTTGCGCCCAAGCCTTTCGATCCCGGCGCCGTGGAGTCCTTGAAAGGCTGATTCTCCCTTTGCTTTTTCTCAAACCCGTGCGTTGCGCGAATTGTTTCCGAAGAAGCTCCACTTCGGTATTCACGAGCGCGCGACCCCGTGCCGGTCGTCCTGCACCTCCGAGGGCAGCTGCGTAGCGATTGCTCGCACGCTGCTTCCCCAGCTATACTGAAGCCAATTCGGTCAGCTGGAGCCTAACCAGGCGCTGGCCGAGGGAGGATGGTCTTCAGCAGTATTGGAGACACAACTCGTGTTTGTCCGCTCC
>Ga0068856_100001983_pt1 | contig 21342 bp, 21 predicted proteins | sample KBSCornC62_FD_66595 | JGI IMG/M metagenome (GOLD analysis project Ga0068856, IMG submission 66595) | Corn rhizosphere microbial communities from Kellogg Biological Station, Michigan, USA - KBS Corn C6-2 | ecosystem: Host-associated > Plants > Roots > Rhizosphere > Soil ... | reverse complement strand
GCCGGCGATCAGGTCATCACCCGCGTCAACGACCGCTCCGCCGCCATCTACAACCGCGAGCGCTGGCAGGTCGCCCGGGTGGACGCCGAGCGAGGGCGCATCGTCCTTGACGGCATCGACCACATCCGGCGGGTAGAGGTTGACCGCGACTATCTGGACCGCACCACCTTGGGCGGCGAGGCTCCGGCACTCCAGCACGCCTACGCGGTGACCACCTACTGCGCCCAGGGCACGACCGTCGATCGGGCCTACGTGATGCTCGACCCGAGCATGGACAAGCAGGAGATGTACGTCACCACATCGCGCACCCGCGAGCAGACCTATCTCTATGCGACGCCGGAGATTCAGAGCGAGCGTTCGGAGTACGCGCCGACCGGACCCGAGCGCGACCCAATCGCCCATGTTGGCGAAGCGGCAGAGCGCGACCGCGCCCAGACTGCCGCCCACGATGAGGCGTTGCGCGCCGAGCTGGCGAAGCTGCCGACGCCCGAGCTGGCGGCGAGGCGGAGCAAGCTGGATACCCCGGCCCGCTTTGAGGCTCGCCACCAGGAGGAATACGCGGACCAGATCCAGGCGGTCGAGGAGCGGCGCGGCCAGGTCGAGCAGGCCAGCGCCAGCCGCGAAGCAGTCGAAGCGCTCGGCTGGCGCGAGCGCCGCCGCAAGTTGCCCTACGCCACGGAAAGCGAGCGGCTGCTTTCAGAACGGCTGGCCGAGGTGAGAGCGAAATTGGAGCAGATGGAGCCGCCGGGCACGGAGGTCCGGCGCGAGCGCGAGATCGCCGCCCAGCTTCTTGACGCCCGCTCAGCGCAAGCGCTCACGGCCGCTCGGATCGAACCGCCCTCCTACATCGTCAAGGAGTTGGGGGAAAGGCCCATCGATCCGACCAAGGCCCGCGCTTGGGATCACGGCGTACAGGGAGTCGAGCGCTACCGACTCGAACACGGCGTGAGCGACAAGGGAAGCGCCTTCGGCCGCGAGCCACAAGACGCCCTAGCGCGCGCGTCTCGGGAGGCAGCACAGCGAAGGCTTGCCGAGGCTCAGCGCAGGCTTGGCGTTGAGCACCAGCTCACCAGGACCAGGGAGCAGACCAGAAGCGTCGGGCGAGACTTGGGGATCGGTCTCTAGGCCCTCCGACCCGCTCGATTGAAGCACCGCGCTCGCGCTGGTCAACCCCCTGCGGGGGTCGGGCGCTTTGCGCCCTTGACAAGCGCTCTCGCGGCGCTGATTTGGCGGGTAGGTCGGGGAAAGAAGGGGCCGGCCCACCTCCAAATCGCAAGACAGACCGACCCCTCCGACACTCGGTTAGGAGTGCTTCATGATCTGCACGCTCGGCATGACGTGCGCGATTGGCGCGACCTTCATCGCCTTCACCTCCCTCTGTCGTCAGCCCCCGGCGGGGTTCCGCCGAGGCGGGAGGTAGACGGTAGAGAAATCCCGATCGACCGCTATTTATCCGATCGACCGGGAAAGTTCTGAGGAAACTTCCATATGCTCCGCACTTGCTGACTAAAAGTCGAAATCGATAAAGCGGAGGAAACGAGCATGGGGACGAAGACAGTTGCGGCGCTTCGGCGTATGGGCAAAGGCGCGCGGGGTGTCGAGGACTCGGTCAGCTATGCCGTCGGGCACCGCATCCGCATCGAAATCCTTGCCGCGCTGCATGAAGGCCCGGAGAGCGCGGACGGCCTCGCCAAGATCATCGGGAGACAACTCAGCATTGTCACCTACCACATCGAAGAACTGCTCAAAGACGGCTCCATCGAAGTCGCCTACTCAAGGCCGATCCGCACCAACATGAGTCAGTACTTCTACAGAGTGGTTGAGTTGCCGGAATACTCCGAGGAGGAAATAGCGGCAATGACTCCGGAGGAGCGCCACGCGCTCGCCGCCTTGATCTTGCAGGCAACAACGGTTGAGGCACTGGCGTCACTATGGGCAGGGAAGCTGCATACCGATCCCCGAGTCAAGCTCATCTGGGATCGGTTCAACCTCGACCAACAAGCCCGCGACGAACTTGCAGACGAGCAGGCTGAATCCTGGGGACGTGTGAAGGGGATAGCAGGGGACGCTGCCAACCGAATGGCGAAGTCGGGGGAGAAGGGCGTCACTTATGTCGTCCAAATTTTCGGCTACGAGCGAAGCCGAAGTGCAGCACCACCTCCGCTTGTCTTAGAGGCAGACTGATCGACCGGTAATCCTCGTTCGAGAACTTGGTATGGACTCGTGCGTTCGAATTTGAAACTGTCAAGCAATTAGCACTCACACTCCTTTGGTCGTCAGAAATCAAAGAGTGACCGGTGCTAGATGCTCCGGGCGACTTACGACTTGCGAATCTGCGGTCGTCCGGAGCGCACGAACCAGTCACATGCACTTACACCTCACTTCATCCCAGCAGCGACGCGGCGGCGCTCCGTCCCCAACAGGGCGTTGGCGTATGCCTGCAAGTTCACCTCCGCAACTTGAGGGGCGGAGGACGGCGGTGGATGGGAGCGGGCGCATTGATCGCAATGCGTCCGCTTCCATCGTCGCCAGTGAGGCAAAGGCGGCGATCGTCGCGGAGATGGAAGCGCTGGATCGCCCTGTGACCTCGCAAGAGCTTTACGCGAGATTGGGGAGGGCCTGGTCGCTCAAAGCTATCGAGTACCACCTTTCGACCCTTGTGAAGACAAAGGTCGTCGAAATCGCCTTCGGTCCCGAACTTCGCTTCAGGCTCACCGAGGGGACCAAAGGATCTATCAGGGAGCGACGCCGCTAGCGCTTGCGGGACTCAAAGCGCACGGGGCTCCATTCGGGCTCCGGCAGGGACTAAGTACAAACACGAAGGGGAGGAACTCAGTGAAGGGGATCAGGCTAATCGGGGTAGTCGCTGCTGTCTTGCTGCTGCTCGCCATCGGCTCGGGCATCGCGTTTGCAGGGCAAGATGAAGCAGGCAATACAAACCCCGCCCTGTCCGCTCCTCCCCAAGCCGACCCTGGCGTCGAAGTCGTTGCAGACCGCACCGCGACCTCCCAGACGTTCCGTCTTCCAAACGGCGCCCTGGAAACCAGGATCTTCGAGAATCCGGTCAACTACCGCGACAGCGAAGGGAATTGGAAGCCGATCGATGCTGGGCTCGAGCGGACCGAAAACGGCACACTCACCGATGGCCAGAACCGTTTCGACCTGAGCCTTCCCGCCCGACTGGGCGCCGGCCCGGTGCGGGTCTCGCTGGGCGATGAATGGATCTCCGAGCGTCTTCTTGGAGGCGATACCGAGGCCGGCCAGATCGAAGGCGACAGCGCGAGCTATGCCGCAGCAGATCCCGGCACGACCTTCAACCTCACCAGTCTCCCCACGGGCCTCAAGGAGGACATCGAGCTGAGGGATGCCTCCCAGCCCACGACACTTCACTTCGAGCTGAGCGCCTCGTCGGGCCTCTCGCCGGTCAAAGGCGACGATGGGTCGATCGAGTTTCAGGATGAAGCCGGCCAGGCGATCGCAACCCTGCCGCCTCCGCTTATGAGCGACGGCGCACCGGATGGCGCGGTCTCGCGCGATGTTCACTACCAGCTAAGTCGCAGCGGCGAAGGCACTTGGGACCTGGCGGTCGAAGCAGACCGTGAATGGCTCTCCAGCCCCGAGCGGTCCTGGCCGGTCGTCATCGATCCATCGATCCTCGTCACGGGCCAAGCGCTTGAAAACTGCGAGATCTTCAGCGGCGCGCTGAACGAAACGAACATGTGCGCGGTAAGCGGCTGGAAAGTCCTGGGGGTAAAGGCCGCCTATCACTCCAGCAGCGCCGACGAATACGCCAGGTCGATCATGCGCTTCAACACGAGCGCCATCCCCAAAAACGCCTACGTCGCCTCGGCGACGATCAGCCTCTACTCGCCTTCGGTGGCCAAAAACACCGCCGGAGCGGAACTACGTGAAGTTGCCGACAAGAAGTGGGAAAACAACGTCAGCTGGAAGAACTGGAAGAGTGGGTCCCCGTGGGCCACCGAAGGCGGCGACTACGGATCGGCCGGCGCCTCGATCAGCACCAGCGCGCGGGGGAGCGAAGCCGGCTGGTGGAACTTCTCGTCGCCCGAACTCACTTCCTTGGTCGAGCGTTGGGCATCGGGAGCCACCCCGAATCAGGGCGTGCTCGCCAAGCTGAGCGACGAGACCACCCATCAATGCAGCCCGAGCTGCATCGAACGCCTGATCCAATTCAATTCCAGCGCCGCTGTTGAAAACAAGCCTTCCCTCTCAGCCGCCTATTTCCCACCCGCACCAAGCACAAGCAAGATCACCTCGCCCACTGAAGGCACCGCGACAGCCAGGCGGCTGAAGCTGAAGGCAGCCTGGGAAGTCAAAGGCGTGACAGGGATCACCTACCAGTACCGCGAAGGCAAAAGCGGCGTCTTTCAAGAAATCCCCCTCGAACTGGTGAAGAACGGCGCGCAGGAAACGGTCAAAAAATGGCCGCTGGCCCTCTCGGGCGTTCAAGAAACTGAACCGCTTTACTTCGACGCCGCGCACGCGACGCCGACTCTCCGCAGCAAAGGGGGGACCGTTCAGGTCCGCGCCCTCTTCGAAGGGACGACTGGCGTCGCCGGTTTCAGCGCCCCGGTGGAAGCAACCATCAACCGTTTTCTCGGCGGCACCAGCGATGAAACTGCCGAGGTGGGGCCGGGAACGGTCGACCTGCTTACCGGCAACCTCTCGGTGGACCGCGACGATGCCTCGGCGCCTGGCTTTAACTCCTCGCTTGATTTCTCGCGCACCTTCAACTCGCGCGAAGCCGGCAAAACCGGCGACACCGGCGTCTTGGGCCAAGGCTGGAAACCAGGCGTTCCGGTCGAAGCTGCCGAGTCGGACTGGAAAAGCCTGAAGCTCGTCAACACCACCGAAACGATCGAAGGCGAATCCTTTTCCTTCGCCTACGCAACCCTCACCAAGCCCGATGGCACCGAAGTCTCGTTCGAAAAGGAAGGCGAAAGGTACCTGGCGCCCGATGCGCTGACTGGCTGGACGCTCACCCCCGAAGGAACCACGCGTTTCGTCCTGGCCGATCCCGCTGGTAACCGCACCACCTTCGAAAACGCATCGGGAGGCTCAGAATACCTGCCCGTGTTGGTGTCGCAGGTCGGAACGGCCGGCAACAGCAGCCGCATGATCTATGCGATCGCTGGCGGTGTTCGCCGTCTCACCATGATCATCGCGGCGGCTCCGAACGTCGGCTGCACCACAGAAGCCGAAGGCACGTTTACGGTCGGCTGTCATGCACTGGGCTTCACATACGCCCCCGCCAGCACCTGGGGGGCACCCGCCGGCTACGGCGAACGCCTCTCCAAGATCACATACTACGCTCCGGGCAACGGCGGGCCTTGGGAAGTCGCCAAGTACAAATACGACTCCTCAGGCAGGCTGATCGAGGAGTGGGACCCGCGCATCGCATCGTCTTGCGCCTCAGAAGAAAAAGGCTGCTTGAAAGAGACCTACACCTACGAAGCCGGGGGCCAGATCCGCACGATCACGCCCCCCGGCCAGGAACCTTGGACGCTCGAATACGGCTCGATGGACGAAGAGCTCGCCAACGGTCGCCTCGTCTCGGTAAAACGCCCGAGCCTCGTGGCCAGTCCGACCGTTGCCCAGACCACGATCGCCTACGGGGTGCCGGTCAGCGGCAGCGGGGCGCCGTATGAAATGGGCGCCTCAGAAGTCGCCAAATGGGGCCAGCAGGATCTCCCCGTCGATGCCACGGCGATCTTCCCGCCAGATGAAGTGCCGCAGAGCCCGCCGAGCGCCTACTCGCACGCCACCGTTTACTACATGGACGCCAATGGGGAAGCGGTCAACGTCGCCACCCCTGCGGGCGCCGGTACCTCCGCGCCATCGATCTCGACCACGGAAACCGACGAATTCGGCAACGCCGTGCGCGAACTGGGCGCCCAGAACCGCCTGCGGGTCCTGGCAACCCCAGAAGCGGAACGCAAAAAACGCTACGAAGAGTTGGAAGTCAAACGCCAGTTCTCAAAAGACGGCACCCAAATGGAAGAGGAATGGGGGCCGATGCACGCCATCCGCCTCGAATCGGGAACAGTCGTCCCGAAAGCCCGTCTGCACACGACGATCCAATATGACGGAGGGATGCCAGAAGGGGCGGAAAAACCGGTTCCCGATCCCCACCTGCCGACCCGCGTGACGACCGGCGCGAGCATTCCAGGCGAAGGAATCGACGCCGACCAGCGGGTGACCGAAACCAAGTACGACTGGAAACTGCGCGAGCCGACCGAAACGATCATCGATCCCAGCGGTCTCAACATTCATTCGAGGACCGCTTATAACGCCGAAACCGGCCTGCCGACGGAAACAAGCCAACCGGCCAACACCAGCGGCCTCGATGCGCATACGACCAAGTACTTCTATTACACGGCCAGCGGCGGCCCCGACAGTGAATGCAAGAACAAACCGCTATACGCCGGCCTGCTCTGCAAGGTCGCGCCGGCTGCCCAGCCCGGCACGCCGGGACTGCCCCAACTCTTGGTCAAGAAGGTGGTCGCCTACTCGCCACTGAGCCAGCCGACCGAAATCGTCGAAGGTCCCGGCGGTATAAATGCAAACACCCGCACCACGATCAAGACCTACGACGCAGCGGGGCGCCTGCTCACCAGCAAACAGATCGGCGGAGGCACTGCCTTGCCTGCCACTCAGACTCTCTACAACAAAGAAACCGGCCTGCCAGAAGAACGGAAATTGGTCTGCGAAGCGTGCGATACCCAGGCCGTGGTGGTCGCCTACGACAAACTAGGTCACCCTATCCAATACACCGACGCGGATGGAAATACGTCCAAAACGACGTATGACCTCCTAGGCCGCCCAGTGACCACGAACGACGGCAAGGGCACTCAGACCTTTAGCTATGACCCGACTTCGGGACTACTGACGAAACTCGAAGACTCTGCGGCGGGCACCTTCACCGCCGCGTATGACGCGGAAGGCAACATGATCGAAGAAGGGCTCCCCGACGGCTTGGTAGCCAAAGCCAGCTATGACGAGAGCGGCCAGCCAACCAAACTCAGCTACACCAAGACGAGCTGCTCTGAAAAATGCACTTGGCTCGAAGAAAGCAACGAACGCTCGATCTACGGCCAAATCCTCTCGCAGACGAGCTTGGCTTCGAGCCAGCAATACAACTACGACAAAGCCGGCAGGTTGGAACTGACCAAGGACACGCCACTAGGAGGCGGCTGCACGACCCGCAAGTATGCATACGACGCGGATTCAAACCGCACCGAACTGATCACCCGCGAACCCCTTGAAGGCAAATGCGACACCAGCTCCAAAGGCAAAGTCCAGACCTATGGCTATGACGCCGCCGACCGGCTGACGAGCAGCGAAGGCATCACCTACGACAACTTCGGGCGGATCACCAGCCTCCCCGGTGCCTATGCCGGAGGCAGCACCCTGGCGACTACCTTCTACAGCAACGGCATGGTCGCCACTCAGTCTCAAGCGGGCCTGACGAACAGCTATCAGCTGGATGCCGCTGGGCGCCCGCGCGAAGTGGTGCAGACGGGCACGAAAACCGGGACCGAAATCTTTCATTACTCGATGGCCTCGGACTCAACCGCCTGGACCCAGCGGGGCTCGGCTTGGACTCGCAACATTGTTGGCATTCGCGGCGGCCTAGCGGCCATCCAAGAAAGCTCGGGGACGACGAGCCTCCAGCTCACAAACCTGCACGGCGACGTGGTTGCTACGGCGAGTCTTAGCTTGTCAGCCAAAGAACCGACTGCCAAATACGAATTTGATGAGTTCGGAAATCCAAAGAAAGGCTCGGCTGGTCGTTACGGATGGCTAGGCGGAATGCGGCGAAGAACGGAATTGCCGTCAGGCGTCACCCAGATGGGCGCGAGAAGCTATGTGCCAGCACTGGGTCGCTTTATTTCATCCGATCCTGTCGCGGGCGGATCCGCGAACGCATATGACTATTCCAACGCAGATCCGGTCAATGGTTTCGACCTCGGCGGTACCAAGCCCTCTGACGTAACATGGCTCAAGGGAACCTGTCGAGGCGACTTGCACGTCTACTCCTTCGGCAACACGTTTCACGTCAAGTGGAAAGTCGCCTGCTACGCAGATGGGTATACGATTACTGTTGACAAGATCACGAAGATATTTGAACAACATACGGCAAATGGTGTTTCGCTCCCGGGGAAAGCTTTCGAACCAGTAACTGAAAGTGAAAATACCCCCGACGACGGTAGCGGGCCGCATTGGCAACACGAATTTGGCAACTGGAATAGTCAGGCTGGCACCACATTTCCTTGCACTCCGAATGTCGAGTACCAGTATCGAATCTTCGTCGTCATACATTGGGACTTCAAGACGCCGACTCCGGATGGCCTTGTCGAGGCGGGTGGAGGAACGCTGCCGCTGACAGCGCAACAAATCTGCGGGAAGGGGTGAAGCGGGACCGCGCGGATCATCTAACGATCAGGATTGCTAGATTAAGGCAGTTAGAATCTCTAGCCCGAAACACACGCCGACCCAAGGGAGCGCGCGTAATAATCTCATGTTCACCAGTCTGAAGAAGGTAATGGCACGAAACGAACCGACCGGCTTCGCGGTGGGCATTGTGGTCGGCCTTGCAGCCTTCTACCTGATCCAAGCTGTGGTTGATGGCTTGATTGCGCCGTTGATTGCAGTGTTTATCGGAGAGCCCCATTTCGAACTAAACTCGTTTACGATCAATACGAGCGAATTCAGATATGGTGCCGTGATCCAGGCGGGTATGACTGTTGTTCTCGCTCTGGCGGTAGCCGCAGCCGTTCTGATTGTTTGCCAACGGCGCTACGACTCAGCCCGAGCGACCGTTGCGGACGTTCGCCCATGTCCAGAATGCACCAGAAAAATTTCAGTGGCAGCTAAGCGATGCCCTTACTGCACAGCCGTCGTGCACTAGGCGACAGGAGGCAATACGTGTCGGATACGATCAGGCCAGGGCATATAGGCGTCGTCGTTGTGTTGCTGGCGTTCGTGATGAGCGCCGTTTTCGTTCATGTAGCGATTGCGAGCCCCCATGCAATGCTTTCGGCCAAGCGGTGCGTTCTTCCCCAGGAGCACTTGATCGCGGAGGGCAAAAATCCTAATGGTAAACGCTGGACAGTTACGGGATCGGTTCACGATAATGGCGGCTGCCGGTCGTGGTTGTTCTCGATGGATTTTCGACCCTCGGGCACGCTAACGGGTAGCTCTCGTTGGGCCTGGAGGATTCCTGCAGGTGGGCACCTACCCACGAACTTTACGATGAACGCGCAAGACGAAAGTGCAGGCTCCGTTCGTGCCTTCTACGGTGCCGTTGGCATACGGATCAAGGCCATCCAGTTGATCATGGGCAACAGAAAGCACATCGTCGTTCGCCCGAAGCTAGCTCCGCTTGCCCTGAGAGAGCGATTTGTGTGGCTCCGGAATGTGCGCTACTTCGTTCGGTACTACTCTCCCGGTGAGCAGGTGCGAGACGCGAGGCTCTTGAACGCCCAAGGTGGTCTGATTGGTGTAGTGCGGGGTGAGGAAGGGGAGTTTTCGTAGCCACATGCACGACGACAGGACCAGGCATGACTGGCACATCGAATTTGTCGCTCCATCGCCGCGCATCATGAACGCCCTGGAACTAGCCGAAGGGACGCCACCGAAACCCAGCCTTCGCTGGGCGCTTCGACTCTGATTTGATCTGCCCAGCCAGTACCCGGCGCAGGTTGCAATCTTCGCCCCCCCCATGGCCATAGGTAGCAGGCGCTGGCGATGTGGTTGCTCGCGTAGTCGCCCATCTTGGGTGGAAGGTGGCGAGAGGGGTAGACGCATGTGGTTGTGGCCGGCCGTGCATCTCGTTAGTCCAGGCTCAATTCTGCGCACGATTGGAAGCCCTAGCGTTTTGCGCGCCTAGCGTCCGTGCAATCTGCGCCGACCGGGATCGGCGCAAACAAATAACAGTAGGCCGAGGCCTGCTTGTAGAATCTCGGGCCTCGCCGCTCGGCGCCAGCCTACGGTACGGCTAGCTGTCTTGCCGTCGCCCCGGTACAGCCGGCAGCTTGTCCCGGATTGCCACCAGCAGCCAAAAGACGGCGAACGCGAACTGGAGGCCGGCCGTCGAGTATTCGCCGTCGGCAAGCGACCAGACGCTGAGGGCGGCGAAGATCGCGCAGAGGAGGGGCGGGGCAATGCGGTTCCAGCGGGAAAGCATGGCTCCGGAAAGGGTACTCCGCGCTCAGCTACACGCGTGCACGAAAGACATCCCGCTAGGGCAGGTTGGGCGGCGGCTTCAGTCTGAGTGCAGCTGGCGCGGGATAGTTGTTCTCCCAGTGCATGATCTGGGGCTCAAGGCCGACTTGGCTGGCCGACTCGATGGCGCTCGCGCGCTGCCAACGGGGGAACTTCTCTCCGACGATGATGCCCACGAGTGCATCGCCGTAATCGGCGTAGAGAGGCTCACCGGGTGGGGCCGTGGTTGCGAAGCGATACTCGTGCTCAGTTTCCCAGTCAAGAGTCTTCTTGAAGAAAAGCTCGTGGTGATTGGCTTGGATGTAGTTTCTGACGAAGTCGGCTGGAACGGGCGTCGGAAATTCGCCCAGATTCAAGGACAGTTCTCCGCCGCTGGGGCTGTACTCGACCGGCTTCGCGTAGGGCCTCACGCTTAGCTGCCGATGCAAGTCCGCCGAGATGCTCTCGGCCAAACCATCCCTGTCAAACAAGAGGCAAACGCCCTTATGGGCTTCAGCGTATTGCTCCCACATCCTTGCCCTGGACCATCCTCGGCCGAACAGCTCATCGGGCCGGGGGTACTCCGCATCGACGGTGAGCGCCAGTAGGTGAGCCTGATCGAAAATCGCGTCGGCGAGCCGATGGAATTCGAAGTAGGCCCGCTCGAGCACGTCGTCTGGTTCGTCGTCCTTAGCGACGTACCCGGCCGGGAACGTCCAGTGCTTATTCTCCATTGGGTCGCGCATCTGCGCGTACGTCGAGAAGCGCAGTCGGCGGCGCGGGATGATGTCGCCGAATGCGGCTTCGCGCGTCGTGTAATGGAAGAAGCAGTTAGAGGTGTCCAAGTTGATCGCGATTCCGCGATGCTAGGGCGCGCCTCGGCTGTGCAGATTGCGCCGAAACACCCGCCGGATCGTTTTGGGCAGCGGAGCTAGTTGCTGCCTCTTGGCGCCCTAGTCGGGGGAGCGGGCCTTGCGGTTGCCCCCCGACTCGTCAGTCCCGGCCGGACGCCTTCTCCTATATCTGCCGCGCTGGGAAGCTGTAGGTCTCCCTGGGCCAGCGCGCCGCCCCCCGATGACTAGCTTGGAGCTGTCTTCCTCTCGGTTGAGGGGAGGATGAGGCATGCGGGATGTGGTGGGGTGGCTGGGCATCAATGGCGTCGAATGGCTTCCACGAGTTCTGGCAGCGATTTCGTGGTGGTTGGAGCACGGATGCCAAGCCGGGTTGAGCATGGATACCCTCACGTCGTGTCCGCGAGTGAGGTCGTGTCTGTATCTGTGGCGCTCACCGCGCTCGTCGTCTCCTGCACCTCACTCTGGCTAACGGTCCTCCGACCAGCGAGGCTCAGTCTCACCTACATGAGCGAACACACCCGGATCGGCCAGGGAGGGAGTAACCAAGTCCCGAACATCTGCACCATTAGAGCGTTCGTGGCGCTCACGAACGCCGGGGCGCGAGCGGCCTTGCTGGAGCGGGTTGTCTTCCATGGCCACTTCGACGTTTCGCCCAGCAGCGCGCTCATGTTCGCCGTCGGTCCACTCGCCAGGGGGGGGCCGGTCCTACGAGACGATGTTCAAGGTCGACGGCACGCCTCTCAAATGGCCGAGGACGATCGAGGCGGGAGACGTGCGAGCGCTTGAGCTGGATTTCGAGATGGGCGGTGACCTACTTCGCGCCCGCGAAGAGGGCGAGGAGGATTTGAAGCCAATCGCCGAACTCGTGGCGGAACTTGAGTGGGTCAGCATCAGCCTCTACGCGACCTACCGCACAGGCCGGGGGTTGCGATTCCCTGGCTACTTGTGGTCTCAGCGGAAAGAGGTCGGGTCGATCTACGTGCCCGGCGCACACCTGAGGAGGCAGGCAAGCGAGTACTGGTGGGGCATCAACAGGGAAGACTTGGCCAGAATCGTGGACGAAAGCTTCACGGGGCGCGACATCGACAAACTGTGAGCTGACACCAGCTTTGTAGTGCGTGACCTGGTTGACAGGCTCGAGTTCCGGGTCGAGGATGGCAGCGTGAAGATCACCGTCGCCGATGCCACTGATCCGAGTCTGCCGCCTGAGCGCCGCATATCCACCCTGCCCGACTTCGACCGATCCTGGGATGACCTCTTGAAGGTTGAGATGGAGGTTGCCGAGGACGAGACACTAGGCGAGCTGCTCAGACGAGCGGGCCGACAGCTTGACCAACTGGGGTCCCACGGTAGTCGCCCGGAACCGTGGGCGCCAACCTACTTCGGCATCTACGTCGATGGCAGGCGGACGCAGATGTGGAACGAGTTGACCTTTATTGACGATGCCGGTCGCGTTCGCTGGAACTACAACTGGCAAGAGGAGCCGTATTCGGAGTTGCTCCGCTCGATAAAGGCGGGAGCATTGCCGGGTGATCCAACCCGCCTCTACTTCATTCGCACGGGAGGGATTGGTAACGGGGTCGTTTCAAGCTTCCCGGAGTTCTTCCACCTGTCGAGTATTTGGTGGGAAGTACTGAAGGCTGCCTATGACATAGGCGGGGTCGCGGCGATGGCGAATTCGGTCATCAATTGGGCGGAATCTGGTCAGCGGGCCACCGAGGTAGGCGAGGCAAAGGCCGAGGATTGGAAGTCAAGCGGTGGTGAGCCATTCAAGATCCATGAGCTGATCCGCAGGTCGACCGGTTGGAATTCGGCTCAGTTCGCTCAGCTGATGGGAATTTCCGACGGCGACGCGAAGGCATTGCTTGCTTCCTTCGGCGCCAAAGAAGACGAAGACGGAAAGTGGAGGATTGGCAGTGACGAGGGGTCGAAGCTAATGGCAGACAACATGCTCCTGGTTCTCAACAATCCTTATGTCAATCGCGAGGCTTTTCGCGTGGAGATCCATCGGCGGCTCGAGATCTTCCTTGAGACTGGTCAGGCACCCGAGATTGACTGGGAGAAGATCGCAAACTTGCCCGTCGATCAATCTTTGATGCCGAACCTAGTGGAGACGCTTGATTCCAACACGGAATCGGCATCCAGGTCAGCCATATCTGGGATCAAGCGGTTGGTCAATCGCTTGTTTGGGCGATAAGGGAGAGCGTCCAAGACGAGAGACTGTGGGCTGTTGTCGTCTCCTGCGAGACCCGTTTCCGAGCAGAAGGTCGTGAGTCGATTCGCGACTTCGACGGCCGGTGGATGTAGCATTGGCGGCCGTGCGGCGCTGAACCGAAAAGCTGAGCGATCGTGTCGAAGATCTGCTCGTGCTTGTCCTTTGGGACGGCGCAAGCTGGAAAGCGCCCGCGCAAGGACCGCCGCAACGGTCTTTCAGTCGGCCGCGGATGGCAGGCCTGCCGAGCGGCTTCGGATTACAGCACTAGCGGCTCTCGAAGCATTTCGGGTTCGACGCGGGTGCGCCCCCTTGCTCGGCGGCTGGCAACGCGGTCGGCGCTGGCGGTGCGTTCATTGCCGCGGGTGGGGGAGACGGCTCCTTCTCCGGGAGCGGAGGTCTGCCGGCCTTCGTCCCTGCGCGGTTCCGCGCGTCGCTCCTCCGCGCCGCTCTCCATTGGAACGTCTCTGCTGCCCTGCTCGCCGCCCAGCTGATGGCCGAGTCGAACTTCAACCCCTACGCGAGCTCTCCGGCGGGCGCGCTGGGGATCGCGCAATTCATTCCCTCCACCGCCGCGTCCTATGGCCTGCGCGATCCCTTCGATCCGGAGGAAGCGATGGATGCGCAGGCCCATCTGATGTCGGACCTCATTCACCGGTTCGGGTCGTCTCAGCTTGCCCTCGCGGCCTACAACGCTGGGCCCACTCCGGTCGAAGCCTGCCGCTGCGTGCCCGCGATTCCGGAAACCAGCGCCTACGTGAGCCGCATCCTCGCCTTGCTCGGCGGGGCCGGCGCATTCGTGGTGCCCAGCTTTGAAGTCAGGTTGGTCTCGTGAGCGTCGCGACCGCCCTGCTAGAGCGCCATTCCCGGTCCTCGCGGGCTTCCGTACACCCCAAGGTGTATAAAGGTGCAATGACGCGAACGAACATCGAGATCAACGACGTGCTGGTCGATCGCGCCATGCGCCTCTACCGGCTGCGCAGCAAGCGCGAAGCCGTCGACCTTGCTCTGCGCCGGCTCGTCGGCGAGCCGATGAGCCGCGAGGAGGCGTTGGCGACCGAGGGCACCGGCTGGGCCGGAGACCTCGCCGAGATTCGCGCGCCCGATGAGATTCACCGGCCGTGATCCTCGTTGACAGCTCCGCCTGGATCGAGTTCCTGCGCGCCACAGGCAGCTCCGCGCACCTGTGCTTGCGCTCGGCACTGGAGCGTGGGGACGCGCTGGCGAGCACCGACGTGATCGTGATGGAGATTCTCGCCGGCGCTCGGGACGACGACGACCGCGATCGGTTGCGCAGGCTCCTCTACAGCGTTGAGTTCCTCGCGGTGGATGGCCCTGCCGACTACGAGCGGGCTGCCGAGCTCTACCGCGCCTGTCGGGCTGGCGGTGAGACGCCGCGCAAGCTGAGCGATTGCCTGATCGCCACCGTGGCGATACGGAATGACGCGGGGCTGCTCTGCGAGGACGCGGATTTCACCGTGATCGCCCGGCACTCGCCGCTGCGGCTTGCCGCCTGCGATTAGACTCCGCGCCGATGGCAAGCGCCGAGGTGCAGGGTGTTGAGGGCATGCAGGCTCTAATCGGGCAGGAGATCGGTCCGAGCGAGTGGCGCACGGTCACCCAGCGGGACATCGATGCCTTCGCCGATCTCTCCGGCGACGACCAGTGGATCCACGTTGACGTCGAGCGGGCCAAGGCCGAGAGCCCCTTCGGCACCACCATCGCCCACGGCAACCTGACTCTCTCCCTCGTCGACGGTTTCCGCAAGGAGCTGATCTCCTCGACCGGCTTTGCCCTCGGCGTCAACTACGGCTGGAACAAGATCCGCTTTCCCGCCCCGGTGCCGGTCGATGCGCGCGTCCGCGGCCGTGCCCAGGTTGTCTCCGTCGACGAGAAGGGCGGCGGCTGGTACGAGGTCGTCACCCGCTTCACCCTCGAGGTCGAGGGCAACGAGAAGCCCTGCTTCGTCGGCGATTCCGTCACCCGCGTGATGGCCCCTAGCGCCTAGGTGTTCTCAATCGCTCTTGGGATCGACCACTAGGGTGGTCACGTGGCCAGGTCGCGCTCCGACATAGCGAACACGGCAGTCAGGATCTTTCTACAGGAAATGGGGAAAGCGTACGACCTCGAGCGTGGTCTTGAGCCTTTTGCCAAGAAGCACCTGAAGGGCGAGGTGCTGGCGTTCTTCGACGGCCGTTGTTGTTTTTGCGGTGAAGAGTTGTCGCCTTCGCGAGTGTGCGGTGACCATCTCATCCCCATCAACAAGAAGGATCTTGGCCTTGACGCGTGGGGGAACGTCGTCCCAGCCTGCAGCGCTTGTAATTCCACCAAGCACGGAAACGACTGGCGCGATTTCATCATCCATCGCGCCGGTCCGGATGCAGCCGAGCGCCATCAACGTATGCGCGACTTCTTTGCCGCTTATCCATACGAGCCGCCGTACGAGCTCGGCTCCGTGGTGGCTGACCTGTACGACGAGGCCAGCGCGGTCGCGATGGCGCTGATTCACGAGAAGATGAATCGCACCAGGGAAATGTTGCGGCCACCGAGCTAGCGGCGGGGTTCCCGCCACATAGTCGTCACGACGGGTCCCTCTTCGGGGGTCGAGAACTCCGTGCGGGGCGTAAACCCGAGGCGTTCGTAGCGGGCGTTGTTGGCTGGATTGGTCGACTCCAGATAGGCGGGGGCACCCTCGGCGTCGATGCGGGCGAGATTGGCGGCCAGCAGTTCCATCCCGAGCCCGCGCCCGCGGTGATCTGGGTGGGTCCCCAGCCAGCTCAGGTAGTAGAAATCCCGGCCGCTGGGGCATGCGGACTCGAACTTCTCCATCACCCGCAGCACGGGCGCGGCGTGGTCGCCGAGATCGGCGGTCAGAAACGGCTCCATCCTCGCCTCCGCCTCCTCGCTGAGCTCGCTCTTTCCCGGGGGCGTCCAGACGGAGATCGCGGCGCATCCGTCGAGGGTCCAAACCCATCCGTGCGGGAGCGCGCTCTCGACGAATAGGCCGAACCAGGTCGCGTACTGCGCGGCCCGCCTATCGATGTCTGGAAATGCCCAGCTCCAGACCGGGTCGGCCTGGAAGGCCGCCGTCAGGGTCGCGACGATCGTCTCGAGGTCGGCATTCGCCGCGACCCGTGGACGGATTCCGTCCTCTCCCATTCGCGGGCGCTCAGTCTCGCTTCTCGTAATCCCCGATCGCACCGAAGTCGACCATCACACAGGCCTCGGGGCCGGGGACCTCGGCATCGTGACCCGGCGGGATCGCGAACACGTCACCGGCCTTGACCTCGGCCTCGCTGCCGTCGTCCATGAAGATGCGCATGCTGCCGGAGAGCACGTAGCCGAAATGGGCCACCTGACATGAGTCGGTGCCGGCGATCGGCTTGACGTTCTCCGACCACTTCCAGCCGGGCTCGAAGGTGCCTTCGGCGACGGCATGCCCAGCAAGCTGTACGACCTTTGCCTGCCCGTTTCCTTCGAACGGACGGGTCTCGTCGGGAGAGTCGAAGTTCTTCACCTCAACAGCCATGGGAGCTCCTTTCGTAGGGCGTACCGCGACCGTACACCCGCTCCAGCCGCCGGCCAAACCCGGTGCTCAAGCGCCGAGGACGGCGGGGTGCTCGGACTCCGTCTCCCAGCGACTCACGCCGCGGGCCTACTTGACGGTGAGGGTTCCTTCCATCCCGGCTTCGCGGTGGCCGGGCACGGTGCAGAAGTAGGTGTAGGTGCCGGGTTTGAGGTCAACGGTCGTCGTGTCGGAGCCGTCGGCAACCAATTCGGTCGCGCCCACTTCTCTACCACTGGAATCTTCGATCGCGACGTCGTGGGTAAGCGCCTGGGGATTTTTGAATTCGACAGTCACTTTGCCCGCTTCAGCGGTCTCGCTGGTCGAGGTGTAAGCGAGTTCGCCGTTGGGGTCGGCTTCGAATTTAAGGGTCGATGCCGAACCGCCGCCCCCGCTGCTGCTTTCTTCCTTGGCAGCGCCGCCGCCCTGCTCGGCCTGGCTTTCGCCCCCGCTGGCTTCCGTCGTGCTCGAGCCGTTGTCGTTGCTGCTGCCGCAGGCGACCAGGGCCAGTGCCGCGATGGCCAGGACCAGAAATGTGCCGACCTTCTTCATCACTGTTGAGTCCTTTCCTCGGGGACGATGCTCAGGAAGACTGTAGCTGCATACGGCGAGGATTCGTGGCCGGTTCAGTGGCCGTGGAACTCTGGGGTGCCCCCGCCGAAGAAGGCCTCGACGCCGTTGCGCAGATCCTCGGTCGCCATGCTGTCCGCGATGCCGTGGCGCTCCAGCTGCAGGTGCTCGGTCAGGGTGTGCTCGATGCTCCCGTTGGCCAACGTCTTCGCCATGCGCACGTAGTGGGGAGCCTTTGCGGCCAGCTTCTCGGCCTTGGCCTGCGCGGCAGCCATCAGCTCGTCGGGGGCGACCACCTCGGCGACGATGCGCTCGGCGAGGGCATCCTCGGCCTTCATGTTGGGATCCTCGAGCAGCAATTCGAGCGCCCGGCTCGGTCCTACGACTCGCGGCAGGAAGTAGGTCATGCCCCCGTCGGGCGAGGCGCCGATGCGACCGTAGGCGGGGGCGAAGAACGCCGCCTCGGAGGCGATGCGGACGTCGCAGGCGAGCGCCAGCGAGAAACCGGCGCCGGCGGCCGGTCCGTTGACGGCGCAGATCACCGGGTAGGGGATTCGCCGCAGATCTACGATCGCCGCGTGGAGCGCCTCGGCGCCGCGACGCACCTCGGAGGGCAGGTCGATCTCGTCATCCTCGACGCCGCGCTGGAACCAGGTGACGTCGCCCCCGGCGCAAAACGCCTTGCCGGAGCCGGTGACGATCAGAGCCCGCAGCGGCGCCCGATCGGCGAGCCAGGCGAAGGCGACGGTCATCTCGCCGATCATCTCCGGGCTCATCGCGTTGAAGGCATCGGGCCGGTCGAGGGTGAGAGTTCCGATCTCGCCGTCGATCTCGATTTTCAGCGTGTTCAGCTCGGGCGGGGCGCTGGTCAGGGCTGCGGGGGTGGTCATCTCGCTCTCCGTGTCGGGGAAGTCTTCGCCGGCGGATCACCTTGGCCGGGTGGCCAGGAGCCTACTCTTTGACTCGTGAGCGGAGGCGCTGACAACGAGGAGCTCTCGCGAGCGGAACGGATCGCGCAGCAGCGCCGCCAGTTGCCCGATTCGCCCGGCGTCTACCTCTTCCACGGCGTCGACGGCGAGACCCTCTACGTCGGCAAGGCGCGCTCGATCCGCAAGCGGGTCAATTCGCACTTCTCGGCCAAGGGGGAGGGGCGGATGACCTCGCGCGTCGAGCGCATCGAGTTCCTCGCCACCTCGACCGAGGCCGAGGCGCTGCTGACCGAGCAGACCTTCATCAAGCGTCACCGGCCGCGCTTCAACATCCGCCTGCGCGACGACAAGTCCTACCCCTACGTCTGCGTCAGCCTCGACGAGGACTACCCGCGGGTCTACTTCACCCGCGAGAAGCACCGGCCGGCTCGGGCATACTTCGGCCCCTTCTCCAGCGCCAAGCGGGTTCGCGAGACGCTTGACCTGCTCGGCAAGCTCTTCCAGTTCCGCACCTGCGAGGGCAAGGAGCCGGGTCGCCGATCCGGCAGCCCCTGCCTCGATTACTACATCAAGCGCTGTGGGGCGCCCTGCGTCGGCTACGTCAGCCGCGAGGAGTACCGCCTCAACATCGAGGCGATCGTCGACTTCCTCTCCGGCCGCTACCGCCGGATTGAGGCCGACGAGCAGGAGAAGATGGAGGCGGCGGCGGAGCGGCACGAGTTCGAGCGCGCCGCCCTGCACCGTGACCGGTTGGCGGCGATCCAGTCGCTGTTCGAGCGCCAGCGCGTTGCCGGCGGCACGGTAGGCACCGCCGACCTGATCGGCGTCGCCGCCGAGGGTCAGGACGCCAACGCCCAGGTCTTCCAGGTGCGCGACGGCATCCTCGCCGAGCGGCAGAGCTTCTACCTCGACAACCAGGCCGAACGCGACCTGGCCGAGGTCGCCGAGGAGTTCGTCGGCCAGTACTACTCGGCTTCGCCCGCGGTGCCTCGCACGGTCATCGTCGGGCCGTATCTGAGCGAGCGCGCCGAGCTGCTGGAAGCGGCGCTTAGCGAGCGGCGGGGGAGCGCGGTCGAGGTCCGTGTTGCCGAGCGCGGCGACAAGCGGCGACTGCGGGAGCTGGCCGAGCGCAACGCCAAGCTCGCCCTCGACCAGGATCGCCTGCGCCGCGAGCACCGCCGCCAGCGCCGGGTCGAGTCGCTCGCCAGCCTGCGTGACGCGCTCGGCATGGCCGATCTGCCGGTGCGGATCGAGGGCTTCGACATCTCCAACCTCGGCGGCGAGCACACCGTTGCCTCGATGGTCGTGTTCGAGGGAGGTGCGACGAAGAAGTCCGACTACCGGCGTTTCCGCGTTCGCGGCGAGGGCGGCGAGGGCGGCGAGGGACGCGGCGACGGCCCCGACGACTTTGCCTCGATGGAAGAGATCCTGGGGCGGCGGATGAACCGCTACCTCGAGCAGGTCGACCTCTCGCCGCACGACAGCAAGCGGGACGCCAGCTTCTCGGCGTTGCCGTCGCTGATCATGATCGACGGCGGCAAGGGCCAGCTCTCGGCCGGGATGAGGGCGCTGAAGCCCTTCGTCGACCGCGGCGTCACCGTGATCGGCCTGGCCAAGAAGCTGGAGGAGGTCTACGTGCCGGGGCGTTCGGCCCCGCTCGACCTTCTCCCCGACTCCGAGGCCTCGAAGCTCTTGCAGCGTGTCCGCGACGAGGCGCATCGCTTTGCGATCGAGCACCATCGCGGCCGCCGCGATCGGGCCATGACCGGCTCGGTGCTTGACGAGCTGAAGGGGATCGGGCCGGTTCGCAAGCGTTCCCTGCTGCAGCATTTCGGCTCCCCGGAGCGCTTCCTCGCCGCCAGCCGCGAGGAACTGGAAATGGTGCCCGGTCTGCCTGGCAAGGTAGCTCGCGAGATCCACGAGCAACTCAACAGGACGGGCTGATGGCGAGGACCGGCGAAGCGGCGAAAACGGCAAGGCAGCGGGACGGCGCCGACGGCGCCGGTCCTCCGCGCGAGGTCGAGTTGGTCGTGATCACCGGCCACTCCGGCGCCGGCAAGTCGGAAGCGATCGCCGCCTTCGAGGACGGCGGCTACTTCTGCGTCGACAACCTGCCGCCGCGGATGATCGGCAGCCTCGGCGAGCTCTTCCGCCACGAGGGCAGCGGGGTCGAGTGTGCCGCGGTGGTCTCCGATGTGCGCGGCGGCGATTACTTCGACGACCTGCTGCAGGTGCTCGATGACCTCGAGGCCGAGGGCCTGAAACCGACCGTGCTCTTCCTCGAGGCCGACGAGGAGACGCTGGTCGACCGCTACAAGGAGACCCGCCGCCGCCATCCGCTGGCGCCGGAAGGCCGGATCGTCGACGGGATCCGCGCCGAGCGCGAGCTGCTGGCGCCGCTGCGCGAGCGCGCCGACGTGGTGATGGACACCGGCAGCCTGACCGGGGCGATGCTGCGGCGGCGGATCGCCGAGGACATGCTCGACCACCACGAGACCGGCAAGATGGCGCTGACCCTGCTCACCTTCGGCTTCAAGAACGGGCCGCCGCACGACGCCGACCTCACCCTCGACGTGCGCTTCCTGCCCAACCCGCACTATGTCGACGACCTGCGCCCGCTGACCGGGCTCGACAAGAGGGTGCGCGAGTACGTCGAGTCCGGGACCCAGGCCGGCGAGTTCTACGGGCGGCTGCTGCCGCTGCTCGACTTCCTCGTTCCCGCCTACGTCGCCGAGGGCAAGAGCCACCTGACGATCGCGATCGGCTGCACCGGCGGCCGCCACCGCTCGATCACCGTCGCCGATCGGATCCGCCGTGAGTTGGAGCCCCGCGACGACGTCGTCGTCCACCTCAAGCACCGCGACACTGAGGTGGGGTAGCGGCTTCCACCTTGAAGGGGCGGGCGTCGGCAGGGCCTCCTCACTCGCCTGACTGGCTGAGTCGCCAGCCGCCGTCGAGGGTCTTCCAGGGCCAGCGGCGCAAAAC